>Ga0209082_1000499_pt1 | contig 13036 bp, 10 predicted proteins | sample ColdCreekSource_FD_184127 | JGI IMG/M metagenome (GOLD analysis project Ga0209082, IMG submission 184127) | Groundwater microbial communities from Cold Creek, Nevada to study Microbial Dark Matter (Phase II) - Cold Creek Source (SPAdes) (version 3) | ecosystem: Environmental > Aquatic > Deep...
ATCGTCAATGACTCGGTGGCGCTAGCAGCTTGCCAGACAGTCATGCGGTCAATCACGATGTAGGGAAACAAGCTGTAGGCAAGTCCGAAAAATGCCATGATGAAAATCAGTACTGTCGCTGCAAACACAATCCAGCCATAACCCGCTTGAACAATTTTTGAGTTTGCCAAAACGTGCTTGATGGCAAAGAAAGCAGCAACGCAAACCAGCGGAATCGGTAGCAATGCAAACAACTCTGGGAACGAAAACCATTTCGCAAAGACCGTGGCGCTGACCATCGGCGTTGCCAATGAAATCCCCGCAAGTGCTATACCCATAGGCCATAAAACGCGTTGGCCCCAAGCGGCGGCTTGAGTTTGCAAGCTGTCGCTGGTTTTCATGATCAACCAGCCTGCCCCTAACATGGCGTAAGCGGCGGGCAATGTCAGGGCGATGCCTGCGCTGAACAGCAGTGGCCACAGCGTGTAACTAAAACCAGTGATGTAGCTACCCAACATCCAGCCTTGGGAAACCGCCATGATGTAAGACCCTAAGGCGAAGATACGGTTCCAAAATGGCTTGTGGTTGATATGCACTTTGACCCGAAAATCGAACGCTACGCCACGCAAAATCAAACCAATCAGCATGATGGCGACGGGCAGGTACAAAGCTGTGAGTACCACGCCGTGTGCCATTGGAAAAGCTGTCAACAACACACCCACACCCAGCACTAGCCATGTCTCGTTGGCATCCCAAAAAGGACCAATGCTGGAGATCATCACGTCTTTGTCGCCATCACTGGCAAACGGTAGCAAAATGCCGACACCCATATCGTAGCCGTCTAGCACCACATAAACCAATAGCGCCAAACCCATCACGGCCATGAAAATCAAAGGGGCTAGGTAGTTCCAAGTCAGTTCCATATTAAGCTCCTTGCGCTATTTCTGCCGATGCCATTTTGGGTGGATGTTCCGCCATGAATTTAAGTACGCCGATATAGGCAGCAAGCAACAATAAATAGACCACCAGATAGGTCACAAACGTCACCATCACCATTGGTGACGAATGCTGCGTGACAACGTCAGCCGTTTTGAGTAAGCCATATACGATGTAGGGCTGGCGACCAATTTCCGTCACATACCAACCCGCCAGTGTGGCCACCCAGCCTGAGAAGGTCATAGCTGCTAAGACGTAGAGCTGTGATTTGGATAGGATTTTTTTGCCACGCAATAAAGTCCAGGCACTGCTCCAAGATACCGCCAGCATTAAAAAACCTAAGCCAACCATGATGCGGAATGCCCAAAAAACGGGAGCCACTGGCGGGTGCTTGCCTTCAAACTCGTTGAGTCCTTTGATTTCGCCCTCAGCATCGTGCAGCAAAATCAAGCTGGCAGCTTTAGGGATTTCGAGGGCATATAAGGTTTTCTTTTCCTTTTCACTTGGGAAACCAAACAAGGTCAGCGGCGCTCCCTTTTCTGTGTGCCAAATCCCTTCGATCGCCGCAATCTTGGCTGGTTGATGCTTCAAGGTGTTGAGGCCGTGCGCATCACCCAACAAAATTTGCAGCGGAATGGCGATGCTGGCTGCGATGATAGCGGTATGCAACGCCTTGCGTGTGCCGGCTGTGGCGGTGCCTTTGATGATCTGCCATGCGCTCAACCCTGCCATCAAAAAAGATGCTGTGAGCATGGATGCCAACAACATGTGTCCAAAACGGTAGGGAAACGATGGATTAAAAATCACTGCAACCCAGTCTTTAGCGAAAAACTGACCGTTGATGATTTCATACCCTGCAGGCGTTTGCATCCAAGAATCTAAACTCAGTATCCAAAATGCTGACATGGTTGTGCCCAACGCGACCATCACCGTGGCTAGTAAGTGAACGCGTGGTGAAACACGGGTGCGTCCAAATAGCATGATGCCTAAAAAGGTGGCTTCTAAAAAGAAGGCTGTGAGCACTTCGTAACCCAATAATGGGCCAGAAATATTACCGGTTTTCTCCATAAACCCTGGCCAATTGGTGCCAAATTGAAAGCTCATGGTGATGCCAGAAACCACGCCCAGCGCAAAAGTAAGTGCAAAGACCTTGGTCCAAAAATAGTAGGCTTCTTCCCAAGCAATAGAGGTAACAGTATCTTTGCCGCCTTGCTGGGTTGCCATAACACGTAGACGAAAATACAGCAGCAACCAACACATGGCGATGGTGATAGTGGGGAATAGAATGTGAAAGCTCATGTTTGCGGCAAACTGCAGTCGCGACAAAATCAAAGTGTCCATGACGTGTCCTTTTTGAATCGTGGTTGCTTAATCGGCTACTTTGCGACCTGCACCTGTGAGCCTGTCTTTGAACTCCAGCACTTTTGTCACCGTAGAGCCCATGCCCATCAATTGCTTGGCGGTTTCGGGAGCGAGTTTTTGTACATCGTCAAACCAGGTCATCAGTCTGTCAATCAAGTCATGCATCTCGCGCATGCGGGCTTGGGCATGTTGTTCTTCGCCACTGGCTGGTTCCTCTAACAGCGCCATTCGCAGCATTGACAATGTCGGTTCAATCTCGCGGCGGCGGCGTTCTTCTGCTAGTGCTCTGAAAATCTCCCACACATCAGCGGGCGCTTCAAAATACTCACGGCGATCGCCTGCTTGGTGGCTTAGCTTGACAAGTCGCCAAGATTGCAGCTCTTTCAACCCCATGCTGACATTGGAGCGTGAAAACGCAAGAGTTTCTGCAATCTCGTCTGCGTTTAGAGCCCGTTTAGAGATAAAAATCAGCGCATAAATTTGTCCCACCGTGCGGTTGATGCCCCATTTGCTGCCCATTTCACCGAAGTGAGCAACAAATTGACGGTTGAGTGGAGGAAGTGGAAGTGTGTGCAGATCAGTCATGCACTTATTATCTGGTAATTATTGAATTTTCAGTAATTACTGAAAATTCAATAGACTAATTTGTACGGGTATTGTCTTTTTTACATGGCTTAGATGCTTAAAGGTATACTGTATAAATAAACAGTAATTTGAGTATTTAAATACTATAAATTAAATAGCACTTTAGGCAGTAAATACGCTGGCTAGAGTCATATTTGAACCATATTTCAGATGCTACGCACACTTTTTGTCGATTTCAACTCTTACTTTGCTTCCGTCGAGCAGCAAATCAACCCTGCCTTGCGCGGTCGTCCGGTAGGTGTGGTGCCAGTGATGGCCGAAACTTCGTGCTGCATTGCGGCTAGCTATGAAGCCAAAGCTTTTGGCATTCGCACGGGTACAGGTGTGGCTGAGGCGCGTCGATTGTGTCCTGGTATTGTGTTGATTGAGGGAAAACATGAGGTGTATGTGGATTTCCACCAGCGGGCGGTAGCAGCGGTGGGGCGCATTGCGCCAGTGCGTCAAGTGCTGAGCATTGACGAGATGGAGTGTGAATTAACAGGCAGCTGGTGCGAGCGAGAGAAGGCAGTCAAGATTGCTGAGCACATCAAAACGGAGATTTATCGCAGCGTTGGTGAATCTATGCGCACTTCTATTGGCATTGCACCCAACACGTTGCTGGGAAAGCTGGCTTCTGATATGCACAAGCCTAATGGTTTGACGGTACTGGAGCAGGCAGACATTCCCTCTAAGCTGCTGCACCTCAAGCCTTCTGCTATCACTGGTGTGGGACCGCGCATGGTGCAGCGCTTAGAAAAGGCGAAAATTGTTACCATGGCTGATTTGTACGCCGCACCACGTGATGTGCTGCATACGGTGTGGGGGGGCGTTGGTGGCACAGAGATGTACGACAAACTGCGTGGTCAATGGTATGGCCCACGAGTAACAATACCGCGCACTTTGGGGCATTCCCATGTGCTGCCCCCCGATATGCGCCATGCTGAGGGTGCATGGAATGTCCTGAATCGCCTTACTCAGAAAGCGGCAATGCGCTTGCGTAAGCAAGGCTTTTACGCCATGGGCATGTCCGTCCATGTGCAAGGCAGACGCCAGAATGGATATTCAACAGGCTACAAAGCGGGTGGGCAAGAAGAGGCTAAGTTTTGTGAAACGCAGGACACTGCATTTTTATTGCGTGTTTTGTCACGCTTGTGGCGTCGTGGCTTGGCTCAATTTCCAGCGCCCGTGGCGGTAGGGATGACTTTATTTGGTCTAGTGCCTACGTCACAACACACGCCTACTTTGTTTGAGGAAAAAAAACCGGCCACGAAGCGTGATGGATTGTCATCTATGGTGGATAAAATTAATCGTCTCTACGGTAAAAACGCACTGTATTTTGCCAGTGCTCATCAAGCACTAGACCATGCGCCCATGCGAATTGCCTTCAATCGAATCCCTGATATTGAAACAGAGCGTTGATTCATGCAACGCTTGGGTTTTACACGGTCTTAAACCGCTAAGAGTTCATGCAAACTGCGAGCGATAACTTTGGTGGCACGGCGCAAGTCCTCAAGGTTCAAATGCTCATCCGCACGTTTGGCGTTGGATTCTAGTACTGTGCGGGGGCCTGCACCATAGATCACACCGGGAATGCCCGCTTCGCAAAACAAGCGCACATCGGTGTACAGCGGGGTGCCCAAGGCCGGAATGGGTTCGCCAAAAACGGTTTGACCGTGTTTTTGAATGGCATCTACCAAGGGTTTGTTACCCGCTAATGGCCTCATGGCATTGCATAACAATATGCGTTTGATATCTACTGTGATGCCTGGTTGCAATGCTGCAGCATCTTCAATGATTCGACGTAGTGATGCTTCAACTTCCGCGGGGTTTTCTTCAGGAATCATGCGACGGTCGAGCTTGAAGCTGACGCGTCCAGGGATAACGTTGGTGTTGGTACCACCTTCAATAAGCCCTACGTTGAGGTAAGGGTGGGTGATGCCATCAACCTTGGAACTGATTTTTTTGTATAGCGTATTTTGCGCGTACAAAGCGCTTAAGATGTGCACCGCAGCCTGCATAGCATCGACACCCGAATCAGGAATGGCTGCATGCGCCATTTTGCCATGAACAGTTACTTCCATTTGCAGGCAGCCATTGTGCGCGGTGATGACTTGGTAGCTGAAGCCAGCGGCAATCATCAAATCGGGGTGGATGATTTTGTGTTTGAGCAACCATGCCGGGCCGACTTCTCCGCCAAATTCTTCGTCGTAGGTGAACAACAATTCAACGCTGCCTGTGGTTGGCTTAGCGACGGCTTCAAGTGCTCGAACAGCAAATGCATAAGTGGAAAAATCACACTTACTGACAGCTGCTGCACGGCCATAAATCTTGCCATTCTCAATCTCGCCGCCATAGGGGTCATGCGTCCAGCCTTCGCCAGGTGGCACCACATCGCCGTGGGCATTCAGGAGTACGGTTCTTCCTTTGCTATTCGCAGCACCATACTTTCGCCTTACGATCAAATTGGTGATGGACTGCAAACCGGCAGCTTGAACCTCTGCTGCTGGCACAGCATGTTTCTCAGCTTCAAAACCAAATCCTTGCAGCAGTTCAGCCGCGCGTTCGGCATGCGGCGCATTGTTACCTGGTGGTGTGTCGGTTGGGACCTGAATCAAAGCCTGTAAAAAACGGACTTGTTCGTCAAAGTGAGCGTCTATCCATGCATCTAGTTGGTCGTAAGTGGTCATAAAGAAGTCAAGTTAAGTGTCAAAATTTAGAGAGTTTCAGCAGATAGCTGATGTATCAATTGGGTGAATGCTTCAACAGCGAGCTGCATGTCGTCATTCGTGCTTGATTCCAGTGGGTTGTGGCTGATGCCCGAGTTTTCTCCGCGTACAAACAGCATGGCTTGTGGCATGACTTCATGGAGTTTCATCGCATCATGACCTGCACCGCTGGGCATGCGGTGCAAAGGTACACCGAGGCTCTCCACTGCTTGTTCCCAGCGCTGTTGCCAGGCCGGTGCGCTGGGTGCAGCCGCCGCGCGCATGGTTTCCTCTAGCGTGTAGCGCACTTGGCGGCGTTCACAAATGGCTTTGAACTGAGCCAAGATGTCGTTGACCATGGCGTCACGCTGTGCGTTAGTCGGTGCGCGCATGTCCAATGTGAACTGGCAGCGCCCGGGTACAACGTTGGTTGAACCGTTGGGTACGAGAAGCTGCCCAACGGTGGCAACCGAGTCACCGTCTTGCGCAGCCCGCTGCTCTACAAACAATATCAATTCGGCCACTGCGGCAGCGGCATCGGAGCGTCTGTTCATCGGCGTGGTGCCCGCATGGCAGGCCGTGCCGATCACCTCGCAGGCGTAGCGCACACTACCGTTGATGGAGGTGACGATACCTAACGGAATGTTCAACTCGTTGAGCACTGGTCCTTGCTCAATGTGTACCTCTACAAAACCCAAATAGTCCTCAGCTTGGCGTTTGATTTTTGGAATGTCATCCACACACAAACCTGCGTGCTGTATGGCTTGCCGCATGGTGATGCCGTCGGCGTCTTGTTGGTCCAGCCAGGCCGGGTCGAACTGTCCAATCAACGCGCCCGAGCCTAGAAAGGTTGCTTTGTAGCGTTGCCCTTCTTCTTCTGCAAAACCAACCACTTCGATATGAAAGGGCAGTCGTTTGTTTTGTCGCTTCAGCTCACGCAGACAAGCCATAGGTACAAAAATACCGAGACGACCATCGTACTTGCCACCATTGCGTACCGTGTCGTAGTGGCTGCCGGTGAGTAATGTTTTTGCGGTGCTGCTGGACGCATGGTATTTCCCAACCACATTACCTACTGCATCAATGCTGACCTCGTCAAATCCGCAATCGTGCATCCAATGTGAAATACGCTGTGCACAAGCACGGTGTGCGTCGGTCAAGTAGGTCACGGTCAATTGCCCCAGATCGGCATAACCGGTATCCGTATGAGTGCTCAGTTTTTCTTGCCAGTCCCAAACGTCGTTGCCTAAAGTGGGAGTAACACCAAATTTGTCGTTCAAGCGAATTTCGGCGATACGGTGAATCTGGCGTATGCATTCATCCAACTCAAACAATGGGTGGTGGTGCATGCGGCGTTCCACAGCGGACAGAATGTATTGCTTGTTCAAACCTACACCACGCGCACCACGAACTGCCAGAATGAAGGGAAAGCCAAACTTAGCAAGATAAGTCGCATTGAGCTTGGCGATGTAGGTCAACTCATCTGGCGTGCACTGCGTCAACCCTGCTTTGTTTTGTTCGTTGGTCGATTCTGTTGTTAATGTATTGCTTTGCATGGCCTTACCAGCCAGTTCCGGGTGCGCCCGTATCAGCTTCAACTTTGCCTCGCGTCCAGCTGCATCCAAAGATTGCACCAGACAGTGTTTGAGATGAGCTAAGCTGCGAAACGGGCGGTTGATAAGCGCATTCGCTGCTATCCATGGCGAGTGTTCGTACACGCCGTCCAGCATCTGCGTGGCTTCAGCTGATGATGCGTTGTTGAGTGCTTGCAAAGTTAAAGTCGTCATGTCAGATGTTCTGCTCAGGGTCATACTTTTAGTTGAAACGGATGTGTTTGTTTCCAATGCTGTGCTATATCCAAACGACGGCAAATCCACACATGGTTGTGCGCCTGCACATAGTCCAAGAACTTTTGCAGAGACTTCATGCGACCTGGTCGCCCTAGCAGGCGGCAATGCATGCCTATGCTCATCATTTTTGGCGCATTCAAACCTTGCGGGTCACCTTCGGCGTACAACACGTCAAAACTGTCTTTGAGGTAGGTGAAAAAATCATCACCCTGTGCAAAACCTTGCGCAGATGCAAAGCGCATGTCGTTGGTGTCCAGCGTGTAGGGCACGATGAGTTGGGGCACAACTTCACCATCGGTTTTTTGCACCTTCATCCAAAAAGGAAGGTCGTCACCGTAGTAATCACTGTCGTATTCAAAACCACCGTAATCAGCCACCAAGCGCCGCGTGTTGGGGCTGTCTCGTCCTGTGTACCAGCCCAGTGGACGCTCACCAGTCAGCTGGCTGATGATGTCCATACCTACACGCATGTGTTCGCGTTCAATCGTTTCATCGACGTTTTGGTAGCTGATCCAACGCCAGCCATGACAAGCAATCTCATGCCCCAATTCTTTGAAAGCGGCAGTCAATTCAGGATGGCGCTGTAGTGCCATGCTGACGCCAAACACGGTCAAAGGCAGGCCACGCGCTTCAAATTCCCGCAAAAGTCGCCATACGCCTGCACGAGAGCCGTATTCATAAATGCTCTCCATGCTTTGATGGCGCGCAGTGAAGGCGCTGGCATTGAACATTTCGGACAAAAATTGCTCAGATGCTGCATCACCATGTAAGACGGAATTCTCGCCACCTTCTTCGTAATTGAGAACGAATTGCACAGCGATACGTGCCGAGTTAGGCCAATCTGCTTTAGGCACCGTTTGCCCGTAGCCAATCAAATCTCGTGGGTAGGGTTGTGTGCTGTCGTAGATCATGTGATGAGTACCTCAGTCTTTCAAGTCCAAACCCGCCAATACGCTTTGTAAATGCGCTTGCATCAGCTGTTTGGCCAAAGCCACGTTTTGGTCCGCTATGGCTTGCAAAATATCGACGTGCTCATTGTGCGAATGGCCTGCTGCATGTTCTGACTGATATAACAATGTAATCAGCGAACAGCGAGAGATCAAATCCTGTAACGATTGCGCCAACACTTCATTGTCCAGCAGCTCAGCCATCAAGACGTGAAAGTCACCCAGCAGCTCCGTCCGGTTGGCTGCATCAGTGCCATGCACAGCAGCTGCTTCAACTTTGATGTGTGCACGCAGTATTTTGATCTTTTGCGGCGTGATTCCGGCTATCAGCGATTCCAACATCGCCGATTCCAAAATCATACGTACTGCAAACACCTCGCGTGCTTCTTTGCTGGAAGGGGCCGCCACAAACGCGCCACGCGCTTGCTCAATTCGTATCAGATGCTTTTGAGACAATTGATACAACGCTTGACGCACCAGCGTGCGCGAAACACCAAATTGATCCGCGATTTGCTGCTCTTTAAGCTTTTCACCCGGTTGCAGGCGATGCTCAATAATAGCTTTGGTCAAGGCTTGAACAATATGATCAGTGCTGGACAAGCCCTTGTCCGAAGATGATGCATTTGTTGATTCGCGAGGAAAGATTAGCAATTTAGCAGAAGTCATGGCAAAATTGTATACACTTTTTGTTAATTTAGGGGAAATAAATGGGACTTTCCACACACGTTCTCGACACCATGCATGGCTGCCCAGCAGCTGGTATGTCAGTCAAACTGTACACGACAGCATTTGATGGGGCGCAAGCCTCATTGGTAAAAGAAATGGTTTTGAACGCGGATGGTCGCAATCCCGATGGACTTTTGTTCGACCATAGCAGTTTGAAGGTGGGTGCATATCGATTGGTTTTTGATGTCGCGTCTTACTTCAAATCTATCGGCGTGTCGTTGCCAGAGCCCAATTTTTTAAATCTGGTAAGCCTTGATTTTGGCATCGCACATGCAGATGAGCATTACCATGTGCCATTGTTGGTTAGCCCGTGGAGCTACTCAACCTATCGTGGTTCATGAACTCAATTATATTTGCTTTGTTATGAGAAAAATGTGGCTGTAGCCGGCGTATTTGTTGCCTGAGAAGCTATTAAATTTATAGCTATTTAAGCAGCAAAAATAACCGCCACACCGCTTAATAACACGGTGCGACGGTTTTTTCGTTTGCTTTCTAGCTAGCTTAGTGAGAGTCGTTTTGTTTAGCCGCCTCAATACTGGCTTGTGCATCGCCTTTTGCGCCATTGAAGAATAAATTGAGGGCAACTGCACTGATCGAGGCTAGCAAAATACCAGACTCAATCAACGGGTGAATGTTGTGTGGCATCCACTGTTTAAAGTTAGGCGCAATCAGCGGAATCATGCCGATGCCTATCGAGATAGCTACGACAAACAGGTTGTGGCGGTTGTTCTTAAAATCAACATTTGCTAGGATGCGAATACCCGTGGCAACCACCATGCCAAACATCACCAATCCAGCGCCACCCAAAACAAAGGTAGGCAAAGACTCGACTAGTGCAGCCATTTTTGGCAGCAAGCCCAGTACAACCAGTATCAAGCCGCCTGCAACGCAAACAAAACGGCTCTTCACACCGGTGATGCCTACAAGTCCTACGTTTTGAGAGAAGCTGGTGTATGGGAAGGTGTTGAAAATACCACCAATCAAGGTGCCCAAACCGTCGGTGCGTAAACCAGCGCTCAACGCTTTTTGGTCAATCTTGCGGTCTGTCATCTCTCCCAATGCCAAAAACATGCCTGTCGATTCAATCATGACGACGATCATCACCAAGGTCATAGTCAAAATCAAGATAGGATCAAAAATAGGTGTGCCAAATTGGAAAGGCATCACAAAATCAAACCAAGCCGCTTTGCCCACTTTTTCGAAGGTCATCATGCCAAGCGCAGTAGCGGCCAAACCACCGATGATTATTCCCAGCAAAACGGAAATATTACTGATAAAGCCTTTGAAGTATTTAGAAATCAACAAGATAGAAACTAACACCAAGGCTGCAATGCCGATGTTAGCTAACGGTGCGTATTTCGGGTTAGGCACACTGCCTACGATGGCTAAGCCTTTAGGCACAGCGGGGACGGTTGCGCCAGTAGCGTTAGCCATTGCCGTGACATCTGCCAGCCATTTAGCATGGTCGGGGTTGACGATGCTGGGAGCCGTCGGGCCAAATGGGTTGCCAAAAATCCAGTTGATGCCAATTCGCATTAAGCTGATACCGATCACCGCGATGATGGTGCCAGTGACCACGGGTGGGAAGAAACGCAGCATTCGGCTAACGACAGGAGCCAATATGATGGATAAAACACCCGCGCCGATGATGGCACCAAATATCATTTGCGCACCCATTGCGCCAGGGGTTGCGTTGGCCATAGCCACCATGGGTGCGACAGAGGCAAAAGTCACCCCCATCATCACTGGCAAGCGAATGCCAAACCACTGCGTTGCGCCTAAAGACTGGATCAGCGTGACCAAGCCGCAGCAAAACAAATCGGCAGAAATCAGCATCGCAACTTGCTCTGGGCTGAGTTTTAGGGCTCGGCCTACGATAAGTGGCACAGCAATTGCTCCTGCATACATCACGAGCACGTGCTGTAATCCTAGAATGCCTAGTTTTCCTGCGGGTAGTTGCTCATCCACAGGATGAGATGATAGGTTCATACGAGTCTCCTTTGAATTTAAAGTGGTTGAACTGTATACACTTTTATCCTTAAAAAGATTGGTACTTTCCCTTAAAAGTCATATTTTTAATTGAAATTGATGATTTTTCATGTATTTATTTTTCAAAACTGTATACACTTAAACCTATGGAATCATATTTACTAGACTGGGCAAATCTGTTGCTGCGCTGGGTGCATGTCATCACGGCGATTGCGTGGGTGGGGTCGTCCTTTTACTTTGTGTTTTTAGACAACAACCTGTTGCGTCCCAAGTCGCCAGATTTGCTGGAAAAAGGCGTCGATGGGGCAATGTGGGCCGTGCACGGTGGTGGCTTTTACAATCCGCAAAAGTACATGATTGCGCCTAAAACCATACACAGCAAACTTCACTGGTTTTATTGGGAAAGCTACAGCACATGGCTGACAGGGTTTGCGCTTTTTACGGTGCTTTATTTGTACAACGCATCCACTTATTTAATTGATAAATCGCTGATGAACTGGTCGCCTGGCGCGGCAGTTGGCGTTGCTTTGTCGTTTTTAGTGGTGTTTTGGATGGTTTACGATGCAGTTTGTCAGTTGTTCGGCTTTCGCAAAAACGGCGAATTGATTGTAGGCATTGTCATGCTGTGCGTGGTGACGTTTGCTTCTTGGTTAGCGTGTCACTGGTTTGCGGGTCGAGCTGCATTTTTGTTGGTCGGCGCGATGATCGCCACCGCCATGAGTGCCAATGTCTTTTTCTGGATCATCCCCGGGCAGCGTAAAGTCGTCGCAGCCATGACCAGCGACCAGCCGTATGACGCCAAAGCTATGGCTATCCACGGCAAGCGCGGCAAGCAGCGCAGCGTGCACAACACTTATTTCACCCTGCCAGTGATTTTTGCCATGCTCAGCAACCATTACAGCTTTACCTACACGCACCCGCAAAACTGGGTGATTTTGGTGCTGATGATGTTTGCTGGCGCAGCCATTCGCCAGTATTTTGTGATGCGTCACAGTTATAAACATGGCCGCAGTGGTAACCCATGGCCATACGCAGCCGTTGGCGTTGCCGTTATTGTCGGCGTGATTGTTTGGTTAGGGCCAAATACAAATAAGGCGCCATCAACGACTGTGGCTCCTTCAGTGGTTATTGCGCCTACTGTGTCAAGCGCGGCTGTAGCTGTCGATACGGTGCCAGTATCTGTTACGAAAATTATCGACCAACGCTGCCTCATGTGCCACGGTGCGCAGGTTCAAATGAAAAACATACGATTGGATTCTGCTGAAAATTTGCTGAAAAACAAAGCCATGGTTTACCAGCAAGTGGTGGTGACCAAGCAAATGCCTATGAACAACTCAACAGGTATCACCCCAGAAGAGCGTCAAATGATTGCCGATTGGGCAAAACCTTAGACTTTAGAGCTTTTGGTGCACTTAGCGCGCGGTTTTAATTAACTTAGATATCTTGAGTCAGTTGAATCGGTATCGGTAAGCTAGGTTGGCTAAAATGAGCGCTTAGCCAAATATTGACACTTTTAAAGGTTTCCATGAGCCAAGTCACCAATACCGTCCGCTTCGTGCTTGACGGCAAAATCGTCGAAGCGCAAGGTGCGCGTCGTACCACCACTGTTTTAGACTATTTGCGCGAGCAATTGCACCGTACTGGCACCAAAGAGGGCTGTGCCGAGGGCGATTGCGGCGCTTGCGTCGTCTTGGTGGGGGAGTTAAACGCAGCGGGAACTGGCGTGAACTACGTACCAACCAACAGTTGCATGCAGTTGCTGCCTTCGCTAGATGGTAAATCCATCAAAACCGTTGAAAGCCTGAAACGCGCCGACGGCACTTTGCATCCCATCCAAGAGTCTATGGCCACTTGCTTTGGCTCACAATGCGGCTTTTGCACGCCGGGTATTGTGATGAGTTTGACAGGTCTGGTGCAA
>Ga0209082_1000500_pt1 | contig 13034 bp, 12 predicted proteins | sample ColdCreekSource_FD_184127 | JGI IMG/M metagenome (GOLD analysis project Ga0209082, IMG submission 184127) | Groundwater microbial communities from Cold Creek, Nevada to study Microbial Dark Matter (Phase II) - Cold Creek Source (SPAdes) (version 3) | ecosystem: Environmental > Aquatic > Deep...
GGTCTTAAAGGCAATTCTCCGTCTTCTCGCAAAGGACGAAGCACGGCATTTTTCGTACTTTATGAGCGTTGTTGGGACCTATATTGAGAAATATGGCGAACAGATGCTTCCCCGTATGAAAGAAGTCGTTCGACAATTTGGGATGCCGTTGCATAACACGCTCACCAACTATAAACGTCTTTCGCTGATCGTACAAGATGCTGCCGGCGGCTACGATCATACCGAGTCGTTCGAAGAATTGAAGAAGGTAATCAATAAATTTGCCGATGCCGAGACCCGTTCCAAATCGGTCACTCTAACGGATTTTGTCCAAAGCATCCGAACCGTCTAGCATTTTCTCGCCTCATCCTCGTGGTATGCCCCTCCACGCTATTCCATTTCCAGAAAAATTACGAGAAGTTGTGCGCCTCATCCGTCTGGACAAGCCGTATGGAACGTTGCTGGTGATGTTCCCTGCGCTCTGGTCACTTTTTATCGCATCCAATGGACGACCGACGGCAAGACATCTCTTGATCTTTATTCTGGGCGCATTTTTTATGCGAAGCGCCGGTTGTGTCGCAAACGACATGGCCGATCGCAAACTGGACGCCAAGGTGGGACGTACCTGTGGACGGCCATTGGCCGCGCAAACGTTGACCTTGCGTGATGCTGCGATTGTGTTAGCCCTATTGCTTCTTGCTTCTTTTGGGTTGGTGTGGATGCTCAACCGGTTGACTATTTTATTGAGTTTCGGTGTTCTTTTTGTTGCAATGTTCTATCCCTTCGCCAAACGGTTTACATCGTTTGCACAGGGTGTGTTGGGGCTGGCCTTCGGTTCTGGATCATTACTTGCCTGGACGGCGGTTAACGGAGGTTTGGAGTGGACCCCTTGGCTGATCCTGGTGGCCAATTTTTTTTGGGCGATTGGTTATGATACTGTCTATGCCATGATGGATTATGAGGAGGACATTCAATTTGGTGTCAAATCAACGGCCATTTTTTTTGGGGACAATAGCGGGTGGGCGATAGGCACCTCCTATGCGATGGCCGTTTTGTGTCTCTTTTTTGTTGGAAATCAATCCCAATTAGGTGGGATATATTATCTTTCTATTGGCATTGCGTCTATTTTGTTCTTCAGACAAACCGCTCAACTCCAAAGACCTTGTGAACGATCCGTTTTGTTTTCGCTCTTTAAGTTCCATGTGGTGATCGGATGGATTGTGCTGGGCGGAATCGCGCTTGATTATTGGGTCAGATTGAATTGAGTCGGGAAGGCACATGATGTTTGCAACGACTCAGGGGCCAAGTTGAGAGGCTCATGTAGAGCCTTCAGCCTGTCCTCCTGAGTCGTTACTGTTAGCGATACCGACCGCCACCACCTCCACCGCCGCCACTTCCTCTTCTGGCGCCACCACCACCACCCCTTCGGTCATCGAAACCACCTCCAGAACGGCCGCCACCACCACCTTCGGTACGGGGCCTCGCCTCGTTCGCCGTCAGGGTTTGTCCCTTTAATTCCTTTCCGTTTAATCCTGCGATTGCAGACTCAGCTTCCGCCTTGCTCGGCATGACCACAAACCCAAACCCTCTCGGTTCACCGGTGAATTTGTCTTTAATCATTGTTGTAGATTCAACCTGTCCAAAGGCCGAAAATGCCTGCTTCAAATCTTCTTCGCTAATCTGTCGAGATAAATTTCCCACATAAATATTCACTATAACCCCCTCCAAATTTTATTTTTCTCACGGTCATTCCGTAGCTTGTCACCAGTCCAATACCAGGGCAAGCACGGCATTGTAGCAAATCTAGCAGGCGATAAGATAGACATTTTTAATATGTCTGATAAGTTATATTATGTAAACTAAAATAAACCGAGCGGTTTTTCTCTTGACAGGCCTAACAAAGGTAAGATAGTGTCACATCACAATGTCCGAAATTCTACTTGATTCCGTGGTGGCAAAATCAGGATATCCAGTATATGATCTGTATGGGTTGCGGATATGTTCAGAAATTGTGTTGCCTGCACCTCTTTCTTCCAAAACCGACCTAACGCAAGACACGATAGTCGTACAATGGGAGAAAACACCTGCTGTTTCTGACTGCCCGCCCACAGGGTCTGTGTTGGCGAAGTTAGACCTTGGCAATGAACATGGCTATCTCCTTAGCCGGGCCGACACCGGTTATACACTTCACTTTTACCGTACCTGTGAGTTCTGGATATGTCATGACCTACGTGTGGTTCGCGTGCGCCTCTTCCCGGGAGTGGACCCCGATATGGCGGCAATTTTTCTAGTCGGAAATGTCATGGCCTCTATTCTGCTCCTGGCCGGAGAGTATACCCTACATGCCAGCGCGGTGGAGATCGAGGGAAGTGCTCTGGCTTTTGTAGGCCACTCGGGGATGGGAAAATCAACACTCGCTGCCCTCCTCTGCTCAAGTGGCGCCAGTTTCATCACGGATGATGTACTGCGTCTTCGCCCAAACGACAGTGGTTTTGGCTGTTTCCGTGGCACAGGGGAAATTCGCTTACGTCCAGGTGCTTCGGCCCTCGCCGAGTATCATCCTGGGGGCGGTGTTCGTGAGACGTCTGATGGCCGGATTGCGGTCCAGTTCGAACATGATCCAGCCATCCCTTCTCTCAGTGCGATTGTCATCCCCTTGCCCTCGCGTCATTGTCACAGAATAGGTCTGAAGCGGTTGTCTCGCTCCAGGGCGCTTCTTTCTCTGATGAGCTACCCCAGAATACAGGGGTTACAAGAAAAGGAATATATCCGTGGCCAATTCGATTTTTTTGCTCTGATCGCATCAAATGTCCCCGTTTTTGAGGCGGAGATTCCGTGGGGGCCCCCTTTTTCTGCCGATATTGCCCCTGTCCTAATGGGGATTATTCGATCTAGCGTACTGGCTGTTTAGTCCCACAGCAAGTGGTATACGACAGACTGCTAGAGCAAAGAACCGATGCCGAGCGCTTCCCAAAGTTTATCAATTCGTGCCACGACTTGCGGGTCCATCGTGATACGCACGCCCCATTCTCGATCTGTTTCTGGATGTATTTTTGTCGTGGCATCTATCCCCATCTTCGAACCAAGCCCCGATTGGGGAGAGGCAAAATCAAGGTAATCAATTGGCGTATGCTCTATGACGAAAGTATCGCGCGCTGGATCCACTTGAGTTGAAATTGCCCAGACGACATCCTCCCATTTTCGGATATGGATGTCCTGATCTACGACGATAATATATTTGATATACAAAAACTGTTTAAGAAAGCCCCATATCCCCATCATGACCCGTTTGGCATGGCCGGGGTATTCTTTCTTAATTGAGACAACCGCGATCCGATAGGAACAGGCCTCCATCGGCAGATGAAAATCAACAATCTCTGAAAAATGTTGCCGCAAAAGAGGCAGAAAAACGGTGTTGAGTGCAAGGCCAATGACAGCATCCTCACGGGGAGGGCGACCGGTGGTCGTTGTCAAATAGATCGGATCAGCACGGTGTGTGATGCAGGTTATCTTGAAAATCGGAAACGGTTCCACCGAGTTATAGAAACCGGTATGATCCCCATGAGGGCCTTCGTCGGCCATCTCACCGGGGTGAATCTCCCCTTCAATAATGATCTCACTCGTGGCCGGGACCAGCAGATCAATCGTCTTGCAAGGTACCAGATCAACCGGCTTTTTCCTTAATAGGCCGGCAAAATGAAATTCGCCCAGCGATTCTGGGACAGGGGTGACCGCCGCGATCGTGATCCCAGGCTCACATCCCAATGCAACAGCAACCGGCATGACCTTGTTGACGGCCATCCACTGTCGCCAGTGTTGGGCCCCCCCCCTGTGTTTCAACCATCGCATAATCGTTCTCTTTTTGTCGAGTTTTTGCATCCGATAAATACCGATGTTGTACTTCTCGCCCTCTTCCGGTGATCGGGTAATGACCAACGGCCAGGTAATTTGGGGCCCCACGTCTTGTGGCCAGCAATGGAGGATGGGAATCAGGTCGAGGTCAATTTCGTCGCCAGTCAGAACGATCTCCTGACAGGGGGCGCGAGAGACTCTTTTGGGAGAAAGGTGTAGAATTCGGCTATAGAAAGGGAGGTGTTTGACTGCATCAATAAATCCTTTCGGAGGTTCAGGGCGCTGAAGAAAGGCGAGAAACGATCCAATTTCGGTCAACCCGGCCTCGTCGCTATCAAGTCCCATGGCAACCCGTTCGAGGGTGCCGTAAAGGTTTGCAAGAACCGGTATCCGAGATCCTTTAACCCGTTCAAATAAAACGGCAGGCCCTTCACGAGCAAGCAGCCTATTGAGTATCTCGGTAATCTCTAGCTTGGAATTGACGGGATAGGTGACCCTGACCAAGAGTTTCTTTTTCTCCAGTACTCCTATAAATTCGCGCAGATCATCATAGGGCATGGTTGCCTTACTCTTTATTTTTCTGAAGGAGGATGAGAAATCTTATGCGGGTCGCCATTGGGAGGTCACCGAAACATCACTTTAGTGAATCCCCTCTCTTTCGAGAAACTTTTCCGCATCAATCGCCGCCATACAGCCTGATCCCGCAGCGGTGATGGCCTGTTTGTAGATGGGGTCTTGAACATCTCCCGATGCGAAAACACCGGGAATGTTGGTACAGGAGCTGCCGGGCTGGGTGATGAGATAGCCACGTTCATCCATATCCAAGAGCCCTTTGAACAAAGATGTATTCGGCTCGTGTCCAATGGCAATAAAAACCCCGTCGGTTTTCTTCTGAAACTGCTCTCCGGTGATTAGATTCTGAAGCAGTGCCCCCTCTACTTTTTCGGAAGTCCCCAAAATATCAAGAACAGCGGTATTCCACAGAAAGGAGATTTTTGGGTTTTTGAAGGCACGGTCCTGCATGATCTTAGAGGCACGGAGCGACTCCCGCCGATGGACCACCGTGACCGCTGTCGTAAACCGGGTCAAAAAGGTTGCCTCTTCCATGGCGGTATCTCCTCCCCCCACCACAAGCACCTCTTTACCGCGAAAGAAGAATCCGTCACAGGTGGCACAAGCGGAAACGCCATGTCCCATCAGCCGACCTTCCGATTCCAACCCCAGCAGCTTGGCCCTGGCACCGGAGGCGATAATGAGTGTTTGTGTCCGATACGAGGGCTCTCCTTCAACCGATACGGTAAAGGGCCGTTGGGTCAGATCAACCTGTGTGATATCACCGCTGATGCAGGTGGTCCCAAATCGGAGCGCCTGTTTTCTCATCTCTTCAATCAACACGGGGCCGAGTATGCCATCCGGAAAACCGGGATAATTTTCGACGTCGGTTGTGATGGTTAGTTGCCCACCTGCCTGTATCCCTTCCACAACCAGAGGATGGAGGTTTGCCCGACCCGCATAAATGGCGGCAGTGAGACCGGCGGGGCCTGACCCAATGATGAGGATGTTGTGGATGGAATCGGCCATGATTAGCGGCCTAGATCGTCCAGGGTTTCTTTGAGATCCTTTCTGATGCAGGTAAAGATGGGGGTATCTTTTACGGTGTAGCGGCTCGCTTCGGCCTCACGCAGGGCCATCACTAGATCCAGAAAATCGTCCGGGTGGTTGCTTTCGAATGAAAGAACAAACTCCGCATCATCCAAACCAAATGAATAAGAGGTGTTAATTTTGACGGTCGGAAACTGATGTCCCGTCTCAATATGTTTGTCCATCATCCTTTGGCGTTCTGTCTTGGGCAACAGATACCACTCTTTCGATTTAATGAACGGATACATAAAGAGATACTTTGACTCACCCGGGACAATGGTCAGGCGAGCGCTTTCTTGTCCTTCATGTGTATGGTGATCAACGTAGGTGGATCGTTTTGTCATGGCGAGATAGGAATAAACGGGGTTCAAGTATTTTCCAAGTCCGGTAGAAGAGAGATGCGCCGACATCTCCTGAAGCGACTCCAACTCGTATGTAATGCGCCAAAGCATCATATCCACTTCGGCGCGGATACCGACGGTCGAATAGGGAACGATCAGCATTTTGGATCCATACCGCTCAACGACCGAGGTAAATTCCTTTTTCCCCTGCTCTCGTTCTGCGGCTGGGAGTTTTCGCCACGCAGGGTCTGCCTTAAAAAAACAAAAGTTGACATACTGTCTTTTCACTTTGGCCATATGGGAACCTCCTCGTATATTTAGGGTAACAACACCTGCAGTTTGGACGGGTCGGATTGTAGCAACCTGTTGATCCTTAAATCAACTCGCATTGCCTCGTCTTGTGCGTGATTGGACGCATACCCCCTTTTGATGCTACGCTCAGCCTTCACAAGAAGAGACCAGATACTTCCAGTGTCTTTTGATGACATGGTATAAAGAGAGATGTCCCCACAATTTCATTTAGATCAAGCGGAAGCATTATTTAAAAAGGCGGAACGACAGGGTGCAAGTGGTGGAGACATCCTGGTGGTGGAGGGAAGTTCCTTCTCTACAACCGTTCGACTCAACGAGGTTGAAAAAATCAGCAGCGCCCTAGGGAAAACTCTGGGCCTTCGTCTCTTTTTTGGAAAACGGTCGGCCATCACCTCCACCTCCGATTTCAGTCCAGCCTCTCTGGAACAGTTGGTCTCCGATACCTGTACCCTCGCCCAACTTACGCCGGAGGATACCTGTTCCGGGCTTCCATCCTTTGAGGCATGTGCCACCTCCCCCCCAGACCTTGACCTACTTGATCCTGACATAGTAGCCGTTTCGCTTCAAGAGAAAATTGAGTTGGCCAAAAGGGCTGAGAAGGCGGCAATGGCGTACGATCCACGCCTTATCAACTCCGACGGGGCGGAGTTTGGACATTACCAAACGACAGTTCTCTATGTGGCTACGAACCGATTTTCTGGAACCTTTGGGGCTGCAGGCGCCTCCCTCTCGGTCGTGCCGATTGCCTCATTCAACGGACAGATGCAGCGAGATTACTGGTACACTTCACGCAGAAAATGGCGAAAATTGGAATCGCCCGAGTCGGTTGGACAGATCGCCGCAAAGCGGGCGCTCCGGAGGCTTGGAGCGAGAAAGATAACGACACAGCAGGCGCCAGTGGTGTTCGACCCGGAGGTGGCAGCCAGTTTGCTGGGCCATCTCGCATCGGCCATTTCCGGCTATGCACTTTATAAGCAGGCCTCGTTCTTGACCGATCAACTGCATCAACAGATTGCCTCCGAAACGGTGACGGTGTATGACGACCCCACACTTCTTGAGGGATTAGGGTCCAGCCCTTTTGATGGCGAGGGGCTTCCCTCGTATAAGAAAACGATTGTTCAGAATGGGGTACTAAAGAGTTACTTATTGGACACCTATTCAGGGAAAAAATTGGGCCTCCCTTCCACGGGGAACGCCGTCCGATCGCCGGCCAGTTCCCCCTCCGTTGGGGTTTCCAATTTTCATTTGATGAATGGATTGTATTCGCAAGAAGAAATCATTGCGTCGGTAAAGTCGGGTCTTTACGTGACCGAGTTGATTGGATTTGGGGTCAATATGGTGACCGGTGATTATTCGCGCGGCGCCGTCGGGTTTTGGATTGAAAACGGAGAGCTGAGTTATCCGGTTGAGGAGATTACCATTGCTGGGAATCTGAAGGAGATGTTTCGTCAAATTGAGATGGTCGGGAGCGATCTGGACGTAACGCGGAGTCTTTCAGCCCCAACCCTCAAGATTGCCCGTATGACCGTCGCAGGGAATTAATATATGGCAAAGATACTTCATGGTAGTTGTTCCTGTGGCAAAGTACGCTATCAGTTATTGGCTGCGCCCATTCGCGTCCACTGCTGCCACTGCACCGATTGCCAGAAGCAAACCGGCAGCGCATTTGTTATTAACGCGATCATCGAAACCTCGGCAATCAGAAAAAATCGTGGTGCCTTGGAAGTCGTTCCCATTCCCCGTGCGGATGGCCCGCATGACATCTATCGTTGTTGCAAATGCAAAGTGGCTGTTTGGAGCGACTACGGGCGATGTCCGCAAATTAGATTTGTTCGCGTTGGCACGTTCGCCGACCCGAGCGCTCTTCGACCTGATATCCATATTTTTACACAGGATAAAGCCCCGTGGCTCAAGCTCCCCAAGGGAACTCTGGCTTTTAGGGAGTATTATGACGAGAAGAAAGTTTGGCCGAAGAAAAGCATGAAGCGGTTAAAAGTGGCCCTGTCACAGTCGTAATCAACCGTTCAAAAAATATGGAAACCGCAGAACTCTTAGCAATCATCGCCAGAGGGGAAGACAGCAAGCATCAGTTCAAGGCCAACGTCACCAACGGAGATTCGCTTGCTGAGGAAATGATTGCGTTCAGTAATTCAGGCGGTGGCACGATTTTTATTGGGGTAAACAACAATGGAACATTCTCTGGTTTATCAAGTCAAGAGATGAACCGACTGAATCAGCTTGTCTCTAATGCCGCTTCACAATCTGTTCGACCCCCGATCAATCCGAATACAGAGAACGTTTTGAGCCCTGGTGGGCTTGTCATGGTTGTATCTGTGGACAATGGAATTGGTAAACCCTACATGGACAAAAATGGCGTCATTTCGGTCAAGAGCGGTGCTGATAAGCGCAAAGCAACCTCTCGCGAGGAAATCCAGAGGATGTTCCAGAGCTCGGGGTTGATTCATGGAGATGAGATACCGGCAAACGGTCTGACAATCGCTGATTTGGATACAGAATACTTCAAGGCCTTTTTTGAAAAGAGTTTTGGTGAGTCTGTGGACAAGCAGTTTGTTCCGTTGCCTGCACTTCTTGAAAACATGAACCTGATGAAGAACCGCGTTCTTAATGTGAGCGGCGCACTCCTGTTTGCAAAGAACCCGAGCTTCAGGCTACCCGTATTCATGGTGAAGGCGGTCTCTTATCCGGGATGTGAAATTGATGAAGTGAATTACATCAATAGTCAGGACATTTCTGGAAAGATCGTGGACATTTTTCAAAAAAGCATGAGTTTTGTTCTTGGGAACATAAAACATAAGCAAGAATGGCAGGGGATTAATTCGCTGGGCATTCCGGAAATCCCAAGGATCGTCTTGGAGGAACTGATTGCCAACGCGCTGATTCACAGGGACTACTTCGTGTCGGCGCCGGTGAGAATGTTTATTTTTGAGGACCGAGTTGAAATGATTAGCCCAGGACACCTTCCAAATAACTTGACGATTGAGAATATCAAGAGTGGAAATTCGAATATTCGCAATCCGATCCTTGCGTCATATGCAACGAGAATCCTTCCGTATCGTGGCCTTGGAAGCGGAATCATCAGGGCATTGCAGGTTTACCCAAATATCACATTTGAGGATGATCGAGACGGGAACCAATTCAAGGCCATCATCCATCGAGCCTGACTTCAAAGTGGAGTTGAGGAGCCTTGTGAGAATAACTTGCACAGTTCGGCAGCCAATCCATCCATGCTGGCGTCGTTGCTCGTCGCTTCCATACCAAAAGGTATGCGCGCTCCTCGCGCCTAGCCAGACTGGCGGCTTGTCTGCCTCACTTTTGTACAAGTTATTCTCACAAGGCTCCTAAGATCATGCGTGGCCCACTTTTTGTTGCCTTCTTTTTTGCGCTCCTTGGTCTCTGGATTGTCTTGTTGGCTCTTCCAGGGATGCGTCGCCCTCCTCCCGGGTTTGAGAACAAAACTTGCCCCGATTGCGGTCAATCCAATAAATATGATGCAACCCAGTGTGTGAAATGTGGGGTGAGGCTGACATGATAGACCCGGGGCGACTCTACGCGGTACTTCTGGGTGCCCTCTCCTTACCCAAACCTCTCCGCTTGACAAAACTCGCGGGTGATGCCGGCAACCGAACCTATTATCGCCTGACATGGAATACGCCCCCCTCTTCACTTATTCTGATGGTCCTTGCCGACCCGGAGGAATTTAAACAGTCCGAAGAGGCTGTGAGCGGCCCCTTCTCGGAGGTCACGGAATTACCCTTTCTCAATATTCAAAGACACCTTCGTGCTTGCCATGTGGCGGTCCCAGAGATTTTTCATTATGACAAATTAGATGGATGGCTCTTTTTGGAAGACTTGGGAGAGGTCACGCTGGCAGAGGTTGTGAGCAGATCGCCTACGGAAAAGAGCGCCTACTACAAAAAGGCCATTGATACATTGATTGCACTTCAAAGAGAGGCAACCCCTAAATCGCATCCCCCTGTTGTGGCGCACCTCCGTTCGTTTGATCAGCCCCTCTTCCTTTGGGAGTTGGATCATTTCATCGAATATGGAATCGAAAAAAGAAACGGGGCTGCAATACGAGAGATCGATAAAGAGAAAATCAGGTTTTACTTCTCGGAAATGGCTATGCGGCTTGCATCGCTACCGAAGGTCTTTACGCATCGCGACTATCACAGCAGAAACCTCATGATTCAGGAGGATACAAATGGGATCAAAATTCGTGTGATTGATTTTCAAGATGCTTTGATGGGGCCTTGTCAATATGATCTCGCCTCTCTCCTGCGCGATTCGTACATTGCCCTTCCGGAGGGGATGGTTGCGGACTTGATTGACTATTATCTCCATAAAACAGGGGTGGAGGGGGATGAAGCAACCGAGTTGTTTCGGGAAGATTTTGATCAGATCAGCATTCAAAGAAATCTAAAGGCCGTCGGCCGATTTATCTACATTGATTGTGTCAAAAAGAATCCCGCCTTTCTTCAGTATGTTTCTCCCACGCTCATTAAGGTAAAGCAGAATCTCACAAAACACCGCGCACTCACCCCGCTTCATGCCCTACTGGCTCCCTACATCAAAGAATTCCAGTGAGGATAGAAAATATGACAGGAATGATTCTGGCGGCGGGGTTGGGACTTCGGCTTCGTCCACTGACCAACCATACCCCCAAGCCACTTTTACCGATTGGGGGTCGTCCGATCATTCATTACCAACTCAAGTGGCTCAAAGAGGCAGGGATTGTGGACATTATCATCAATGTCCATCACCTGGGGGAAAAGATTGTTACAGAGGTAGGGGATGGCGCTCGTTTCGGTGTGAACATTACTTATTCCAGAGAATCAGACATACTGGGGACGGGCGGCGGCATCAAAAAGGTAGAAGCTCTGATGAAGGGGGCGCCTTTCTTGGTAATGAATGGGGATGTCCTCATCCATTTGAATTTTCAGGAGGTGGTTGCCTTGCACAAAAATGGGGCGGGCGCTGCCACGCTGGTGGTCCGAAGGGATCCAGATGCCGTCCATTACGGGCCGATTCATCTGAATGCGCAGAATCGGATTGTCAATATTCTGAATCAGATTCCCCAAGGGTCATATCCACATTCAAAAGAGTTTGTTCCATATATGTTCACTGGGGTCCATGTCATTGGGCCGCGCGTTTTTGATTTTATCCCGTCCGAAGGAAGGTATTCCATCATTGATGCCTATATTGGAATGCTTCGGTGCGGAGAGAAATTGATGGGGTATATCACCGATGGTTACTGGAATGACATTGGCGTCATGGAACGGTATCAACAGGCCGAACGAGATATTGCGATGGGGGCGATACAATGTTTCGATGAATTCACCACACCAGAGCGGTGACCGTGTCTATCTTGACCAAACATGTATTGCGGGAATATCTGAAGCTCTTCTTCTTGACTCTTGCCGTACTGATACTGATTTATCATGTCATTGATTTGATTGAAAAGACAAGAATTTTTTCCCGTCATCATTTTTCCGCATCCTTAATCGTTCAGTATTTTCTATACAAGTTTCCAAAAATGATTTTTGATCTCCTTCCTCTATCGGCGCTGCTGACCACGCTGGTGACCTTGGGCACCTTTTCGAGAGATAATGAGGTGACAGCGTGGCAAAGTGTCGGGGTCAGTCCATTTCGTTTGACCCTGCCATTGCTGGTTTTTGGAATTTTCTTGAGCCTGACGGTCTACCTTCTCAATGGCGCCCTTGTCCCCCTCTCCTATCAGCGTGCGGAAGCGATTCGTCAAAACAAGATTTTCAAGAAGAACAGAACAGTGGTTCAAAATCAACTTTGGTTTCAACTGGGGCATCAACGATTCTTCCATGTCCAGATGATTGATCCCGATCAGACGAAAATGGAGGGGGTTGCACTTTATTTTTTGGCAGACGATTTTTCCGTTTCTCGACAAATAGAGGCAAAATCGCTCGTGTACGAAAAAAAGGAGTGGGTTTTCATGGAGGGTGTGGAGAAAATTTTCAAAGATCAATCGGTTGCAGCAAGTCTATTTGACAGGAAAACGATTTTATTGGGTCAGACACCGGACGATTTTAATGCCAGTGCCATTAACCCGGATGAGATGACATATCGGGGTCTGACAGATTCGATCAACCGCCTTTCTAAAAACGGACTCGATTCCACACGGTACAGGGTGTATCGGCACGGGAAACGGGCATTCCCCTGGGTGAATTTTCTGATGATTCTGATCGGGATTCCCTTTTCTATTCAAAGGGGGCCATCCGCCCCACTAGGGCGGGGCGTGGCCATCAGCCTCACGATCGGTTTTTCGTACTGGATACTTTATTCTCTTGGCATGACACTGGGGTATGCGAAGGTGGTGTCCCCATGGATTGCCGGTTGGGGGGCCAATCTTATCTTTTTGGGATTGGGGGTCGGACTCTTGATGAATATGAAGAGGAGATAGCGGAGTGCCGAGACGCAGAATCGAACTGCGGACACAAGGCTTTTCAGGCCTCTGCTCTACCGACTGAGCTATCTCGGCGTGGTAGGGGAAGGTACCAAAGGAACAATCCGAATGTCAATTAGGATCTTCCCCGTGTGTCGTAACTCTTTGATAATGTTACATGAGTAACTCGTTATCCATCCCAAGCCTGCCCCGAACCATCCATGGAGGAAATCGTTGATGGGGCAGAACAAACTGAAAGGAACAACAGTGTAATGAGCGGAAACCAAGTATTTAATGTGACATTTCTAACGAGTGTTGATATGAGGGTCTGGCCTAAAATAACTTGTACAGTTCGGCTGGCAATCCATCCAGACTGGCATCGTTGTTCGTCGCTTACATACCAAAGGGTATGCGCACTCCTCACGCCTTGCCATTCTGGCGGCTTGGCCGCCTCACTTTTGTAAACCTTATTT
>Ga0209082_1000502_pt1 | contig 12992 bp, 10 predicted proteins | sample ColdCreekSource_FD_184127 | JGI IMG/M metagenome (GOLD analysis project Ga0209082, IMG submission 184127) | Groundwater microbial communities from Cold Creek, Nevada to study Microbial Dark Matter (Phase II) - Cold Creek Source (SPAdes) (version 3) | ecosystem: Environmental > Aquatic > Deep...
GCCTCGAGCACGCATAGTCGAGTGCGACAGGGCGAAGCCTTCCAACAACCTTCGAACAGCGCCGAGCACGCCTCTAATCGAGGTGCTCGCACACGTTTGCCCTGGACTGCGGGGCCACTTCATAGTCGCCCCCGTGGAGGTGAGCGTGCCCGTGAGCGATCTCGCTTCTCGTTGACCGATCGAGAGGAGAAATTGTGCTGTCCACGGGCAAGGCCACGTTCAGGGGAACGTTCCCGCTCACGCGCGCGGCCACGATCACGTGGGCGTCCACGCTCACGCTCACGTCCACGTATTCGTGGACGTTTATAGTGGGGGTGGGCGGCTGGCGTCCGAGCCTGCTATCGGGGAGACCTAAGAGATGTGTGGCCGCCTGGTCATCTCGGAGCCCGATCTCTCAGTGTTCGTGGAGCCTTTCCACGTGCAGCAGGTCGACGCCGCCGAGTGGCAGCCGCGGTTCAATCTCGCGCCGACGCAGCTCGCGCCGCTGATCACCAACGAGCCCGAACGCCACCTGTCGCTCGCGCGCTTCGGTCTGATCCCGTACTGGGCCGATGATCCCAAGATCGCCAATCGCTTGATCAACGCGCGCAGCGAAGGCGCCGCGCGCTCGAAAGTATTCAAGCCAGCGCTGCAGGCACGACGCGGCGTGATCCCTGCGAACGGCTACTTCGAGTGGCGCGCGACCGCACACGGCAAGCGACCGATCTTCATCCACGATGCACGCGGTCAAGCGCTCGCGCTGGCCGCACTGTGGGAGCAGTGGCGCGATCCGAACGGCGACCTGATCCGCTCATTCGCCGTGCTCACGCGCGCTTCCGAGGGCTTTCTCACCGAGATTCACGACCGCATGCCGTGTGTTCTGCGACCGCAGGATGTCGAAGCCTGGTTGGACGCCGAGCAGCCGCCGCTGCCGAAGCTCACCACGATTTTGCAGGCCGCCGCGGGCGAGGTCGAGCACCTGACCGGGCGCTGGGTTTCGGCGTTGGCAAACTCGCCACGCAACGATGGACCGGAGTGCATCGCTGAGGCCGACGAGCCGGAGCCGCAGCCAGCAGCAGCCGCAGAACGCCAGCTCACGCTGTTCGAGGGCATTGCAGCTGCTGCAAGGCCGAGGCGCGCGCGCACAACGCGTTGACTTAGCGCGCGACACGTGCAGACTAGCGCGGCTCTGAGGGCGGGTAGCTCAGTGGCAGAGTGTCGCTTTTACACAGCGAACGTCGCAGGTTCGATCCCTGTCCCGCCCACCCCTCTTCGCCGGTGCACCACTCGGAGCGACGATGAGATATCGTCGCTCCCAGATGCACGTTAGGCTCTTTGTAGGCTTGTTGGTCGCGGTCGGCTTGTGGGCAGCACCATCTCCCAGCAGAGCAGACCAGCGGCGCGACTACATGCTGACAGGCTTGCCTGCCGGCGACCGCCTGATGCTCGATTACCTCGGTACCGGCGCGCGCATCAGCTTCGAGCATCGGCGCAACGTCTACGGCCGCTCGAATGATTACACGCTCGGCGTAAGCACCCTGTTCGCGTATCCGCTCGCACAAGTCGAAGCGACGGCCTCTGTGCGCGCACTGTGGTTCGAGCTGGGTTTGGCCGCGGGTTATCGTGTGTTGTGGAAGAACTTGAGCTTCGAGCCCGGTGAGAACGGCGCGTACTGTCGCGACTGTGATCGGCCCGCGCGCCGCGTGAAAGATCCGCTGCTCGGCTCCGGCGCAGGCGTCGACGACTTTCCGTTCGCGGAAGCGCGCCTGCAGCTGTATGCGCCCTTCAATGATTACCTCGTCGTTACCTCATTGTTTGCGATGCGTTACGAGGGCCTCGCAGCTCGCTCGTACGACTGGTTCTTCACGACCGTGCACGATCCCGGTTGGATGCCGCGCTGGGAAGCCATCGCGATGTTCAAGCATCGCGACCTGGGCGCGATCGGACCGTACTTGATGTGGAGCGCCATCCCGCGCGCCGGCGGGCATGACAGCGAGTGGGCCATTGGCTTCAACGCGATGACGCGACTCGGATTGATCACGCGCAACGACATGTTGTTCATCACCGCGCTGATGCGCCCAGGCGATGGGCTGTACGGCGTCCACTCGTATTTCGCTCCGGTGCGCGCGCTGATCGTCTACCGGGTGACCTTGTCGCTGTGACGCTGACAACGGCGCCAGAAGCTGGCTGCGCCCGGGCGTGGTAGGCTATTCGCATGACAGAAGTACTGCTCCTGGGCGCTGGCAACATCGGTGAAGCGATCGCGGAGCTGCTCAAAGGCAGCAATCACTATCGGCTCACGGTCGCGGACCGAGATGAACGCCGGCTCGCTGCGATGCCCGAGGGCGTGAAGACAGCGCAGGCTGACATCACTGATCGCGCGGCGCTTCGTAAGGTCATGGCCAACGCCGAAGCGGTGATCAGCGCTGGCCCGTATTTCGTGAACATCTCGGTCGCTGAGCTCGCGCGTGAGCTCGGGGTGCACTACTTCGACCTGACCGAAGACGTCGCCACAGCGCAGCGCGTGCGCGAGCTCGCAGAAGGCGCGAGCAGCGTGTTCATCCCACAGTGCGGTCTCGCACCGGGCTTCATTTCGATCGCAGCCAACGACCTGGCCAAGCGCTTCGAGACGCTGAATCGCGTGCGCATGCGCGTCGGCGCGCTGCCGCTCTTTCCGAGCAACGCGCTCAAGTACAACCTGACCTGGAGCACGGCAGGGCTGATCAACGAGTACTGCAACCCGTGCAATGTGATCCACGACGGTCACATGCGCGAAGTGCTCGCGCTCGAAGGTCTCGAGGAGTTCTCACTCGACGGCGTCACCTACGAGGCGTTCAACACCTCAGGTGGTCTCGGCACATTGTGCGAAACGCTGGCTGGTAAGGTCGACTACCTGAACTACAAGACCATACGCTACCCCGGCCACTGCGAGCTGATGAAATTCCTCTGCAATGATCTGCGCCTGAGCGAGCGCCGCAAGCTCTTCGAGGACGTCCTGGAGCACGCTGTGCCGATCACACGGCAAGATGTCGTGCTGATCTTCGTGACTGTGAGCGGCACACAGAACGGCCGACTCGTACAAGAGACCTATACGAAGAAGGTCTATCACGGCAGAATCGGCGGCACGGAGCTGTCGGCCATTCAGATCACTACGGCTGCAGCAGCGTGCGCGATGCTCGACTTGCATCGCGAAGGAATCGTGCGTCGGACAGGCTTCGTGAGACAAGAGGATGTGCCGCTCCGTGCGTTCTTGGATAACCCGTTTGGTCGCTACTACGCATAACCACGGCGCCGCTGCAGCTTAGATAGACAGCGTGGTACCCGCACGGAAGCGGGTGCAGTTCGCGGAGGTCGGGAGTCGCGGAGCTTGCGGAGCGAGTCCCGCGACCGCCGCTGGGAAATGACATGCAGGAGAAGACCGCATGGACGTAAGTGCCGTACTCAGCCAACTGGGAGTAGAGAGCAGCAGCTTCGAGAGCGGGCCGCTCTCGGTTCACACGCCGATCGACGGCAGCGTGCTCGGGCATGTCACCCCGCACAATGCACGAGACGTGCAGGCAGCAGTGGCCGCCGCAGACCAAGCGTTTCGCGCGCTGCGTGAGCTGCCTGCGCCCAAGCGCGGTGAGCTGATCCGCGTGTTCGGCGCCGAGCTGCGCGCAAACAAAGCGCTGCTGGCTGAGCTGGTCAGCGTGGAGTCCGGCAAGATTCGGCAAGAAGCCTTGGGCGAAGTCCAAGAGATGATCGACATCTGCGACTTCGCAGTGGGCCTGTCGCGCCAACTGTACGGCCTCACCATCGCCTCCGAGCGCGCGCAACATCGCATGCAGGAGCAGTGGCATCCGCTCGGGCCCGTGGCGGTGATCTCGGCCTTCAATTTCCCGGTCGCGGTCTGGGCGTGGAACTTCACCTTGGCGATCGTGTGCGGCAACCCGGTGGTGTGGAAGCCTTCGGAGAAGACGCCGCTGTGCGCGCTGGCATGCCAAGCGCTCTGGGAACGTGCGGCCGGGCGCGCCAGCGTCGGACCGCTCTCGCCGCGCGCGTTATCGCAGGTGTTGCTTGGTGGCAGAGACGTCGGCGAGCTGCTCGCAAACGACCCGCGCATCGCGCTGGTCAGCGCGACGGGCAGCACCGCGATGGGTCGCGCTCTCTCGCCCAAAGTCGCTGCACGCTTCGGCCGCGTGTTGCTCGAGCTCGGTGGCAACAACGCGATGATCGTCACGCCCAGCGCGGACTCGAAGCTCGCGATCCGCGCCACGCTATTCAGCGCCGTAGGCACGGCCGGTCAACGCTGCACCAGCCTGCGTCGCTTGTTTCTGCACGAGAGCATCCACGACAGCGTGGTGGAGCAGCTGACGCGCGCGTACGCAGATCTCAAGATCGGCTCGCCTCTGCTTCCCGACACCTTGGTGGGCCCGCTGATCGACGGCGGATCGTACGAGCGGATGCAAGCCGCGCTCACGGCGGCGCGCGAGCAAGGTGGCAAGCTGATTATCGGCGGCACACGCGTGCTGGCCGACCAGTATCCGCAGGCATTTTATGTGCAGCCAGCGATCGTCGCGATGGCGCATCAGACCGAGATCGTGTGCCAGGAGACGTTCGCGCCGATCTTGTACACGCTGCCCTATCGCACGCTCGACGAAGCGATCGACCTCCACAATGCCGTGGAACAGGGCCTGTCCTCCAGCATCTTCACGACCGATATCCGCGAAGCCGAGCAGTTCTTGTCGGCGCGCGGCAGCGATTGCGGCATCGCCAACGTCAACATCGGGCCGAGCGGCGCCGAGATCGGCGGAGCGTTCGGCGGCGAGAAAGCGACCGGCGGCGGCCGCGAGTCGGGCTCCGACTCGTGGAGGAGCTACATGCGTCGCGTCACGAACACGATCAACTACGGCAACGAGCTACCGCTGGCGCAAGGCATCCGCTTCGCGGACTGAGCGCGTGATCATTCAGCGAGGTTCACGACCTGCGTCTGCGTCTCACCGGCCTTGATGTTGATCGTGACCGACTTGGCCAAGCCCAGCTGCGGATTCGACAGCTGGAGCTTGTGCTTGCCCGGGCTCAGCTGCAGGTTCTGCTGCGGCGTATTGCCGATCGGCTTGCCATCGAGTGTCACCTGGGCCCAGGGCCGCGAGTTCAGGCGCAGCGTACCCACTTTGCCGCTCTCAGCTGCAGGTGCCGCGCGCGGGCTGACGTCTTCCTCGCTGTCAGCAGCGCGGCTTCGGCGCGTGCCGTAGCTGGACGTGTAGCTCGTGCGCTCAGTGCGCGACGAGGACTCGGAGCTTTCTGTGCGACGCGTTCGGCGCGCGCTGTACGGCTCCGCGTCGTCGGCGCTCAGCGCACGCCGCGAACGCCGGCCCGGGCGCACAGGCTCCACGGGTGCAGCCGGCAGCGCCACGAGCTCGGCCGCTGGCAGCTGCAAGACAGTGGCCTCGGGCACGAACATCTGCAGCTCGTAGTCGCTGTAGCCTTCGTGCTTGAGCGCGAGCCGATGAATGCCGGGCTTGATGCCGGTGAGCTTGGCGGGCGTGACTGCAGCGCTCAACTCGCCATCGACCCAGACCGCAGCTCCGGGCGGCACGGACCGCACCGAAAACCCGACATCTTGCAGGTTGGCCGCGAGCTCGATCACCGGCAGCTTGGTATTCGCCCCGGCGGTCACCGGAAAGGCGCCGCGATACTCGTTGTAGCCGGGCTTGGTGACGACGATCTCATGGTTGCCCGGCGTGAGCTCCGAGACAGTGTACGGACTGCTTGTGCCCGACACGGCCGTGCCGTCCACCAGCACCCGCGCATCCGCCGGGGAGACCTCCAGGACCGCCGTACCCGCGCCACCGGCGGCCAGGGCGCGCACGATCAGCACCAAAGCCACCAGGCCGACAAAGCCGCTGCCCGCGATTACGATGCTCGGCCTGTGGCCCGCCTTGAGCGCGTCCAGGAAGCGCGCAGGCAGCTCGCCACCAGCCCGCCAGAGCGGTGCACTCGCTGCCGCCGATGGCGGTGCACGAAGCTCGTTCTTTTCGCCTGAGTAGGCTGCCGCTGGCAGCTGCGGAGCTGGCACAGGCACGAGGCCGTCGAACGCAGAGGCGCGCGCTTCGTCGCGTTCATCGCGCTCGAAGCCTGTGTCGTCGTCGGCATCTGCCGCGTCGGACGACGCCAGCTGGCTCGTGGGGAACGGCGAAGGACGACCGCCGCTCAGCGCGTTGGTCTTAGATTGAATGGGCGGCAGCGTCGTCTGCAACGGCGGCGTGGGCACGCGCACGCGCATGGTGGGCGTGGCACTGCGGATGCCCTTGCCGCCGCGTGGCGGCAGATACGTCGAGGTCGCGTCGTCGGCGGTGTTCCAGTGGTCGAGGCTATCACTCTTGGCAGCCAATGGCGGCGCATCGAACATGGCGAACGGACGCATCTCGGTCGCGGGCTCGTCCTCGTCCCACTCCATGTCCAGCGACGCGCTGAGCGGCGCGCGCCCTGCGGGATGCGAATGGACGCGGGTGGCTTCGTCTTCGTCGTCCCAGCCTGCGCCAGCCGCATCGAACATCGCGTCGAGTGCCGATGGCGGCACGGAGGCGTCGCTCAGCAGCGCGCCCAGGGCGGGAGGCGGTGCCACGGTCGATGCGAGCTCGCGCAGGAGCGAATGCTCGGGCGCGACCGGCGCTGCGCCGATCAGCGTTGCATCCGCACGCGGTGCGGGTTCCGCCGCTTCCGTGAGCGCCGCGCCGATCAGCGTGGCGTCCGCGCGTGGCGTCGCCATGAGCGCCGCGCCGATCAAGGTGGCGTCAGCGCGCTGCGCAGGTATGGCCGCCTCTGAAAGCGCCGCACCGATCAACGTTGCATCAGCGCGCGGCGCGGCTATGGGGGCCTGCGTGAACGCGTCGGCGTCGGCGTCGGCGTCGGCGTCGTCCTGGAGCAGCTCCCCCTCGGTATCGTCGGCATCGTCATCCGCGGTCGGAGACTCCTGCCAGTGCGGCATCGCGGAGAGGTTCAGTGGCAACGTGACGTCCCGCTCGCGCTGCGTATTGCTTGCAGTTGCGCTCGGCACCCGCGCCTGCAGACCGCTCTCAGCCTCGCCGGAATCATCCGTGACGACGGGCGTTTCGATCGACTCGTCCGGGACAACACTGTGCGAGCGAAGCGGCTCGACATGGTCGAATGCAGCGAGGCCAGTCACCTCGTCCCGGGGGAACGGATCCTTACCAACGTTCATCGGCCGTACCTCCTAGCCCGTGACCCGTAATCAAACCCGAGTCCTGCCAAGTCCCACATGTGGGAGGATATGTGTACCAAATCTGCGCTGCAAATCAAGGCAAAAGCTTAGACGTGATAGAGCTAATCCAGATCTCTAACTCTCATCCGCATCATTTGGCTGCGGAGGATCCAAGGCCTTAAGCAAGAAGTGCGCATGGGCAGTGGCCACAGGCTTCGACTCGTCGCCTTGCCAAGCTCGCACTTGGACATTGGCAACGCGACGACCGTGCTTGGTGATGATCGCGCGCGCGTGAGTATCGACCACTCGCGCGGATCGTAGATAGTCGACTGTAATGTTGATCGTCTTCGGAACCGCGATGCTGCGGATCTCCCAGATCAACTTAAAGATCGCCGCGCTCTCCAGCAGCGCGCCCACGGTCCCACCGTGCGTCGCACGCAGAATCGGGTTGCCGATCAAGTGCTCTGCACCGGGCATCGTGGTGACCGGGTCGCCGTCGATCAGCGCGACGCGCAAACCAAGCAGACGCGCATAAGGAATAGCTGCGAGCACCGGCTCGAACTGGCCGCTCTCGCGCAGGGCCTGGAGCGCTGCCGATGCCTTGCCGTGATCGATCGGCTCGCTCATGCGCCTGCCTCTGTCTCCGTCGCGTTCTCTGGGCGCCTGATCTGCGTGCGCAGCATATAGGTCGCGGCCATGCTCGCGATCGGATCAGCGTCGTCAGCCTCGTACGCGACACCGCGCGCAAACGCGATGTTGTACGTCTTCTTGTAGCACTCGACTCTCGCGCGCACGGTTTGGCCCGGTGTCGACGGTCGCAAGTAGTCGATCCGCAAGTCCAACGTCGCCAGCGCCACCGGCTCGCCCAAAGCCGATAACACGGCGGCTCCGCCCACCGTGTCGAGCAGTGAGGTCACGACACCACCGTGCAACACGCCCGTTGCCGGGTCGCCCACGAGCTGTTCGCTATAAGGAAGCTGCGCGACGCAGACGCCGCCTGAGATCGACAGCACTTCCAGCCGCAACAGAGACATGTGCGGCGACATCGAGGCGATAAACTTTGCAAGGACCGATTCGTCGAACGGCACGGCCGCAGTGTACCCGGATCGACCCGCGGCGCATGCGGTAACCAGCGACATTTCGTGCCTGCCCGCCACACTGCGCGGCGAAAACGAAGAAACTCCGCTGACGCTGCGAGTTTCGAGCGAAAAACGCGCAGCTCAGGGCGGCATTCGGGTGCGTGCCGCGGCTCCAGCCACGCCACCGTTTGTCTCATTCGCATCGAATGGACCGCGCGCGCGCAGAAACGTGCTACGCTGCGCGGCTCGCTGTGTCCGCATCTCTGAAACCTCTATACGACGCGATTCGCGAACAGTGTGCGCAAGGTGTCTGGCTCCGCGCCGAACAAATGGCGCGTACAGGCAGCGTGGACGGTAAGCTCACGCGCAACGCGGAATTCGAGGTGCGGTTCTTGACGAAGGGCGGCGGAACTTCGCCGCGCGTGGTGCTTTCGCCGAAAGATGTCGATTGGTCGTGCGAGTGCCCGAGCCAAGAAGCGGCCTGCATTCACGTCGCGACCGCGGTGCTCGGCCTGCAAAAGGCGCAACTAGAAGGCACTGCCCTCCAGCAGCTCACACCGCCAGCGATCAAGATCGCTCATCGGCTGCGCAAGCTGGACGGCTCGCTCGCGATCGAGCGCTTCATTCATCGTCCCGGGGAGCCGTTGCCACTTCAGACGCGCTTGGCCGCGTGGAAGCGCCGCGATGGCGACGACGATGTGCAAACCGACGCTGCGGATCTCGCGCTCGATGTCGCGATGGGCCCAGTCGTTTCGGGCAAGATACCGCGCCCGCTGATGAAGCGAGTGCTCGCTGCGCTCAAGGACTGCAACGACGTCACGTACGATGACAAGAAGATTCGAATCGGCGAGCCGCGTCCGGTGATCCGCGCGCGTGTCGACGATAGCCCCGAAGGTTTTCGGATCGTCGCGGAGCAGGACCCGAACATCCAAGACATCTTCGACAACGGCGCGGTGTTTCTCGGCAGCGTGCTGCGTGCGATTGGCGATCTCGATCTGTCGGGACGCGATGTCGATGAGCTGCGCAAGGGGCGAACTTACAACTTCGGTCAAGTCGCCGACCTCGTCGGTCGCGTGATTCCCGCGTTGAAGGAGCGGCTGCCGGTCGAAGTCACGAGCAAAGTGCTGCCGAAAGCGACGCAGATGCAGCCGCGTTTGCTCGCGCAGACTGAGTTCGTCGACGGCGCGCTCACCGTGTTGCCGTTGCTCGTGTACGGCGACCCACCAGTCGCACGCGTCGACGCCGGCAAGCTGACGTTTCTCGGCGGCGACCTGCCGCTTCGCAACGAGGAGCGCGAGCGCAAGCTGCTCGAAGATCTCTCGGCACGTACAGGCTTGAGCGCCGGGACCACCGCGCGCTTCGTCGGGCGTGCAGCGTTGGCTGCGGCCGAGCGCATTCGCGGCATGGGCCACTTGCGCGTACAGGGCGATGGCTTGGCCGCGTGCTTCGTGTCCGCGCCACTCGCACCGAGCTTCGAGCTCACCGATGAGCGCGCAGCGTTCACGTTCATCTCGGAGAGCGAAGGCGAGACACGTCACGCGAGTGGCGAAGCGGTGATCGAAGCATGGCGACGCGGCGAAGAATACGTGCCGCTGCTCGAGGGCGGGTTCGCGCCGCTGCCTATCAGCGTGCTCAATCGTGTGGGCGACTTGCTCGCGGATCTGCTCGCAGCCAAGCGCGAAGACGAGTCGCTGCCGACCTGCGCGCTGCCGGACTTAGCGCGCTTGTGCGATGTGCTGCAGACCCCTGCCCCGCCGAGCTTCGGTCGCTTGCGCGAGCTGCTCGTCGATCACGAGCACATTCCTATGGCCGAGCTGCCGGCGGATCTCGACGCTCAGCTGCGCGACTACCAGCGCGACGGAGTGAACTGGCTGTGCTTCCTGTCAAAGGCCGGCCTCGGAGCGATGCTCGCTGACGACATGGGTCTCGGTAAAACTTTGCAGGCGCTGTGCGCTGTGAAGAGCCCGTGTTTGGTGGTCGCGCCCGCAAGCGTGCTGCATAACTGGGCCGCTGAAATTCAGCGCTTTCGCCCTGCGCTCACGGTCAACGTCTATCACGGACCCAATCGCTCACTCAGCGAGACGGCCGACGTGACGCTCACGACCTACGCACTCTTGCGCTTGGATGACGACACACTCGCTGCGCGGCAGTGGGACACGATCATTCTGGACGAAGCGCAGAACATCAAGAACGCCGATTCGCAGGTTGCGCGCGCGGCGTTCAAGCTGCCAGGCCGCTTCCGACTCACGCTCACCGGTACGCCGGTCGAAAACCGCTTGGACGAGCTGTGGAGTCAGTTCCACTTCGCCAATCCAGGCTTGCTCGGCGGACGTGGCGACTTTCAAGAGCGCTACGCCCGGCCGATGTCGGAAGGCGATCCGCGCGTCGGCGAACGCCTGCGTCAGCGCATCCGGCCGTTCATGTTGCGCCGTCTGAAGAAAGACGTGGCCCGCGAGCTTCCGCCGCGCACTGACGTCGTCATGCGCTGCATCTTGAGCGATCGTGAGCGCGAGCTGTACGACGCGATCTTGGCCGCCACGCGCAAGGAAGTGATCGAGCGCGTCGCTGAGAGCGGCAACGTGCTGGCCGCGCTCGAAGCGCTGCTGCGCTTGCGCCAAGCGGCGTGTCACTCGGGCCTGATTCCAGGGCAAGTGGCGGCGACCTCGGCGAAGCTAGAGCTGCTCATGGATCTGCTCGACAAGGTCTTGGCCGAAGATCACAAAGCGCTTGTGTTCTCGCAGTGGACGGGCTTGCTCGACAAGGTCGAGCCACTCCTGAAAGCCGCGAACGTCGACTTCACACGGCTCGACGGCAGCACGCGCGATCGCGCAGGCGTCGTAAATGGCTTTCAGGCGGAAAACGGCCCGCGCGTCATGCTCGTGTCACTCAAGGCTGGCGGTACCGGTCTGAACCTGACTGCCGCGGACCACGTCTTCCTGCTCGATCCCTGGTGGAACCCTGCGGTCGAAGATCAGGCAGCGGACCGCGCACACCGTATCGGCCAAGATCGTCCGGTCCTGGTCCACCGCTTGGTCGCAGAGGCCACAGTGGAGGAGCGCATGCTGGCGCTGCAGGAAAAGAAACGGGCGCTCGCGCACGCCGCTACACACGGCACCGAAGCCGCCTTTGGTCTGACGCGCGACGACCTGCTCGCCCTGCTCTCGTAGGCCGAACACCGACGTTTTGTGACACACAGCAGCCGCTGGCGTGCCGTCAAGAAAACCGCAGCAAGCGCGCGGACTTTCACGGCGGACGCGGGGCCGATTCCGGCTCGCAGGAAGGCTTGCGCTGGGCTATGCTTGGCAGTACGCATGCGCGTCGAACAGGCTCCTCTCATGCACCGGTCGCTTCAACCTCATCAGCTCTGCTTCGCCGCCGCGTCCACGTTGATCGCAGTCGCATGCGCGTCTGAGACCGGCCTCGTCTCCGACGGTCCTGCGGAAGCACAGAGCGCGCGCGTTAACGTCGAAGTCGGTGGCCTCGCGCTCGAAGCCCCGCAACACGGCTTTCAGGTCGAGTCACCGGGCGTGTGGATCGAGCCCGGCGATGACGTTCGCATGTGCGAAGTGATCGTGCTGCCAGGCGATGAGGCCGACGTCTATCACGTCAATCGCATCCAGAGCCTGCTGTCCACGCGCAGTGAAGATCTGATCGTGCGCGCGGCCGAGCCTGGAAGCGACACGGCTGCAGCGATGGACCCCGGCGCAGGCTTGCCTTGCACGCGTGCGGGCGAAGCGTTTGGTGAAGAGCTTCAAGATGTGTTGCGTGGTCGCTCGCGCTTCACCGACCAGCAGTTTCCGAGCGGCACCGGGCACGTGCTGCAAGGCGGGCAGAAGCTTGCCGTCGAATATCACGTGGTGAACGACGCGAAAGACGCGATCCTCGCCAAGGCTCGGCTCGGCTTCCACCTCGTCGGCGCCGAAGATGTGCAGCACAAGCTGCGCACCGCGAGCTTCGAGAACTTCACGCTCTACACGCCGCCCAACGGCAACAGCAGCCATGTCGGCGAGTGTCGCGTGCGCCAAGAGTTGTTCGTGAGCGATCTGGTTCGGCGCACTCAGCTCTATGGCACGACGTTTAGGGTCTGGCATGCGGGTGGCGAGCACGACGGTCAGCTGATCTGGCAGAGCGACAACCGCAAGCAAGATCGCTTGGACATGGCGCAGCCGCTGCACCTGCAGCCCGGTGATGGCTTTCGTTTCCAGTGCGACTACCGGAACCCGACCTCGCGCGAGCTGCGTTACGGGCTGAGCGCCGAGGACGAGACCTGTACGCTCGAGGCGTTGTTCTGGCTGACGGATGAGGCGCAGGAGCCTGTCGCCGAGGACTGCCTCTTGTTCCGTGTGGACAGTGACGGCGTGGCTCGTCAGCGCTGGTAGTTGTCTGCGCTTACGGCCACGCTCGTCTGTTTAGTTATAGGTCGCTGAGAACAGCAGACTGAACGCGATGCCGTTCAAGCGTTCGCGGTCGGCTAGGTAGTCGCGCACGCGGATGTAACGGACCTGACCTGCGAGGCCGAGGCCCCAGTCGGTGCCGACCCACCACTCTTTGCCGATCATCCCGCCGAGCGCGAGACCGGCAGCGGTGTCTTTGGAGTCGCCGTAGTCATCCTCAAAGGCGAGCACACCGATGCCGCCCGAGGCCGTGACGAAGATGTTCACGGGCATGATGTAGTAGGTCGCGCCAATGCCCATCGACTCGAACACGATGTCCGCGTTGAACTCGTGCTA
>Ga0209082_1000506_pt1 | contig 12932 bp, 10 predicted proteins | sample ColdCreekSource_FD_184127 | JGI IMG/M metagenome (GOLD analysis project Ga0209082, IMG submission 184127) | Groundwater microbial communities from Cold Creek, Nevada to study Microbial Dark Matter (Phase II) - Cold Creek Source (SPAdes) (version 3) | ecosystem: Environmental > Aquatic > Deep...
CATTGGTCAAAAAAATGAGTTGAGAAAGGAAGAGTAGTTCATCAGCTAGAAAGCATACGCCAAGGATATTTCAGCTACAGGCTGCACTTCATCGCACGAACCCTATATTTCCGCCAAGAACAAGGAATAAAATGAGAAAATAGTGCTAGGGGTTTGAGTAGCAACTGATACTGCTGACGAACTTAACAAAAGACCCTAAAAGCGATCGCCAAATAGAAAAAATTAGCGCCTCAGTATTTATAAATTGGCGATCGCAATTACGACAAAGATAATTTTGCTTATTCTGTCGCCAACCATTTTTAACGATTCTATTTGATTCACATTTGGGACATTGCATAATAGCGTTTATCATATTTTAACTGTGCAACGCCCAATTAATATTATGTTTGAAGCTCTTACTGATTACTTTCGCCAACAGTATCTTCGCTAGTTTTACCCCATTTTGGCATGAAAATTGATTTGAGCTTTAACTAACTGTACGCCAAGATAATCTTCTACCATAGATTATTAGATAAATGCTGACTACTCCCCTGGTCGGGACGAGCATGCAAATATTTCTGCGTAGTCCCCAGATCGGCGTGTCCTAAAGACTGCTGTAACAAGTGAAGATCGCATCCTCCCTCAAGAGCATGGGTAGCATGGCTATGTCTTAACCAGTGAGATGATGCCAAGGGATTGATCCCCGCTTCTACTGCTGCCTTTTTCAAAAGCTTGTGTACCCACGTCCTATCTAATGGCTTATGACGATAACTATAGAATACGGCATCTGTCTTCTTACTACGGGGCAGCTCCATCAGCTTCTGCCATAATTGGGCAGGAATTAAAACTATTCGACTCTTTTGCCCCTTACCGTAAATCAGAGCCTGACCGCCATCATCACGGGGGATCAAATCGTGACAAGTTAATGCACATATCTCGCTTACTCTTAAACCACAGGCATAAATCAAAGAAAATAACAGCCGATCGCGCCCTGGTTGAGTTGCCAAAATTAGTTTTTCAACCTCGTGATTGTCTAATATACGTTGACTCAAACCCTGTTTCGGATTGGGAGGTTTGACCCGCTTGCCTACATTAATGGGTAAGTAACCTACTTCATAACAATAAGTCAGGAGACTTTTAATAGTGCAGACTTTGACCTTGATAGTGTATTGGGAGTAATTTCTCAATTCAAACGATCTGACCCATTGCTGAATATCTTCCAACCGCACATCAGCTAATGTCTTACCCGTAAACCCCAGGAACTGCACGACCGCTCCCCCATAGGTGATGCGAGAACTTTTTGACTTGTCCGACAACCAAGAAACGATAATTTCCGAGTCAATAGTGGCTTTTGTTTGCCGAATAATTTTGAGGTTCATGACTCATCAAAAGTCGTGTTTTGTTGACTCATACTATACCATCTACACGACTTGGGTGCATACTGCCCCCAAACCCCCTGTGTGCCTGTTGTTTAAAATGGCACGGGCAGAAATTAAATAGCGCGTGTTTCGAGCTAATCTGTCCGCAGCCACTCTAACCGCTACGCTACAACAGGCTAAAATCTTGATTCTACTGCTATTTTCTAGCTCAATATAAAACACAACTCTAGCTTAATGTTTTTAGCCAATACGCCTTGGTTAAACGATTATCTACTGTAGCAAGGATAAAACCTAAATGAATCGCAGTGGCTGCAATAAAGCGATCTGCTGGGTCTTGATGTTCTAGATTTAATTGACGACTCAGTATAGCAATTTCGTTGGACAAAGGTGCTTCTTTTGTCTTGAGTTCAAGTAAACTATCTTGAATCCATTCTTCAGGGGTTGGTTTTAAAATAATCCTTCCTTTTTCGGCAAGTAGAAGAGTTTCCCAAATGCTGATAGGACTTAGCCAAAGTTCATTATTGTCATCAGTAATTGCAGTTTGTAATGTCTCGGACAAACGTTCATTCCCTGAAAGATACCAAATCCAAACATGAGTATCTAATAAAAGCTTCAATCCATAACCTCCCAACTAACAAGCTCTGAAGTTGGTTCCAGAACATCTCCAACAATCTCTACCCGATCTTTCATTGCACCAAAAGTCGCTCTTTTTTGTTGTTTGATTGGAGAAATAATGGCTAAGGGGACTCCATCTTGAATAATGGTTAGGGCTTCTCCTGTTTTTTGAGCTTGATTAAGGAGAGTTTGTAAGCTTTCAGGGAGTTCTGATAAAGTAATTTGTGTCATGATTTTATCTCATGTAATGGTTTTAATCTCAAAATCTTAAATAGATTGCGGGGTCATGGTCGTGGCTGTCAAGTCTGCTTCGATCATTGGCTTAAAAAGAGCGTATTTCTCCGAATTGCTCGATATATTCAACTAACAATTTGCTGTATTCTCCTTCTCTAAGCAGCTTTAAATTCCCCACTAAAATAAACAATTCCCTGGCACGGCTAACGGCAACGTTGAGCAGATTAGGACGACGATTGATAAACCAAAGACTATCCTTTAAATGACATTGACGAGTAGAGAGAATTATTACTGATTTTTGCCCTCCTTGAAAAGTATGAACCGTACCTATACTGTTACTAGAAAAATCTGACCAACGCGACCGTAATGAATTATTTAAAGCGTCTGCTTGACGGCGGTAAGGAGAAATTACCCCGATCTTATCTAAATTACTATTAGAGTTAAGCCAGTAGCCAGCTTCTTGTAATTCTTTAATTAAGACTTTTACTACCTCAATTTCAGATTGATTAACATGATCTATATATTGCCCTTCAACGTGACAAGCAATTAGATTAGCTCCCAATCGCGAAGGTGAGACTAATGTTTTGATAATCATCTCTGGATAACAGAGTTGAGAAATAAAACGAGCAATTTGGGGAACGCTACGATAATGATATTTGAGAATAATTCCGTCGCCCAAATTTCCCACTCGCCCACTACCCCCTGCTGCTCGATGATAGGCAGAAACAGCAGTAGGACTATAGCAATCATAGTCAGCATCCGTCAGTTGTCGTGCAAAAAACGCTTTAGCTCGATATAGGTCTTTATCTGAATCGCTTAAAGAAACGATAGGCTCTAGCTGCCAGGGATCTCCCAGAAACATAGCTCGGCGACTGCGGACTAACAAGGGGAAAGGCTGATGTGGTGGAATCTGACCCGCTTCATCAATGATCGTTTGGTCAATGCAGCCGTTGTGAAGTTCGGGAAATAGACGACGCATTGACTGTAAAGTAGTTATAAAAACGGGAAATATAAGGCTGATATCGCGGTAAACAGAGTGCCAATTACGCTTAAATTGACGTTTAATTTCCCATTCTCCATTTAATACCCCAATGTATGTTCGGAGCGAAGCGATAATTTCTTCTTTTCTTCGTAATGCGGATTGAAGCAGAAATTGCCAAGATAGCTCAAATAATTGAACCTGAAGTTGGTGTAACTCAGTATAAAAGCGATTACTAAAATTAAGGTCAGAATAGCCAGCTAATCTTTTCTGGACTTGTTGTTTTTGGTGTTGTAGTGAGGCTATTTGTTGTTGTAAGGTTTTTAACTGAGAACTTTTACGCTGTTTTAGTAACCATCTCTGTTGCCATTGTTCAGCAGCAGTTAACTGTTGAGAAAGTTGCTCACGCCAAGATTCTAAATGCTTACGGTTAATAATTAATTCTATGGGAAAGGGAGTATTTTTAGTCAGGGCAACATCTTTAGAGATACTTTGGTTAAGACGAGAAATAATAGCTATCTCTGTTTGTCCCTTGAAAAAACGCCATATTGATAATAGCCAATTCTCGAATGTTTGATACCAAGAACGGGGTTGTATAGTTTCAGGAGGTAACGTTCTATTTGCTGATTCAATTGACCTAGCAATCCTTTCAATTGCATCGCGGGGAAACTGAGAATAGTCGATCTCTTCATTTAATGATAATTGCTGCTGTTCCCCCTGTAGAGCTTCAATTGCTCTAGTTAATCTCTCGCTCTCAGCTTGATTATGCTCTAATTGTTGCTCATCTAATACTCGTTGTTTTTGCTCAATATCAGCCTGCTCTTGTTGAGATTGAAATTCTCTGACCCTCGACAATAATTCTTCGTGGGCTTGCTCCCACTCGTTTGTCTTAAACGTTGTTTCATTCAACCAGCTGAGAGCAATTTGTAATTTTGGTAAAACTTTTTTTCTTAAGCTATCTCTATCTTCTCCAGCTTGAGATAAATAGAAAAAGTCATTGTCGAATTGTTCTGAGAGATAAGTTTCGACATTGTTAACCGCACGGTTGTTAGTGCTAGCCACTACAGTTAAGTTATTCTGATCTACTCCCTGTTGTGCTAGTTTGACAGCACGCTTGACCACTTGTTGAGCTATTCTATGCAGCACGACATAAGTTTTGCCGTGTCCAGGTGGTCCAATTACCGCTGTCAGAGAATGGCAACACGAGTGTTTAAGGGCTGTTGCTTGATCTTCATCGGGAGGAGAGTTACCCCAAGCACCGAGATATAATTGATCTTTATTAGGAGGTTGAGGTGAACCTAATAGATACTCATAGGCTGGATGTCCTGAAATTGTCCAAGGATAATCTAATTGTCCCTGAAGATTATGAAAATCTTTTTTAAGATGGTGATTATAAGAAGCAAATCCAAAACGCAGCAGATAAGGTGCGGGTTGACTTCGCAGTGGTTTAGGAGGAAGTTCGATTAAGTAGAGAAAATCTTGTAGAGTAGAAAAAGTGCGATTGAAGATAGCTTCGAGAAATACAAATAAGCCTTCGCGTGTGGGCAGACGTTCCGCTTCTTCTTCCTCAATTCCGTAAAATTTAATTAGGTTGGGTAAAACGGGATGAAACTCAAACTCGGTTAGATCCCATCCTTTTTGACGATGGTTGACCGACAAGATAGGAGTAAGATCGATGGTAAAGAGGGGACGAAATTTACGAAGATTATTCTCAAACTGAGCAATACTTGGAAAGGCAACAGCAATCTGATAGTCCTCTTCTTTATTTTGAGCGGCACAAGCCTTCTTTTCTTGCTTCAGAGTTTTGAATAATGTTTTATCAATTAGGAGATAATTGCCAATGAGACTAACTCCCTTATCCCATACGTAGTCAACTCCATGACGCTTGGCATCTACCTTAGCGTTGGTTAAATCCTCCAGCCGAATATAGTCTAGCCAGATTGCCATAATTGCTCGAATTTTCGCCTCATCTGATAAAGAATTATTGTTTTGACCAATTAAAGAGGAGTTTTCAGAATTTCTTAAATTGCCTGACCCGATTCTCATTACGCTTATTATCCTGGCTTTTTTTGATTTAAAAAGAGTTTTTTGTTTGACTTGAATTTTAAGTTACCCGTAACGTTACGGGTAACTTTTTTAGCTGGGATTATTCGGCTGAAGTGAGAGCTTCTAATTGGCTTAAAAGCTTTTCTAGTTTTTGTCGCTTCTTCGGATTTGACCACACCTTTGACTTGTTGATTTGCTTGTAAGCAGTTTTAAGACGCAAAGAAAGTGGGTCTGATGGCTTGTCTGAATTTGGCTGAAGTTCTTCGCTCCTTTCTTTGATTTGGCTTAGGGAAAGGTGATTTTTGATAGTTTCTAACAATAAAGAGCTACGAACTTTTGAATCTTTAATTCGCGCAATTACACTAGCTTTCGTATAAGCTATTTTCCCCTCTTGGAGAGCTTCTCTGATCTCTTGAGGCAGCTTGAGCAAAGGCAGGCGGTTTCTGACAAAAGATGACCAACTCATAGTGCCAATGGAGTTAAAGAGCTTCTCCACTTGTTCTACTGTCTCGTTACCCGTAACGTTACGGGTAACTTTTCCTTTAGACTCATTATTCAGGCGATAAAGTAGAGAAATTACTTTTTCTACAGTTGTTTCGAGGTGCAGAGAGAGCAGTTGTAAAATTCCTTCAGTTTCCTCTACAGGATTAAGGTCTTCCCGTTGGAGATTTTCGATTAGAGCTAGGGAAAGAGCATCGGAGTTACTCAGTTCGCGAATTACGGCGGGAACTTCAGCTAGTCCGCTTTCAGAGGCAGCACGATAGCGTCGTTCCCCTGCTACCAGTTCATAGCCTCCTGATGTCATAGGACGTACTAAGAGGGGTTGGAGAATACCATGTTCTTTGATTGAGTTGACTAACTCTTTCAAAGCGTCGGGGTCAAAATAGCGTCGAGGTTGTTGTGGGGGGAGATGAATTTCTTTAATTAACACCAATGTTGCTGCTGCTTTTGTGTCGCTTGGGGATTCATCAGCCCAAGGAGCATTAATCTGACTACCAAATGGTTTTTCACTTTTACGACGACTCATGATAGTTCCTCCATAGCAGTAGCTAAAGAATCAAAAAGAGTAACGGCAGAATGTTTTGGATCGTAAACAGCTAATGGTTCTCGCTCTTCCGAAGCATCAACAAAAGATGTGGCACGGGGAATGGGAGGAAAAACTTTGCCCCAGCTAGATAGCTGTGTATAAATTGCGCCTAAAGTCCGAGTATCGGCTGAATTTCTCCGATCATAGCGAGTAGGGACAAAACCTGCTATCGACAAAGCGGGATTAGCTCGATTTTTGACTCTGGTTACGGTTTGTAAAAGCTCATTAGTTCCCTCGAAAGCTTTAACATGAGTTTCAATGGGGACGAGAACATGAGTAGCTGCCACTAAGGAAATGTAGGAGAGTAAGCCTAAACTGGGGGGACAGTCGAGAAGGATAAAGTCGTAAGCATCTTTTACTGGTTCTATAGCTTCTTTGAGTCGCAAGTCGCGCATTTCAGCACTAACTAGCTGCATTTCGGTGGTGGAGAGGATTCTATTAGTAGGAGCTAAGTCTATGCCGTGAATATCTTCGGTAATGGGCAAAGGCTGTTCTTCGATAATGGCATCGGCAACTGTTTTGTCTAACTGCGCTGGAACTAAGCCCATAAATTTAGTCAGACTTGCTTGAGGGTCCATATCGATGAGGAGAACCCGATGTTTTCTTTGTACTAAGTGGTAGCCCAAGTTATGGGTAAGGGTAGTTTTCGCTACTCCCCCAGCTTGGTTAAATATGGCGATAATTCGACAAGGATTAGAATTAATAGACACGGGGCTAAAAAGTCCTAGATGAATAGTAATAGCATCAAAAAATCTTTGATTCTCGAATTTTTTTGAATCTCTTCTTCAGGTTAATACCAACTTATTATTATCTATCTCAAAAATAATTAATTTTCCTGATTCTTTTTCAAACATATTATACTCTTTTATTCGAGTATTGTTTAAAGTTGATTTTTTTCTAAGTAGAGATAGAGTAAGTCTTGGGGCATAGTCTTAATTAGGAGTCTAATAGAATCAGCATAGAATAAGGAAGACTCTAGATCTTTGGGCATTTTTTCAAACCGCGAACCCCATTTATCAACCGTGTTGGTCGGTTTGTTCAAGACAGCACTAAGAAGTCTGACACACTTAGCTCGGTATCCCCAGGCTTTCTTCGCTTTCTCTTTCTCGAATTCAGTCAACTTATCTATTTCAAACCATCTTTCGCAGAAAATATCAGCATCCATATAGTTAAAGAAAATTTACAATAATAAATACTTTTGATTGTCTTTTCATACAAGAAGATAAACTAAAATAGCTAGTTTTGGTTTATTAGAGGTAATACTCGAATTTTCGAGCAATTAAGAAATTTCGACTATTTAAACTTATCGTTGACAGAGATGAAAAAAGAAGAGTCAGCTTCGATACCAAAAAAAATAACTATTGAATCTGTTGATACGATGGAAGTAAAGAAAATTCCAGATTTACCGATAATAGAACCTCCTCTGTATCGAAAAGATGAGTATTTTACTCCTGCTGCTACCTCTGCCCCAATAGTGTCTTGTCTCCGCGCCCAATTAAGAAAAGATTTATGGTCACAAGACCCTTTTGAACTTGCTTATTTCCTACATCGAGCCAAAGGAAAATCCAGCAACATTATCGAGCATTACATTACTAACCCAGGTGACATATCGCTCCTACCTTGGGAAGAAGCTTTACAAATTATTGATAAGTTTGGAACAAATACCGCTAAGCTGCATCTGCTTTTTGCTGCACATACTATGCGACAGGAGAAACCCTGGGAGAGTAAGTTTACGCTTTCTGCTAATGACATAATCAGTGAACTTGGCTGGGATAAACGCACGGACTTAAAGAACACCCAAAAACTCAAAGAAATATCTAAATTAGCATTTGCTTTAGGATGTCTCACTATTCAAGCTACTTGGGTTGAAGGACAGGGTAACAATAAAGTTTCATGCAGCGTACAAACCTCCCGTATATGGGAAACCTATATAGATGTTAGAAGTGGACAGCTTAATCTAGAACAAAAAATAGACGAACCTACTGATGTTTACATTACAGTCAGACCTGGACTTTGGACTGATGCTTTTCTAAACAGAGCAGGATGCGAAGCCAAACAAGCTTTGTATCAATTTGGTTATTTAGCTCAAGATATTTTAAAAATCGATCCTTACCACGATGATTTGGCGTTACGATTAGGACTTCATTTAACGGTAGAAAGTAGATTTCATATTAGTGGTACTTACAGAGTACAAACCCTACTCGAAGCACTTTTACCAAAAACAGTTATCAACAAAGCTTTGGATAATCGAGACAAAGCTCGTAAACTGACTAATCGCTGGAATCATGCCTTAAAAGTATTATCAGAGCTAAAAAAAGCATTTCAAATTGAGTTTTGCCCAACCTCCTATCCAAAAGAACTGCGTCCTAATAGCAAAGCCAGAAAACCACGAGGATACTTCGAGCAGTTATTGGCTGCTAAAATAACAATTCATCCTCCTGCACCCATTCCAGAACTCCTGGGTGCTAACACCAAACCTCAGCAGATTCAAGCAAAACTCAACTCAGTAAAAAAAATTGTAAGAGAGTCAACAGCGCGAGCCATTCCATTAACAGGGACTCAAATCAAAAATGCTCGAAAAGCAAAAGGCTGGAGTCAAGCCAAGTTAGCGGGATTGTTAGGAGTATCACAACGTTACATCTCTATGTTTGAGCGGGGAGATCGAACTCCTAATTCCAAGCAGTTTGGCAAAATTCAAAAAATCTTGGATATTCACTGAATTTAACCACCTCAATTAATGTTCTAAAATTTCCTGGATTTTTCGCAAGTTAATTTGGTCGAAAATGTATGGGGAACTGTTCTAATGTTCTAAATTTTTGTTCTAAAAAAAATAATTGAAAAATTAGACTTTAAAAGCTTTCTGTGTATGGCTTTAAGCTTTAGAACAAACTCTCTAGAGTACTGCCACAAACTCTCTAGAGTACTGCCACAAACTCTCTAGAGTACTGCCACAAACTTATTTTTACGATCCTTACATAGCAATAAATACAGCGTTTTAGAACAAGCCTGATAAGTATATTTAGATCAATATAGATCCGATTCAAAACACGAGTTTTAAATCTCTGGCATGATGCGATAGTTACTGAATCTCCGTGATGCTAGATGACTACTTTTCAATCAATACATTTCGTTTCTAAAACACAAAAACTTATCGACGGGCTTAAACGCATCATCGCGACTAACCTCGATCTGCCTCTCGTGCCAATAGGTAACAACAAACAACCTTTAGGCGATCGCTGGCAACAGCGTCCGTTTAGTGCCTCCCAACTTATTGAAGCAATCAACCAAGGGGGGGTGTCTGTTCCCATCAAAGGTAAAATCAAAAAAATTCAGCCCCTCGGATTTGGGCTTATTACGGGTCGTTCTGTGGTCATACAGGGTAATTGTCATTTTCTGGTAGCACTAGACCAGGATGGGGGTTCTGCGTGCCGTAAAATCGATGAATTGTCTGAAGGTAGATCTCTACCTCAAACCGTAGCCTTTACCAGCGATCGCCCAGGACGCTGCCAATACTTGTTTTTGATTCCCGAACAGTACGCCCATGCGATTAAAACAAAAAAAATTAAAACAGGCGTAATCGGCGACGATGGCAAAGCAGAACAATTAGAATTTCGCTGGTCCAATTTACAATCTGTTTTACCACCTTCAGTTCATCCCGTTACTGGCGAGTATCGTTGGGTTGATGGTTGTGCCATTGATGAAACAAAAATTGCGATCGCACCTGATTGGATTATCGAGCAGATGCTAATTGAACCTGTCGAGCAAAAAGCAGGTCAGAAGACAGAAGCTACCGCTAACTTTATCCCGTCACCCATGCACGTCAGATGGAACGATACTGATTTCGCCTTGTCTTACCTTAATGCTCTTGATTTTTACCGTGCCGATGACTATGACGAATGGCTAAATGTGGGAATGGCACTTCATAGCGTTGATAATTCGTTACTGAGTTCATGGGAAAAGTGGTCTGCTCAATCAGCAAAATACAAGCCAGGGGACTGCCAACGGAAATGGCTTTCCTTTTCTACTGGGGGAGGCGTAACTTTAGGAACTTTGGCACACATGGCAAAGCTTGATGGCTGGCAAAGTCCCTTTACCAAAAAAAATGAGACGAATAATTTTCCCAAAAACACTGCCCAGAAATCAATTGTCACTCCTGACAACGCAACCATCTGTGACACCTCAAAGCTAGAATTACTAAGCATTGACGCAACTGTCACTACTGTCACCAAGGTTCTAAAAAAAGGATTGACGGACTACTCAGAACGCGCCGAGTTAGATTTGATTCAAGCTCGTTCGGTAATGAGCAAAGCATCATTCTGGCAGATGGTAGCAGCAATTCGCACTAGCCTCGACGAAGTTTTACCAGAAGATACAAACAAGTTAAATCGGCTAATTGACTGGAACAAGGCTACGCTCGACCTGGAAAAAGTTTTACCTATACCTCTAGCTCCTGCCTTCCTTCGCGATGCAGCCATATTGAATATCGACCCGATAAGCCTGTGGCAGTATTTTCTGCCTGCGGTTCTGTCTCTGGCGGGAAAACGAGTCGGTTTAGATGTCGAGTCTCATTCAATTCCCGCGATCGCCTGGACGTGCATTGTCGGCGAATCGGGTACGGGTAAAAGTCGGGCAGAATCAGTTATTCTCGGCAATCTCAAACAACGACAGTATCGAGAACGAAAGCGCTGGCAGGAGCAAATGCTCGAATACAAGCAGGTTAGCCAAAATAAAAATAAAATTGATGATGTTGAAATAGAACCCCCGAACCCCGAACGAAAATACCTGTTTGAAGTAGCTACCATTCAAGCAGTAATGCGAAGACTATCTGAGCAGCACGATAATGGCTCTATTTGGGCTAGAGATGAAATAGCTGGACTATTTAAGTCTCTCGGTCAATTCCAGGGGAAAAAGGGCGATAATGAGGGGCTGGAGTGTCTGCTAAAAATGTGGGATGGTTCTGGTTCATTTGTTGACCGAGTAAATGCTGAAACTGATTCCTATGCAGTCCCCGAAACCCGTTTAAATATTTCTGGAGGCATTCAGCCTGGGGCGTTCCGTACTGCCTTTAAAGACCCTCATGATGCTCAAGGACTGCAAGCGCGGTTTCTTTATGCCATTCCTCAGGTATTCCCCGCCAAACGAGTCAAAGGCTACTGTCAGTTAAACGAGCTGCTACCACCTCTTTACGATTGGCTCGACCGTTGCCCTGTAGGTACAATTAAATTATCTCCTGAAGCAGACCGCCGTTATACTAACTTGGTAGAACAAATTGGATTACAGGCAGAAACTAGTTCTTGTCCCGCAGTCCGCGCCTGGATGCGTAAGCTGCCGACTCAATTACTCAGAATCGCTTTGGGACTTCATCTAATCGAATGTTACTATGATCGGGATAAATCTTTTAAAGAACTACAACAAGATACTTTAGAACGGGCCGTAGAGATCTGCCGTTACTATCGCAGTGCTTTTGCCGTGGTTCAAGAAAAAACCGCCGATTCGGATAATGCCAGTTCGATTTTACTTAAGATTTGGGACATGGCAACTATTAACCCTAATGGTGTTACCCCCAGAGAACTTTATCGAGGTATAAAAGCTATCGGTCGTCGTGCCAAAGATGTCGGACGCAGTGTAGGTGCATATACCGTAGAATTGCTTTCAAAGTTAGTACAAATGGGTAAAGGACAGCTAGAAAAACATGGACGAAGCTATCGTTTTTTTGCTGAATTTACTTCACCTAATAATCCAACTGACTCAAATAAATTAGTAAAAAAAGGCGAAAACATTCAGCCTGAATCTAACAACAATTCAAATCCTCAAGAAGTTGAAGTAGAGTCGGTAAAAATTCCCGCTTGTCAAGAAGAATCTAAATTAGAAACTGTTGATTTGATTCAGGATAAAACTGACGCTCCAGTGACAGAGGTGACAAACGCTCAAACCCTGATAAATACTCAATTAAAAACGACACCATGTGTCGAGGTGTCGCCAGTGACAGTAAAATCTCAGCATCATAAATCTACCTCGGAAAATATACGTTGGTTGCTTCAGTTTTTAGCAGATTTAGAAGCTAATTCCGCGCTAAATAGTCGTTTTTCTTCAATTGAGCATTTAATAAATCTGTTTCACGAGTCGGAACAGCGAGCGAATTCATGTTATGGAGAATTACTTTCTGTTTGTTCTGATTACTTTGAGCGTTTTGGTCGGGCATTTAAAGTTGTAAGTGAGAATTTTACTTAGCTTCATCGCTAATTTCCTTAGTAGCAGCAATAGAGACTTAAACATAATGCAGCAAGCAATTCAACGGATGTATTCATCAGGTATTAGATTGAGTTCAAAAGTTATCGATTTTGCTCTTCGTAAAGCAGGAGATGCGCGATCGCTCTTGAGCATTATTAAAACCATTGGACCTGGCTGCCTGACACAAGTACTTGAAAGGTAGAACCAGAGAAACTGAGAGAAAAAGGGAGAGCGATCGTGGGAAGCTAAAAATAGGGTTGTGTCGCAAAAAATAAAAATGTCGTGTAGTACAATACAGAGCAACAAAGATACGTACGACTTTGACTTTTCTAATGAATTCCAAAGAACCTTTTAAGTGGCGACATTTCCAAAAAGAAATTAT
>Ga0209082_1000508_pt1 | contig 12893 bp, 13 predicted proteins | sample ColdCreekSource_FD_184127 | JGI IMG/M metagenome (GOLD analysis project Ga0209082, IMG submission 184127) | Groundwater microbial communities from Cold Creek, Nevada to study Microbial Dark Matter (Phase II) - Cold Creek Source (SPAdes) (version 3) | ecosystem: Environmental > Aquatic > Deep...
TATAAACACGGTTGTTAGTGCTGGTAATCCACTGACAGAAGTTTTCCCAGGCGCCGCGAGTTTCGCGTTGCTGTAAAGTAGTTGTCATGTGTTTTATAATTGCTGGTTATTTAATTGTCTAGGTTCGGGTGAAGGAGACGGGATAAATAATGTGTCTCTTTTCATCCATGTATACAGAATAACTAAGTATTTGTGCTTTGTCAACTTATATTACATAACCATTGACGATGAAGGTCATAGGTTTTAGTTATCTATCGGTATTTCTTTCTTTTCGATATATTCTCGCCAATAAACTATCTTGCTATTTTCCAGCTCAAAAATGATTGCATCTTCGGCATAGCTGGGTTTGTCTGTTTGTCTGTTGCGATCGCTCCATGCCCATTCAACAGCACCGCGATCGCCATCAATAATAATACGTTTGATCCTTACTTGAGTATCAGTAAATTGCTTAAAGTAATCTTGTGCTGCCTTTTGTACCTGTTGTTTACCATTAAACTCCGACCCAGGCGCAATAAAAATCGCATCCTCAGCAAAATCCGCTGCGATTGTTTGAGCATCCGCATTTTCCCAGGCTTTAGCTTGCCTGTTAACCAGGTCTAGGATTTGTTGTTTAGTATTCATTGGTATAGGCTCTGCTAGTAAGCGATCTGAAAAATTGGCGTTTAGCAAAATTGCGATCGCCACTGCTCCCAAAATAATCAAATAACCAAAATATCTGTTCTTAATTTCTGATCCTCGGTCTAAAAATATTTCTTCAATAATAGAGCTAATTTCTCTTTGATTGCGCTGGGTATTTTATCTGGAGGAGTCAACACAGCATATTTTAAAGCTGAGTGGGCGGCTGATTCGGGAGGATTAAGGCTTAATCTTTTGACGGCTTCTTGAATTGCTTTTTGGGCATTGATTGCATTGCGCTGTAGGTTAGCAACTACCATTTCCACTGTGACGCTATCGTGATCAAGATGCCAACAATCGTAATCAGTTACTAGTGCTAGGGTTGCATAAGCAATTTCCGCTTCCCTGGCTAACTTAGCTTCAGTTAAATTGGTCATGCCAATTACAGTTGCCCCCCAGCTACGATACAGGTTAGATTCGGCCTTCGTAGAAAATGCAGGGCCTTCCATACAAACATAAGTGCCGCCGCGGTGTAAGCTGACCTCTGACAAATCTAGAGAAGCCACCGCATCAGCAACAAGATTCGCTAAGTTGGGACATACAGGATCGCCGAAAGTAATATGAGCCACTAAACCCTCGCCAAAAAAAGTAGAAACACGATTTTTAGTGCGATCTATAAATTGATCTGGTACGACCATATCTAATGGCTTAACCCCCTCTTTGAGCGAGCCAACAGCAGAAGCTGAGATGATGTATTCTACTCCTAGTTGTTTCATGGCATAGATATTGGCACGAAACGGCAATTCTGAAGGTAAAAGATGGTGATTGCGTCCGTGACGAGCTAGGAAAGCCACAGTAGCACCTTCAAGCTGACCGACAATAAAAGCATCGGAAGGAATGCCAAAAGGAGTTTCTACCTTTACTTCTTTTACATCCTTCAGAGCATCCATTTTATATAGACCGCTACCGCCAATAATCCCAATTTTTGCTTCTACCATAATGTGAGTTCGGCTATACCTAATCTAGTTTTGCTCAATTATTGTAACGGGTAATTATTAATAAGCTCTTAGCTTTTAGCTCGAATTAATTAACTATTCTTACTACAGATAAATCGAAGCTTCGTAACTTAAAGCGCGAATTGCTAAGACCTTTTTTAACATTGATTCTGTTTTAGTCATCCATTACTTCGGTTGCTAATACTAAAGGCATTACTTCTAATCCAGGAGTAAAAGTAACGCTGTTCTGAACGCGATCGCGAATTAAATTAGCAATTACTTGATTTAGACGATGAATTTCTGGGCAAGAATTATAGCGATATTTAACATCAATAATTCGTTGTTTTTTAAGGGTACGTTGAGTTTTAATTAAGCCCGACTTTTTGATTTGTTTAATTTCTTCTACTTGTTTACTTCTATTTGTCAGATAAATATCAGGTTTTTCAGCTCTATTTTTAAGATCTGGTAATTCATTTAATCGCGAATCTCGCCAATAACCTTTATAGTTTTCACTTTTAGGATTTTTATATAGTTTTAAACTTAAGAGAGAAGGAATATATAAAGCATAAAATTCTGCTTCTTTTTTCACTTGAAAACAACCCCAATCTTTTTCTTGTTTATCAAGTAGAATATTGAGGGTTAAAGCTAAGGAAGGTAAATCTGCAACGGCGGTGGAATAATTTTGTCGATCTTTCATAAACTAAAAAAACAATTGAAGTATTGCTAATAATACCAATATATGCTCAATAAATAATAGGCAAAAGTTAACAAAAAGCTCTGATAATTATATAAAATTTTCTCAGAGTTAAAGGATTAATTTTTGATGAATTTAAAGAAGTTTCTAGATTTGAGTTCGGGTAAATGGTTTAGTCAACGTACTAATTACCTATTGGGTGATGATGACACGGTAGAAAACAGCAAGGCAGATATTACGATTGAACTTATACCAACCGATGATTCTAGAGTAGTTCAACTCTGCCAAAAACATCATCTCGATCCCCAGCTTAGTTTAGGGGGTACAGTACAAAGCTGGGATAACTCTGTTGATTGGGGAAAACCAAAACAACAAGGCTCTTCTAGTATAATGTTTGTCAGTAACCAGAAGAGCGATCGCACAGGTCAACTAATACGCCCAGGAGATACTAAGATTTGCGGGCGTTACGTTTTAGGAGAAGACGAAGCTCTCACTTTGATTATTGAAACAGAAGATTTGTACGCTGAAGAGCGTCAATGGTTTGCCAGTGATAACCTAAGAATGCGTACTACTATGGTCAAGTATAGCAATGGTATGAAGCAAACTTCTTTTTACTCAGAAATTCGCAAAGCACCGCCTAAAGAGTGACCAATGACCAATAGCTAGTTTCTTCTTGACTGTAATTGGCGGTAAACATCTCTAATATCCACATTATGATAGGCTAAAGCTACAAGAACATGATAAAGTAAATCTGCTACTTCAGAAGCGATCGCATTTTGGTCATCGTCTTTACAAGCCATAACTACTTCTGCTGATTCTTCTCCAATCTTTTTGAGAATTTTGTTATCTCCTCCTGCCAATAATTTACAGGTATAAGAAGTCTCTACAGGATGATTGGCGCGATCGCGAATTACTCGATATACTTCTGAGAGAGTATCGGCTGGAGGATTCGCTTTAGTGCTGTCTACTTGATGAAAACAGCTACGTTCACCTGTATGACAGGCAATATCACCAATTTGTTCGATGGTAATTAGTAGGGCATCGCTATCGCAATCGTAACGAAGCGATCGCACTTTTTGAATATGTCCCGAAGTCGCGCCTTTGTGCCATAATTCTTGTCGCGATCGACTCCAATACCAGGTTTCCCCAGTATCCAAGGTTTTTTGTAAAGACTCTTTATTCATCCACGCCATCATTAAAACTGTACCGTCGAGATAGTCTTGTGCGATCGCAGGTACTAATCCTTGCTCGTTATAGCGAACTTCGTCCAAGGGAATAGCTTGATTTAGAGGAGGAGTTGAAGACATGATGTTGTGCTTGTGATAATCAATCTTATATTTTTACTTATAAGCCGCACAAACTCCAAGATCAAAGAATTCGTTACAGTCATCTAACTTCTTGAGTGTTGTTGATGCTTAATCATTAATAAAATATTGACCAACTGGAAAGATAAGCATGAAAACTAAAAAAGTTCTTGTTTAGCTTTTTTTTCTGTTTGTCAATTTACTAGCAGTACGTAGAATCTGCCCTGCTAAAATAGCGGCACCAAAGCCATTATCAATATTAACTACACCAATGCCAGCCGCACAGGAATTAAGCATGGTTAATAAAGGTGCAACGCCGCTAAAACTTGCCCCATAGCCGACACTGGTAGGAACTCCAATCACGGGACAATCCGCCATTCCTGCCACCACACTGGGTAATGCGCCTTCCATCCCCGCCACCACGATTAAAACATCGGCTTCATAGATAACTTGGTGATGGCTTAACAAACGGTGAATTCCTGCAACGCCTACATCCCAAAGACGTGTAACTGCAAAACCACATAGTTCAGCCGTAACTGCTGCTTCTTCAGCAACGGGGAGATCGGCAGTACCAGCGGTTAGAATCGATATCATTCCTAGTCTGGTTGCTGTTTTGGCTGGGGATAAAGCACAAATACGGGCAATAGGATAGTAGATTAGGTCTGGAATTTGAGCTTTAAGTTGTTGATAAACTTCGGCTTCGATGCGAGTAGCCATTACCACTGTTACATCCTGGCGCATCGCTTTGATGATTTTGATAATTTGTTTGGGGGTTTTATCTGCACCCCAAATAACTTCAGGAAATCCTGTTCTTAATTGACGATGGCGATCTATTTTGGCAAAGTCTTCTACTGCTTCAAAAGGTAAGTGTTTAAGTTTTTCTAAGGCAGTTTCTGGGCTAATATCTCCAATTGCGATCGCATTTAGCAGATTTTTAAGTGCTTCAGGCTGAGTCATTTTTTTCAAGACAATACTATCTATATCTGCGCTCTGATCTCAATACCACTACTAGAAAGTTTGGTGACCCAGAAATTGAGTTGAGGGTCGGTAATTATGGCTCGTACCTGTTTTTTTGCTGCTATAGCTTGTGCTTCTGACTCGCAAAGGGCAAACACCGTCGGGCCAGAGCCTGACATCATTGTACCTAATATATGTGTGGTAGCGAAAGCCGATCGCAACTCGTTTACCTGGGGATATTCTGGTAAAACTACTTTTTCTAAATCGTTGTGCAGTAGTTTACCGATGGTGCTGGCTTGTTGATTACTTATGGCATGAACTAAAGGACTAGAGTGAACTTTAGCAGTACGAGATTTAATTCCTGCTGCATCAGAAACATAGGAATCACTATATTGCTGGCGATAGGTTTGATATGCCCAAGGAGTTGAAACGCTAATGTTATTATATTTGGCTAAAACTACCCACAGATTATCTAAGTCCTTGATTCCATCTAACTTTTCGCCTCTACCAGTGGCGATCGCAGTTCCTCCTGAGACACAAAAAGGGATATCTGAGCCTAATTTAGCTGCTAATTCCTGTAGTTCGGGTTGAGTTAAGCCTAACTCCCACATCATGTTGATTCCTACTAATACTGCCGCTGCATCAGCCGACCCCCCTGCCAAACCTGCGGCTACAGGAATATTTTTCTCGATTCTGATGCTCACGCCGCCATAGTTAGCATAAACATCGGGAAAAGCATCGCACATTAATTTAGCTGCGCGATAGGCTAAATTAGTTTCATCCGTTGGTACTTGAGGATGGTTGCAGTAAACATGGATTTTTTGAGTATCGCTGGATTTGAGATCAACGCGATCTGCTAATTCGATGCTTTGCAGAATCATTACTAGTTCGTGAAAACCATCATGGCGATCGCCAATGATTTCCAGATAGAGATTAATTTTCGCTGGCGCAACTAAGGAATAAGAGTGCATATCACATTAAATCAATTTAGCTACCAGACTCACTATATCTATAATTATGTTCAGGACGATCAAGTCTTAATTAAAAGCTTTCTTGAGTCGTCCCTTCATGAACGGTTTTAACCCACTTCAGGCGTTTAGGTCTAACTGACATCCGTGCAGTGATACTGAGCATAACTACCTGCCAGTGAATCATATAAACCAGACCTGTTAATGATTGCCAGGTAATCTGAAGTAACGCAGGAAAACTGAGTGGTTTACCTTCGGCAGCGCGAATACGAACTATTCCCCGAAACATTCCCAAAAAGCCCCAGGAAAAGAGTAAAGCAGTTAAAGGACTGAGTATGGGTAAACGATGACGAGCGATCGCCATAATTACATCGGGTACATTGGCAGCAGGTACTATATACTGCAAGAACATCCAGCAAAGTAGATCAATTCTTTTGCCAAAACCCATCGGGCTGTTAAAAATATAACGCCAGTAATCAAGATAGCGTTGATATCCGCCCTCTGCCCAGCGGTTGCGCTGATGCCAAAGGGAAAGAGCATTAGTCACCCCTTCTTCTAGTACGGGAGGAGTTAACAGAAAGCCAATTTTCCAATTATCTAAATGTAAACGAATTGTTAGATCGAGGTCGTCGGTAATCGTTTCTTCATTCCAACCACCGCAACTATTTAAAGCTACGCGGCTGACAAATTGACCGTTACCCCGCAACTCACCAATTCCGCCAACAGCAATGCGCTGCTGTTGGACATAACTGTCTAATGCCATTTCTCCAGCTTGTCCTTTAGTCCAGAAGTTGTCTGAATAATTTGCGATCGCTTTTCTAACTTGGACTGCACCCATATTTCGCTGCTCAAATAGAGGTACAACCTGACGTAATAAATCTTTGGTGACTCTAGCATCGGCATCAAATACACCGATGATTTCTCCCTGGGTTTGAGGCAATACTTGATTTAACGCCCCCGACTTACCGCCTCCAGCATTGGCGGCGCGATGAACTACCTTGAGTTGGGAATACTCGGTTGCTAGTTTGTCTAAAATAGCGGGAGTATTATCGGTGCTGCGATCATCGATTGCCCAGACTTCGTATTTATCTGCGGGATATTCTAAATTGCACAGCATTTTAACTAAATTGGTAATTACGGCTGCTTCATTTTTGGCAGCGATTAGCAATGATACTGTGGGTGTAAATGCCAAATCGTTAGCAGTTAAGGCTGGAGGGGCTGCTTCTGCTTTGGTCAAGAGATATCGCGATATTTGAATGCCAGCCAAAGCGGTAATGCCTAAAACGAACCATTTGCCCCAGCTAACTAAGTGAAGGGAAATCGTCACTGTCCAAATAATCATCAGCAAAAAAGCTGCTTTAGGTCTGCGCCCTGCCAACCCTTGGAAAAAGTCGTTTCTAAATTCTGCTTCTGCTGCTTCTGGGTCGGATAATTCGGATAGGAGAGAGTTAATGGGATCGAATTCTTGCTGTGATTCTTTTTTTCGCCAATAATTCTCTGCCATAATTGTTTTGCTCTCTTGATCGGTAATTTGGGCGATTTAAGCAGATTCTAGATGGAATAGCTTAATAAAATCGCACTGGCTTAATTGTATCGAAGAATTGTCAGCTTTCTTAGCTATATTTTAATCTTCACGAAGTCAAGAAACTGGTTATTTCGTTGATTCCTGGTCTAGATGTATCTTTTTTGGTTAGATTAATCGTGCGGCGTTGATATTTTAACAATTTTAAAACAATTTTAAATTTAGTTGAAGTTATCAGAATAAATTAGAATAAGTTCTGCATTATGGCTAATTTCGGAATGGGTGTAGCGATCGCCCTAGCTTCAGTATTATGGGTAGAGTTGACCAGAGATTTTTATCATACTTTGTCCCATCTGTGGCAACCTCTATATCGTCTTCATGTTTGGCATCATCGGGTTTTTCGTCGAGATTTATCTGTAGTCAGCGATACTATTTATCGTCAAGCTCACTGGTACAATGATGTACCCGAATCTTTAGTAATGTTGCTCTTAAGTTTTTTACCCTGGGGCATAGTTCATACTTGGAATATATCTCCTCAAGGGGCAGCCTGGACAGGATCGTTATATACTCTCAGCTTTTTATTAGGTGCGATCGCTCGCGGCTTAGGAATTCCGTTTGTCGATGAGCTAACCGATGTGACTCATCGCCCAGGAGAGTTTACCAACTTGCCTTCTCGTTGGTTTGTTAATCGCCCCTATCATTGGCGACATCACTTTGATAATCAAGATGCTTACTTTTCTGGGACTCTAACTTTGGTAGATAAGTTGATAGGTACAGCCTTATCTTTGAAAAATAAGCGGATCGCTGTGACTGGTGCATCGGGTAGTTTGGGTAGGGCTTTATTGACTCAACTACACTTGGCAGGGGCAAAAGTTACCGCGCTAACTTCTTCTGACAGGGTAATTGCTTTAGAAATTGCAGGAGAGCAATTGCCGATTAAGACTTTAACTTGGCAGCTCGGACAAGAAGCTGAATTAGTTGCCGAGTTAGAAAACATTGATATTTTAATTATTAATCATGGTGTCAATGTACATGGTGAGCGGGATCAAACAGCGATCGCAAAATCCTATGAAGTTAATACTTTTTCGACTTTGCGCTGGATGGAATCATTTTTTAAAACTGTCCATAGCGATCGCGATATGATTAGAAAAGAAGTTTGGGTCAATACTTCCGAAGCCGAAGTCAATCCTGCTTTTAGCCCTTTGTATGAACTGAGTAAAAGAGCCATTGGTGACTTGGTAACGATGCGTCGTTTAGATGCCCCTTGCGTTGTACGAAAACTGATTTTAGGGCCTTTCAAAAGTCAACTTAATCCCGTTGGGGTGATGTCGGCAAATTGGGTGGCAAAACAAATAGTTAATCTTGCTCGGAGGGACATTCGTAATATTATTATTACTATTAATCCTCTAACTTTTATCTTCTTCCCAATCAAAGAATTTAGCGTTGCTAATTACTTTCGGTTTTTTAGTGCGCAAACTAAGAAAGATTGCTAGATGGTCGGGCTTTATGAATGCGAAACCAAAGAATTTTAAACCGCAAATTTATCAAAATGCGATCGCTAAGTTTAATCAAGATTTGATCGAGACTTACTATAAACGAGGTAAAACCTATCTCAAATTAAAAGATTACTGGACAGGTATTCAAGATTTTAATACTATTTTAGAACTCGAACCTAGTAATACCAGGGCTTATTTAATCCGAGGCTACGCTTATGGCGAACTTAAAAATTATCAACAAGAGATTACCGATTATACTGAAGCAATTCGCCTCGATCCCAAACTAGCTAAAGCTTATCGTAGTCGTGGTTTTGCTTATGGTATTCTACAAGAGTATGAAAATGCGATCGCCGATTTTAGTGCAGCAATTCGCCTCGATCCTAGTTATACTCAGGCTTATTACAATCGAGGTTTTACTCACAACATTCTAGCTCAATATCAAAAGGCGATCGCTGATTTTGACCAGGTTATTCGCCTTAATCCCGATAATCTGGAAGCTTATTATCATCGAGGTAACACCTATGGTGTTATTGAAGAGTACCAAAAAGCGATCGCTGATTATACTCAAGTGATTCGCCTCAATCGGGATCATGCCAAAGCGTATAGCAATCGGGGCAATGCCAATATGTTCCTCAATCAATATCAAGATGCGATTGTTGACTATAGCCAGGCAATTTTACTGAATCCTCAGGATATACAAGCCATATATAACCAAGGAAATTCCTACAGTAAGCTGAAAGATTATCCTCAGGCGATCTCAAGTTATAGCCAAGTGATTAGGCTCGATCCCCGATTAGCCCAAGCTTATAGTGATCGGGGCAATATTTATGGCAAAATTAAAGAGTACCAAAAAGCGATCGCTGATTACACCGAAGCTATTAGTTATAATCTTGATGATGTAGATGCTATATTCAATCGAGGCAATGCTTATAGCTATCTACAAAAATACGAAAATGCGCTCATCGATTATAGTCAAGTGATTAGTCTTGACTCAGATTATGGAAATGCTTATTACAATCGGGGCGTTATCTACAGCTATTTAAAACAATATAAAAACTCGATTCTAGATTACACTCAAGCAATCGTCTTTAACCCAAAATCCCCTCTAATTTATAATAATAGAGGTATTGCCCAGAATGGACTAGAAGAATATCAAAGTGCGATTTCTGATTACACTCAAGCTATTTTTTTAGACCCTGATTATGGAAATGCTTATTACAATCGAGGGCTTATCTATCATCATCTCCGAGAAAAGCAAAAATCAATCAAAGATTTGGCTCAAGCAGCAGAATTATATCGTAAACAAGGAAAAATTAGGGTTGCGGAGTCTACTTTAAGTAAAATCCACCAACTTTTTGGCTCACATAAAGTATTGAGATAAAGCGTTAATTATTATGGCAAAAATTGATTAAATTTAAATAATTCTTAGATTCCGTAATCAGACTTTAATTAGTATGGGAAAACTTCAATTAGAACCACAAGATTATCAGGATGCTATGGCGAAGTTTAATCTAGCTTTAGATAATGATCCTAACAAGATTGAAGCTTATTATGGTAGAAGTGAAATCTACTCTGCTTTAGCAGATTATGCCGCCGCCATTAAAGACTTTGATTCTATCTTGCAACGCCAACCCAATGATCCTCTAGCTTATATGTTTCGGGGCTATAGTTATGGGCAACTCCAAGAATATCAAAATGCTGTTGCCGATTATACTCAAGTAATTAGTTTCCGCCCTGATTATGCCAAAGCTTACTACAATCGCGGGACAATATATAATCAATTAGAAGAGTATGAAAATGCGATCACAGATTACACCGCAGCAATTCGTCTCGATCCTGACTACGTAGAAGCTTATTACAATCGGGGTATTGCCCATAATAAACTACAAGCATCTCAAAATGCGATCGCTGACTATACTGAAGTAATTCGGCTAAATCCCCAAGATGCAGAGGGGTATTACAATCGAGCGAATACCTACAATAAAATCCAAGAATATCAACGTGCCTTATCCGACTATAACCAGGCAATTAGTCTTAACCCCAAGGATATAGAAGCTTATTATAATCGGGCAAATGCTTACAATAAAATCAAAGAACATCAGAGTGCGATCGCAGACTACACTCAAGTAATTAGTCTCAATTCCCGTCATGCACCAACTTATTACAATCGAGGAACTACTTACCTAGCCTGCCAAGAACATCAAAATGCGATCGCCGATTTTACCGCAGCAATTCGTCTCAATCCTAATTACGCAGAAGCTTACTACAATCGCGGTATTACCTATAATAAAATCCAAGAATATCAAAATGCGATCGCCGATCACCAGCGCGCCATTAGTTTTAATCCTAATTATGCAGAAGCCTACGGTAATTTGGGCATAGTTTATCAAAATTTGGGAGAAAAACGCCAGGCTGTGAAGAATTTGCAAAAAGCAGCCGAGTTATTTCAACAACAAAACAATAGAAACTTATATCAATACGTGCTAAATAGGATTGAAGAATTGAAATAAGTAGTGATGTTTTAGGCTTTATCGAAAAAGCGATTTGTCTATATTTTTGCCCATATTAATTAATCTTTATAAGTTTTAAAATTCAGTTGATAGTTTTGGTAAAGAGTTTGTTTCCAACTGAATTTCCTGGGATGCCCAGATACGATAATCTTGAATCAGTTGACTAATCAACTTGTGTTTTATTCTAACTAAAACGCTTTTTAGCAGTCGGTTACCAGCTATTTCTAAAAATGGTTTAGGAGTAAACATTAAAGCTGTGGGCAATTCTACTCCAACTTGAAGGTCTGCTTGACCTTCAAGAGTTGTATGACCTTCATTTTCTTGAGGATACAATATACCCTTAAGGTTTAGTGAAAAACGTCGGTTAATATAGTCAATTCCTTTAATTTGGCATCCTTCAGACTTAATATATACGCTACCATTAGAACCCGACCAAACTTTTAGGAGAACAATTGGTTGAAAATGGTACATTTCCATAAAGTTGATTGGTCGCATTTTTAACTCATATAAATCTTCAGATACCTGTTTCATTAGCTGGGGATCGGCGATTGCATTTACTAGCCTTTGTGATTGACGCAGATAATGTTTGATTGGTTTTTCCTCGTTTTCCACTGATATTTTGACAGATTCTGAGGCATTGAAACTAACGTACATAAGTAAAATTATTAGACTCTTTTCTTTATATTAATTTTAGGTTACATTGATTCAGAAAAGATTTTAAGATCAAAAAAAATAGCGTTGCCCAGTATTTATATCTTTAAAAGGTAATTTAATGAAGCTTTCTCTTGCTTATTTAGGCCCGACTGGTACTAATTCCGAAACAGCGGCGATCGCTTATTCTGACTGGTTAGCTGTTAATAAACAGCAAACGGCTACCCTATGTCCTTATGCCAGTATTGCGCTTACTTTGCAATCAGTAGCTAAAGGAAAAATTGACCAGGCAATAGTGCCAGTGGAGAATTCAATCGAAGGCAGTGTAACTATTGTTCTGGATACTCTATGGCAGACGGAGAACTTACATATTCAGCAGGAATTAACCATACCTATTTCTCATGGACTGTTATCTTTCAACTCGTCTCTAGAGCAGATTCAAACAGTCTATTCTCATCCTCAAGCTTTGGCTCAGTGCCAAAAATGGCTAGAAAACTTTTTACCTGAAGTTCAACTCATCGCAACCAGTTCGACTACCGAAGCTTTAAAATTTCTCAAAGACGACTTTTCGGCTGCGGCGATCTCAGCTCCTAGAGCAGCTCAATTATATCAAATACCACTACTGAAACCAGAAATTAAAGATAGTCCTGATAACTTTACCCGCTTTTGGGTTGTAAGTTCAAGCAAGAGCGATCACGGTAGTCATCTTTCTTTAGCTTTTAGTTTACCCCAAAATGCTCCAGGAGCATTGGTTAAAGCACTGACAATTTTTGCTAAAAGAGAAATTAATTTGAGTAAGATCGAGTCTCGTCCCACCAAACGTTCTTTAGGAGAATATATCTTTTTTATTGATTTAGAAGGTAATTCTCAAAATCCGTCTATAAAAGAGGCTTTGACAGAACTATCTGCTTGTACAGAAATGTTGAAAATTTTTGGCAACTATAATATTCTGCCCATCAAACTGCCCTAAATCCTACTTATTTCGCTTAAGAAATTATCAGAGTTTACTATATCTAATAGCTTTGGCTGATCGAGCTTGTATATTCTGTTAAATTGAATTACAGCGGTTATCAAATGAATAAGCCACAATGAGCGAACCAACCAAGAGCATCATCACAGGAGAAAGAATTATTGATTATTTCAGTAAGGGCTTGGTCAAGTGCTTCAATAGTTCGGGCTTT
>Ga0209082_1000509_pt1 | contig 12889 bp, 9 predicted proteins | sample ColdCreekSource_FD_184127 | JGI IMG/M metagenome (GOLD analysis project Ga0209082, IMG submission 184127) | Groundwater microbial communities from Cold Creek, Nevada to study Microbial Dark Matter (Phase II) - Cold Creek Source (SPAdes) (version 3) | ecosystem: Environmental > Aquatic > Deep...
CGGTTACGGTGACATGGAAAGAAACACAAGAACATCAGGTTTCTCTCAAAACCCTCCGATTCGTAACAGGCGCATAATGCGGATGCCCCTGCCCGTCCATAATAATCGAGGAACTTCTCTGATAGAAAGGGGGGGGCGATGAGTGAGATGAAGAAGCGGAAAGTATTTAGTGTGGCGTTCAAGGCGAAGGCGGGTTGGAAGCGATGCGTGGGGTGAAGACGATCAATGAGATAGCGCAAGATTATGAGGTTCATCCGATGCAGATTGGCCAGTGGAAGAAAGCGATACAAGAGCAGGCCAAGACCTTGTTTGAGGGTCGGCGCGGGCCGATGCCCGTTGTGAGTCATCAAGAGCCAGAGCGTTTGTATGGTGAGATTGGACGTTTAAAAATGGAATTGGACTGGCTTAAAAAAAATCTGGGATATTCTTGCCATGATCAGACGCGACTTTATTGAGACAAAAGGACCTATCGCGGTGATGCGACAATGCGAGCTTGTCGGCGTATGTCGTGCGACCGTCTACGCGCAAAAAGAAGCGCAGTTAGTGGATGAGACGGATTTACGCATCCAGAGCCTGATTGACGAAGAATACACGCGGCATCCGTTTTATGGTACCCGTCGGATGGTGGTTTATCTTGGTCGACGGGGGTTTGTTGCAAATCGTAAGCGGGTGCAAAGGCTGATGCGGGAAATGGGTTTGGCGGGGATGGCTCCCGGGCCGCAAACGAGTCGCCCTCATCCTGACCACAAGATATTTCCGTATCTGTTGCGGGGCGTTGCGGTGATCAGGCCGAATCAAGTTTGGAGTACAGACATCACGTACATCCGTTTGGCGCATGGCTTTGCGTATCTAGTTGCGGTCATGGACTGGTATAGCCGGAAGGTGCTTGCATGGCGTGTCAGCAACAGCATGGATGCGGTGTTTTGTACGAATTGTCTTGAAGAAGCGTTGCTGAGTTACGACAAGCCTGAAATCTTTAATAGTGATTAAGGCAGTCAATTTACGAGTGAAGCTTTTACGGGGGTGCTGAAACGCGAAGGGATGACAATCAGTATGGACGGGCGTGGGCGAGCATTTGACAACATTTTTGTGGAGAGGCTTTGGCGTAACGTCAAGCATGAAGATGTTTATTTAAATGGCTACGCGAGCATGGACGAACTCTTGCTTGGGCTGACAAAGTATTTTGCCTTTTATAATGGTGAGCGTCCGCATCAGGCGCTGGATTACAAAACGCCAGACGAGGTGTATCAGAGTGAGACTGGGGGTGGTGCAATGATTGTGAATAAGTTCAGCGAGGAAAAGGAAGAATCAAGAATTTGATCAACAGCAATACCGGGGCAACGCCGTTCCGTTGCGGATGAAGTGTCGTGCATAACTTAAACTCATGGAAAAACTGCCTTGACATTGGGGTCCACTTTAGTATTGCTGCCCAAACAAATAAGGATTGGAGTCGTGCATAGTCACGATTCCAATCCTAAAACCGATGTTGGAGCGATTCTGAAAATATCAAATGGAGGAAAAATGATTTCTAAAAAAATAAATCCTGGTAATTTATACAGCACTTACTGTAAACCAAAATTGGCCGACTTAATTCATTGTCTTAAGCTTGACCAGCGTTATGTGAAGGCCCAAGGATGTGAGCTTTTCACAGAAAACGGAAAGAAGGTCATAGATTTTATTGGTGGATTTGGCGCAACACTCCTTGGCCACAACAATCCTGTTTTAAAAGAGACCTTGATATCTGCACTCGATGCGGACATTGCGGTACAGGTTCAGGTATCGACCCGACACGAATCTGCACGATTGGCCGAAAAGATCAATAGCCTTATCCCTGGGGAAACTGGATATTTCGCCTGTTTCACCAATAGCGGAACGGAAAGTGTTGAAGCCGCCCTGAAGCATGTCTACAAAGTGCAGTTTGATAAAATCAGAAGGGATTACGAGAGGATGTGCAGAATCCTGAACGATTTTTACTATCAGGTCGAGAAAGCGTATCCCAATATTGAAGTGCCTGGCAACAAGAAACTGATTGATTTCAGAGACGATATTGACGAGTACAACTTAGCACAGTTCGAGTCGTTTTCTGATCATCCAACCGTGATTGGATTTAAAGGCTCTTTTCACGGTAAAAGCACATCCCCTCTGAAGATGACATTTAATAAATCGTATCGGGAAGGGTATCAGGGACTTTCGGCTATTAATAGCATCTTTATTGATCTCACAGATTGTGCACGGATTCCAGAAATCATTGATGAGCACAAATGCACATTCTACTATCCGGTTCTCATGAACGAAAAAGTTGAATTACGGCCTTACTCTGTCACGAAGGTCATTGCCATGATTTTTGAGCCGATCCTCGGAGAGGGGGGGGTTATTCCGCTTCCCCCTACAACAGTCGATTATCTTGCCGATCATTATGATCAGTTGAGGATTCCTTACATTGTCGATGAAATACAATCAGGATGTGGACGTACAGGCAGTTTCTTGCATTACGAGCAAACATCATTATGCAAAATAGAACCAGACTATATCGTGATGAGTAAAGCCTTGGGCGGCGGGCTAGTGAAGATTGGGGTGACCCTCATTCGCAAAGATATTTATGACCACGATTTTGGCATCCTGCATACCTCTACATTCGGAGAAGATGACCTATCTGCTGTTGTCGCGATGAAAGTGATTAATATGCTTCAAGAGAATGATCAGCTGTTAATGCGAGAGATTACAAGGAAGGGTGATTATCTGATGAAACGGCTGAATGAGTTGAAGCTCGAATTTCCCACAATCATTAAAGATGTTCGTGGCAAAGGGCTCATGGTTGGGATGGAGTTTACGGATCTTCAGGATCGGGCCCCTTTCTTCAGATTAAGTGGGAAACAAGGGACACTCTCATTGCTCATTGCCAGTTATCTTTTGGAATACTATCAGGTTCGACTCTTAGCACCTCTAACAACCATGCTCAAGGGAAATCCAGGAAAGAAACGAAAATCAATCATCAGAATGCAACCACCTGCATTGATTACCACTGAGCAGATGGACCTGCTCATAGAGGGTTTGCGTGAGGTACTCCATATTGTTGACAGCAATAATGAATATTGCCTGATCGGCCACCTTTTTGGAGAATCCCTTCCTAAGGAATACAGGCAGTCCCCTTATCAATACACCAATGATTGGCCGACGAGTGATAAAACATGCCACATTGATTCTCGCACCGGATTTATCATTCATCCTACGACACTCGAAAACCTCATTACTTATTTTTTCCCCTCTTTGCGTGATTATAACGCAGATAAAAATAACCTGAAGGCGTGGTGGAGCAGAATATGCCGTTTCCTTGAACCGGTTCATGTGAAAAGCGATTATATTTCATCGAACGATTATGTCATAGAAAATAATCTTGTCCTGGTTCCTTACCTTCCTGAGTATCTGACCTGTGATAAGCCTGCTTATTTAACGCAAGAGATTCGCGACAAAATCCAAGATGCAGTTATCATTGCCAAGGAACTCGGAGATGAAAATATTCCACTCACGATGGTTGGTCTTGGCGCATATACCTCCATTGTCACCAACAATGGATTGACCATAAACGATTATGAAATGTGTATCACAACCGGTAATGCCTTTACCGTTGGGTTGACCATACGTGGGATTTACAAGGCGGCAGAAAGTCGCAATATAGACCTCTCTCAAAGCACTGTTAGCGTTGTAGGAGCCAATGGGAATATTGGACAAACCATCGCGCGTATATTGGCCCCGCGTGTTGGGAAAATGGTTCTGATTGGCAGTTCCAAAAGGGACAGCCTCTACAGATTGCAAAATACAAAAAAACTCTGCATTGAAGAGGTTTCCGCAATGGGCACTCATCGAATATTGCCTTCCGACTTCATCGATATTACAACAAATTATGATCGTTTGCCCGAATCAGATGTTGTCGTTCTCGCAACCAACTCCAGCGATATGCGCCTCATTCACCCAAATATGATGCGGGGTGGCGCGATTATTTGTTGTGTGTCAACCCCCACCAATCTCCATGAAGATTTCTCGAAACAAACAGAGATTCTCGCTTTTGATGCGGGATTGGCAAGGCTTCCAGAAGACTCTGAAATACGATTTGTCGGAATGCCGAGCGAGGGGATGTCTTATGGATGTTTAGCAGAAACATTATTGCTGGGATTTGATGGATACAACCATTCATTTTCAAAAGGGGGTCTTGACCCGAGCCAAATCTATCAGGTGATTGAGTGGGCAGATATGCACGGTTTTTCGCTGGGTGCTTTGTACCTTGATGGAAAAACAGTGATGAACGATTCTTTAACCGTAGCTTAATAAGAAAGGAGTATAGATGTACAATTACGATCTTTACAAAAATTTTGTGAGTAAGCCGACTGGTGTTTTTAAAGTCCACAATGGGATAAAGAGTGTCGCCGATATTGTCAATCATCAATTATCGACTTACGGAGAACGACCTGCCATTCGCGTGGATCGTGGAAGCACCTACGAGACGGTCTCTTTTAACGCATATCGCCGCTACATTGTGAAGTTGATTCAATTCTTCAAGAGTGTTAACGCAGAGCAAAAAGTTGTTGCCACTCTATGCAAAAATAGACTGGAGTGGGATATGACAGCAATGGCCACTTTTTACACGGCCAATATTCTATTTCCACTCGACACAAAATTTAATCCAATTGAATTTGAACATCTGATCAATTTGAGCAAACCAGATTATATTCTTGTTTCTTATGCGCAACTACCAAGGGTCAGAGAGGTTAAGAAAAAATATGATCTGACAACAACCATTTTGGTTGCAGATTTAACCGATGTCTTTGAGGATACCAGCATTGCTCCAATACCGCTTGAAGCGATGGAATTGAGTATAAAAGATATTTGCGATCAAATGTCTGATTCAGATATTGCTATCAAAGAAAGTCCGCTTCTTACAATCGGGGAAACCATACTCGGTCACTATGCCACGTCGGGAACGATTTCACTTCCTAAAATAGTCAGAATTTCCCATGCCAATATTGTCTCAGAAGTGAATTCGGCCATTGATGTTCTGAATCTGCGCCCAAACGAAGATATTCTGAATCTTGGCCCATACACGCACATTGCAACACTGGTTGAATTTTTGGTGTCAAAAACACGCGGCTTTACAGTCACCTACTTTACCCGTGAGCCGGACGATGATGATGTTCTTGAAGATGAAATTCATAAGCTCACAAAAATAGGGGTTCGGATCAAAGCCCTGATGGCAGTTCCGAAATTCTGGATTTATCTGGTCAAGGAAGTGCTTGAGGAGATGAAAAACAAGCCTGTTATGAAGAAACTGTATGAATATCTGATTAGCATTGAAAAAAATGAAACCTTGCATGATATCGGAACGATAGAAAAGGCAAAATTAACCGCAGTGAGAATCCTGTTAAGAAATAAGATGGGGGGCTATTTTAGCTACGGCATCTCCTCTTCAATGAAATTAGACGGGGCATTGGTTCTCATTTTAGGGAAACTGGGCATTACCTGTATTGATATATACGGCGCAACTGAATGTACCGGCATCATATCCCGAAACAAGTTGAATGATATTTTTCCAGGCAGTTGCGGCAAAATTATTAATGAATTGGAATATGAGATTGCCAATACTCGGAGCGTTCCCAAGATCAATCAGAAAGTCGGCCTCCTTCTTGTAAAGGGAGCTTCTGTTGCACCGTACTATATTACAAAAGAGAACGGAATCACTCCCATTACAAGCGATGAAAATGGTTTCTATTCGACCGGTGATCTCTGTTGGGTTGACGAGAATCGACAGGTTTTTTTGATTGGACGTGAGAAAGAGCTGATGGAGTGGGAAGATGGAACATTAATTGATCCGCAGTATCTTTCAAATCTATTGGTACGGAGTATTTTTATTAAGGATGCCATGGTGACGCGAAAGGAGTCCTCCGACAAATTTTTAAGTCTGTTTGTTTTTCCAGATTACAAAAGACTCAATAAGGACCCAGAATATCAAAAAGAGACCTTTACCGGGATTTCAGGAGAAGCCGCATTAAAACGGCGTTGTGTGGATGCCATTAAATATGCGGAGTCTATCGCGAAAATAACACCAAAAATTAATAAGGAACGGATCTATCTCCTTCCTAAAAAACTCGAAAGAACTCCGACGCATAAAATCAAGTTTGTTTCTGAATTAAAACGAATGAATGATGCCAAATTAATTTAACGAAAGGATAATACAATGGGTCTGTTTAGAAAAAATTTTGTCGATTTATGTGTTGAGCACGGCTTGCTTGATGGAGGGCAGGTCGAAACAATGCTTAACGATGATCTGATTGAGTCGGGCATGCTTGATTCGATGGGGATTGTTACCGTGCAGACGATGATCCAAGAAACCTACGGGATCGATATCCCTACACCGCTTTTTATTGCGGAACTAAGATCAATAAACAATGTCATCGCTTATTTGTATAAGTTAGTATAAGAGGGGGAACAAGGATGCCTTTAATCGAATTGATAGAAACGAATCTTGAAAAAAAGAATCACACACCGATATGGCGTTTTCCTGAAGAGAAAAATGAATTCCCGATTTCAGAACTTTATGACCGCGCGATAGAGTACGCCCATACCTTTACAGCACTTGGCGTAGAAGCGGGTGATACAGTTGGTTTTATGCTGAACAATTGTTCAGACTTTGTCCCTTTTTTAATTGGATTATGGAAGATCAACGCAATGGCAGTTCCATTACGCCCTCATGCAGGTTCGGATTTTGATATTCATGCCTACTTAAATAGAATCGAAAAAAGTTGCCAATTTAAACTGATTATTTTTAATGATGATGCAAACGAAGATTTAATCAACTCTTGGACCGGCTTATCAGGTAGACAAGGCTATAGACGTTCTGAATTCATCGGGATCCACCCAGTGACCATCAAAACGGATTTCCCGAGTATTCTCCCGAGTGACATTGCGGTGATTCAATATTCTTCGGGGAGTACGGGGGATCCAAAGGGGGTTATTGTAACGCACGAAATGGTCATGAATCAAGTCAGGCAAATCGATTTCGAGCGCAGGGTTGCAGGTCAAGACAAAGAGATTGAATCAACTGGCTCATGGTTGCCGTTTAATCACGACATGGGTTTGTTTATCGGGATTTTACATCCGCTCTTTGCGTGGTCTAATAATATTCTCGCATCACCCCGATACTATATGTATAAACCAAAACGTTGGTTTGAATTACAATCTCAATATCAGGTGGAGTGGAATTTTACGACCAATATGGCAATGGCAAACTCGTTGCGATCTCTTGCACAATTGGCACCTGGGGCAATCGATTTATCTTTGTTTTATTTATATTTAAGCGCTGAAAAGGTTTCTCCTACAATACTTAGAAAATGCTACGAAGTGCTGAAAGAATTTAATATGCCAGAAGATCATTTCAAGGTTGGATATGGAATGGCGGAAAATACACTTGGCGCCGCGTCAACAAAACAGGGTAAAATCAATACGGTTCACGTTTGTATAGACGAAAACAGCAATACAGTGCAAAAAACGGATGGCCATGATAATAATGCGGTAGAGGTGGTGTCGATTGGGAGCCCACACATCAACACAACCATGACTGTGCGTGACGAAGCGGGGAATATCTTGCCTGAGATGACACTCGGAGAAATTTGTATTCAAGGCCATTGTGTCTTTCCAGGGTACCACAGGGATGAAGAAGTCTCTAAAAAAGCACTTGTAGAAGGGATGTTTAAGACACGGGATTTAGGTTTTTATTGTAATGGAGATCTCTATTTTTACTCACGTAAAGACGCCATGCTTGTCGTTGGCGGGCGCAATATTGCCCCGGAAGATATTGAGGATTGTGCGGAGGGAATGGAGGGCTTTTCTGTCGGGGGGACGGCGTTAATTGAAGTTGAGCAGAAATCGGTCGGCACCAATAAACTGGTGTTGCTTGTTGAAATGGAGGATAAACGACATCGACTTGACTTGACATCCGAACGGCATCGGATACAATCAGAAATATATCAAAAAAAGGGTATCCTGATTAGCACGATTGTATTTTGTGGTAAAAATACGATAGTAAAAACGACCAGTGGTAAAAAAAGAAGAAAAGCAATTAAGGAAACTTTTGAGAAAGAACAGAAAGCCCTTTGCGGAAATGATTCCTTATAGATAGATCTGGTCAATAATATGATTTCTTTTTTTATCCGTCATAAAACAGGGGTTGTTCTTTTTTGGATCTTGATGATTGCGGGGTCTCTTGGTGCGTTGGGAAACCGCTTTCTTTCTTCTAATCCAATGGTAGACAATTCAGTGGCCATATGGTTTATGGACAATGACCCTGAATTGAACATCTATGAAAAATACAATAAAGATTTTGGAGAAAAGGATTGGAGCATTCTTCTTGTCGAAACCGATTCAATTTATAATCCCATTTTTCTTCGTGATCTTGATCAACTCACACGGCGTATTGAAAAACTTGCGCATGTTGTAAAAGTCATCTCAATTACGAATGCGCGTGACAACACCACGACGGCAGACGGAGAGCTTGAATATATTCAGGTTTATCCAAAGACAGAGGGTTCTCGATTAATCAATCCGGTTGAGATTGAGACCTTTCGGAAAAAACTGTCTCAGAACCCTATTTTTGAAAACAGCATCTACCGGAAAAATGACACTCAACATACCCTAATCTTATTTCAGAATGACAACTTCATTCACTCTGTCGAACCGTATAGAATCCGTCTGGTTGATTCCATTTATAAAATCGCTCAGGAATATCAGACCATTAAAACATATTCTTTGGCCGGAACAACGGTGATTAATGCCGAGCTGAATCGATCCTCTCAGAAAGATGCCATGGTATTTTATATATTGGTATCACTCTTTGTTCTTTGTACAACATATCTTCTTTTTAGAAATTTCAAAGATGTTCTGGTTCTTTGCTCTGTATTGGTTTGCAGTGCGGTCGTTCCAATGGCATTTATTGCGCTGTATAAAATACCCTATAACATGGTGACAATCATGTTGCCTTGTATTGTGGTCGTGCTGTCCATATGTGACGTAACCCATGTCATCAGCGCGTACCATGTTGCAAGAAGATATCGCAGTGCAAACGATGCCATGACTGAAGTAATTGGTAAAATCTGGTTCCCCTGTTTATGGACCAGTTTGATCACCTGCATCGGGTTTTTTTCCTTACTATCCTCCACGGTTTACCCGATATGGCAATTGGGTGTTTTTTGTGCCATAGGTGTTTTTGTCGCGTGGCTTGCAACCATGACACTGGTTCCGACGCTACTGGTTCTTCTTTGGCCCCAACAAAAAAGCACGTCCAATGAACATAATGATGGGTCAAAAGAGGTCGGGTTCTATTCAAAAAGACTGATTCCGCTTCTGTCAGGGAAGTATAAATGGTTGTGTATCGGTGCAGGACTGATCATGCTATTCCCCATGGTGGGGATAAAATATCTGGCTGTCGATACAAACTATACTAAATTTTTTAGTGATAAGACCGATGTGAGTCGTGCCTATGCTGATTTGGATCGGTTAGGATTCGGTCAAAATCCAATCTCCATTGTCCTGCGTTATCCTGAAGGAAAATCAGTTGTTTCTGAAACGTATTTCAAAAAACTAATGCAATTTGAAGAGGCAATTAAAAAAGATACGACAATCATAAAACTCCTTTCGGTGACAGAATTGATCGGTCGGATTGATCAGGCCTTTAATGGAGAGAATGCTGGGGCAGTCCTTCTATCTGATTATTCTCAAGATAAGGTGTCTCAACTGTTACTGCTTGGAGAGTTGGCTGGAAATGATGATGTCAAAGATTTTTTGAGTGCTGACAAAAGGATATTGCAAATGATTGCAATGACCCCCTATATGAGTTCACAGCGGTTAGCGCTTTTCAAAAAGAAAATATATGAGAGCGGGGAAAAAATATTGCCTCCTGATGTCACACTGGAGATCACCGCGACAACGGCCCTTTGGGCCAATATGGATAAGGAAATTAGCGAAACAGGAATAAATTCAATCTTCATTATGACATTGATTTTTGTTGTACTGATGCCGATTATTTTTAAATCAATAAAATTTGGCATCATCGGAATGCTTATCAATTCTTTACCTGTAGGAATCACATTTGGACTGATGGGGTTGTTGGATATCAAGGTGAATGTTGCAACGGCACTGATTGGAAGCGTTGCCATTGGGGCAACCATCGATAGCACATTTTTCTTTATTAATAGTGTGAGACAAGGATTGGTAGACGGATTACACGTCGATGAAGCCGTCAACAATGCAATGGCGATCATTGGAGACGGCATTATCATGACTTCATTGATTGTGGCTGGGGGATTTTTATGTATGGCAACATCCGATTTCTTGCCCACAGCTTATTTTGGCAAAATGGTGGCCATGTCCATGATCATATCACTTTTTTTCGATATCATTATGAGCCCCATTATTCTTAAATTTTTTATTACACAAAAAATGTTGTCTAGAATACAATTATCAACAGGAGAAAATATGATAAAGCAAATTTTGTCAGCAATATTACTGGTGAACTTATTCATCGTTCCTGCTTCTGCAGAAGAACAAATGAGAAAAGGACGTATTATCTTCGAAATTGTTGCTAGTCGTGATGCAGGATATGGGGACTTAAAAGCAAATCTGACGATGCTGTTGGAGGAAAAATCGAAACCTTCTGTTACACGACTTATGGATATGGCGATGCTTGAAGTGAAAGGGGATGGCGCAAGGCTGATGGTCACATTTAATAATCCGGCCGATGTTCGGGATGCCAAGGTACTGACCCATACGCATCCTATTGAGAACGATCAGCAGTGGATATATTTGCCTGCGTTTAAGAGAACAAAGCAGATCTCCGATTCAAATAAAACAAACTCCTTTATGGGAAGTGAATTTACTTATGAAGATATTAGTGCGATCAGTATCAATGTGCCCAAGTTCGATTACAACTATCTGAAAACAGAAACAGGTACCACTCCCTATTTTGTGGTAGAACGTATTCCAAAGTATAATAATACCGGTTATAAAAGACAGATTGTCTGGATTAATCCCAATTATGTCATAGAGAAGGTTGAGTATTACGATCACGACGACAAACTCCAGAAAACTCTCTCTCTCTCAGGGTATCAAAAATATTTGGACAAGTTCTGGCGGGCAAGGGAGATGGTGATGGTCAATCATCAAAATGGTAAGACGACAACACTGACATGGGCTGATTATGAACTCAGAAATGGTTTTGACCAAAATGATTTTGACTTGTCGATTCTAAAGAAATAAATATGGCTCGTTTCGGTTCTGTAACGTTCTTGCTCTATGTTGTGACTGTTATTTTTTGCAGTCGTGTCGCGGCCGAATCTAGATTTTCTGGAGAGTTTTCAGATCAATACACTGTATTTCTAACCAAAGATCACCTGCCTAATCAGTCTCCCCTGCGGGATCAACCTTCTTTTCTTACGATTGAGGCAAAGCTTGTCACCTCTTTATTCAAGGGACTGGATTTTACACTCAACCCTTATTATCGATATGACAATACAGACGGCCAAAGAACCCTATTTGACATGCACGCACTCAAGTTAAACGCCGATTGGAAGAGGGTGCGTGTTAAGGTCGGATACGATGTTGAGTTTTGGGGTGTAATGGAATTTATCAATCCGGTTAACATCTTAAATCAAACCGATGTCACTGAAGATTTTCTTGGGAACAGGAGGCTGGGTCAGCCTATGGCGGTTATGACGTTGGTGAGCCGATTCGGAACACTCTATCTTTACACACTAAAATATTTTCAGCCGATGCAGTTTAGGGGAGTGAATGGGCGTCTTCGTCCGGTTGTTCCCATTGATGAGGATCAGGTGGAGTATGGATCAGAAGAAGGATCGAAAAAGGTAGAGAGGGCACTCCGTTATTCTGGAACGTTTAAAAACGTTTTTGTGGGTGTTTCGTATTTTGAAGGGTATCGTCGCGATCCAGAAATGTTGATCAAGCTTGATAGTCAATCGATACCGTTTCTTGTTCCACGCTATAACTTACAGAATCAAGCGGGATTAGAATTACAGGTTACGTTTGATAATTTAATACTAAAGTCAGAAGGCGTAAGGCGATGGGACACAGATTGGAAGCGTCAATCCGATGCCGTTGGTGTTGGCTGGGAGTATGATTTTGGGGCGCTGATGGATCAAGGACAAAATATCAGTTTTTTTAATGAGTATTATCTTGATCGTCGAGAAGGATCCTTGATTGTACCATTTAATAATGATTTTTTTGTGGGAATACGGCTTGGACTCAACGACAAACGGTCTACAGATCTGAGGCTATGGACGAACTATAATACAAAACGAAATAGTTCTGATGTTGTGATGTTGGACGCGAGTGCTCGGATTTCAGATCAAATTAAAGTGGTTGGTACTTATCGGGGAATTGTTTCTAGCAAGGCGCACTTTGATAGTATAGCGAACGACAGTCATGTTACATTTAAAATTCTGATTTATTTTTAATCTCTGTCACTATTTTTGTAGCCAACCGTTATTTCGAGAGCATTCCTTTCGTGGAAGCGACTCCATTAACTTTAATGCAAAGGAGTTTGACTTGTGAAAAATAGGGTCAGGTCTTGAATCTTGAATTCATTCTTGGAATTACTCCTACTCGTCTTGCGACTCTTTCTTATCCACCTCATGGCGCCAGGAAATCCTATAGTGGACCCCATATTTCAGACAGTAGTTTAAGTTATAACTATTGAGAGAAAGGGGGGGCGGTTTCAAGGTCCAAGTGCAACGAGTAAAGTGGACCCCTATGTCAAGACAGTTTTTCCATGAGTTTAAGTTATGCACGACACCTCATTCGCAACGGAACGGCGTTGCCCCGGTATTGCTTT
>Ga0209082_1000510_pt1 | contig 12866 bp, 11 predicted proteins | sample ColdCreekSource_FD_184127 | JGI IMG/M metagenome (GOLD analysis project Ga0209082, IMG submission 184127) | Groundwater microbial communities from Cold Creek, Nevada to study Microbial Dark Matter (Phase II) - Cold Creek Source (SPAdes) (version 3) | ecosystem: Environmental > Aquatic > Deep...
TCGCCCACTTCTTCACCAAGCTGCAAGGTGGCGGCCGGCCGGAAGGTATCGGCGGTGCCGCCTTGGAGTATCGCTTTGTGTTTCACGCGTGGCCGCGCTTGTCAGATGTGATCGAGGTTCGATCTGCACTGTCAGCATTGAATAACAAAGCCATGCAGGTGACACATTATATGTTTGATGTAGCCACTTCTGAGTGCTTTGCGAGCTCACAGGCTGTCGTAGTCTGGTTCGATCTGGTCGCGAGAAAAGCCATCGCTTTCCCCGACGACGTGCGGCCCTTCCTGCAAGAGCGCGTGATCGAAGGTCTCGTCATCTGATTAGCGCCCTGAAAGCGCGCCGATCCGCTGGAACACAAACTCGGGCATGTTGCGCACTGCGAACATGATCCCGCGCCAATAGGCGGGCACGTAGGCTTCTGCGTGCCCGCGCTCGACGACCTTCACCACCTGCCGCGCTACGTCATCGACCTGTGAGAACAGGATGTTCTTCTTGTGATCGGCGCTCATTGGTGTGTCCGTGGGTCCGAGCTTGATCGTATGCACCTGGACGTTCGCTGGGTACAGGCGGCTGCGTACGCCTTGCAGATAGATGTTGAGCGCGCTCTTGGCTGCGGCGTAGGTGAAGTTGCGTGGTCTGCCGCGCTCAGCTGCAACGGTCGAGAACACCACCAAGTGCCCGCTGCGCTGGGCTTCGAGCAGGTTCGCGAGCGGGATGAGCAACGCCATGACGCTCAAGTAGTTGGTGCGCGCGATCTGCTCCGCCACTTGCAAGTCTTGCTCGCTGCGCAGCTGATCACCGAGTAGGCCGTGCGCGATCAACGCGATGTCGACCTTGCCGAGCGCTTTGAAGGCGTGCTCGACGCAGGTCTGTGCGGCTTGTGTATCGTCGAAGTCTTGCACCGCCGTGCCGACGACTGCTGGGCCGAGCTCATTCGCGAGCGCCTGCAGCTTGCCGGTATTGCGCCCAACCAAATAGAGCCGCGCGCCTTGCGCGGCGTACACGCGCGCTGTGGCAGCAGCGATGGTTGAAGTAGCGCCGAAGATTGCGATGTGAGCCGTCATGACGGCGGGTTATAGCGTTCTACAGCTGCGGGCGCAGCAGCATCTGTACGGGTCGCTCGCTCGGGGGCAGCTGGGCCAGGGCGTCGAACAGGTTGTCGGCTGTAACGTCCGGCACGAAGCTCAGGCTCGCAGTCTGGAAGCGCCTGCGTGACAGCGCGCGGCCGAGTCCGGCCACGTCGTAGCGCGCTGCTCCGCCTTCAGTGACGCGCGCCAGCTCGTGCTCGCTGTCGCCCGTGCGCACAACGTAGCCGCTCATGCGTATGCGCAAGCTGAGATCAGCCGGCTGCTTGGCGTCGCGTAAGCCTGCGTACAGCACGTTTATCGGCACGGTCGTCAGCTGCCCGAGCTGCGTGCGTGAGAGGAGCTGCGTGGCTTGTGCGCCCGCTTCCACCAGCGACACGAGCACGCGCGCGAGCACATGGGCCGGCGTTCCGGATGCCGGCACGATGCCTACGCTCCAGCTCGCAGTCTCGCCTCTGAGCTTTTCGAATGCGCTCACCCACTCGCTGACCGGCTTCACCGTTGCAGCCTTGTGCGGCACGTCGGCGAGCTTCACGCGCTTCGGGAAAGCGTTTTCCGGGTGCTCTAGGCTGGTCGACTCTGCGCCGATGCGCGCTTGCTGCAGCGTCGCATAGCTGAGCTCGCTGCCGCTGACGAACAGCACTGCGTGCATCTCAGCGACCGGTGCGACGCGGCTGTGTCCGGGCCAGGTAAGCGCAAGCGCCTGGGGATCGGGCAGGAACTGCAGTGCGACTTGCGGCAGCTCGCGGCGCGCTTCGCGCAAAATCGGCATGATCGCTTCCGCGAGCTGGTCGCCCAGCTTGGCCGCTTTTTCGAGCCGTTTTTCGGCCTCTGCGACCATGCTTAGGTACCAATGGCTCTTGCGGCTCTCGCTGTCGAGGCTCGCCATCTCGGGGCTGCACTGCGGTGTTTGCGTCGCACACGGATCTTGGCCGAGCGCAGCGAAGCGCTCGCGCGGCTGGGGCGATTTGGCTTCTGCGATCGCGCGCCGCACCAGCAGCGCATCGCTGCGCGGGCCGGGTGCAGCTCCTGGCTGCTCGCTGCTGTCGCGCAACGCCGTGACCGCAAGCAGCGCGGGTTCTTTGTAGATGCCGCGTGCGGCTTGCTGGAGCGCTTGCCCGATGCGCGCGCTGAGCTGGCTGGCATCGCCGCCGAAGTTCTGGGCGACGGCAGCGGTCAGGTCCGCGTTGCCCTTCAGCTGTGCGATGAACGCGAGGTCCGAAGCTACTGCCGCCCGCAGAAAAAGGGCTTCTTCAGCATCAGGCTCGCCGTTGTGCTCCTCGGCATACTGCCCGAGTAGGGTGAGCTGCGCGGCTGTGGCGCACGGAGACACATCGTAGTGCGAGAGCGCGCGGCGCATCGAGAGCAGCGTCGTGTCTCTGACTCTGCTCGTGTCAACGTTCGCGAGCGTGCGTTCCACTGACACGGCGCTAACCGCAGCCGCCAGCAGAAAGCCCCAATGATGCCACTTCATTATCGATCGCTCCTTGTCGACGCAGCCAACCCCCGAAACGCGCACGCAGAACACGAGCAAAACCCGGACCACGACGGCTTGACGACATTCGTCCTTTCTGACACCAGCATAGGGAAAAGCCGACTCACGCAGCGAGGCACACATGGCAGACGCATCTCAATCACAGCCCCCGTCGCAACCGTCGCAACCGTGTATGGAAGAGCTCGTGAATCGGCGCACCGACTTCACGCGCATGGACGAGAGCACGCGCGAGCAGTGGCAGGTGATCGGTGAAGCGACCGTCGCGCATCAGCCGAACGTCGCGAAGCGCATGCTCGACATGCTGAAGAGCTTCGAAGGCGTGCACCTCGGCTTCGGCGTCGATCAGCTGCACCACATGCTGCAGACCGCGACCATGGCCAAGCGCGCGAACGCGAAAGACGAGATCATCTTGTGCGCGCTGGTGCACGACGTCGGTAAGTTCGTCTCGGTGATCAACCACGGCGGAATCATCGCGGAGATGGTCAAGCCATACGTTTCTTCAGACGCTTATCAGGTCGTGAAGACGCACCAAGACTTCCAGGGTAAGCACTATTACGAGCACTTCGGGATGCAGAGCGATCTGCGCGAGCGCTACCGCAAGGAGAGCTGGTTCGATCTCGCGTGTGAGTTTACGGACGAGTGGGATCAGGCTGCGTTCGACCCCAAGTATCCGGTGCTGCCGCTGTCGGAGTTCGAGCCACTTGTGCACCAGTACTTCGCTCGGTTCCCGGGCAGCTGACTGGGCTACAATGTCCGGATGCTCAACCGGACTTGGCTCATGGGCTTCCTGATCATTGCCGCTTGTGGAGGCGGGGGGGGCGCGGAAACTTTGATCGGCTCGCCTTGCGAGAGCGCGGATGACTGCGATGTCGTTACGGGCGTCTGCATTACGGACGGCGAGGGCGGCATCTGCGCGCAGAGCTGTACGGCGCCGGGTGCTGCGGGTGTTTGTCCCGTCGGTAGTTATTGCACTCGAGGTGTATACACCTCAGCGAAGCTGGGCGCAGAGGGCACGCTGACGCTGTGCTTTCCGGCCTGCAAAGATCAGTCGGACTGCCGCGACGGGTACGAGTGTAACGGCGTAAGCAGCGGGCCCGGCAAGGTCTGTACGCCGTAGATGAAATTGAGCGTCGACAAAGGTGGCGCTCGAGTGCACGGCGCCGCCAACGATCAAGGATCGAAGACTCAGCGGGTGAGTGCTTCGAGCCCAGGCAAGCTCGCGACCACGCGCAAGCCTTGAGGTGTGGCGTTCACGCTCTCCAGGCCGATCGCGTCGAGGCCTGCCGCTAGGAGCGGCTGCGCGAGCGCGGCGCGCACCGCAGGCACCGTGCGCATGTCGACCACGAGCATCTCGCCGTGACGCTCCGCGATCGCACGGCGCGGCGAGGGTAGCTTGCGCAGGAACGGGCCCCACAACGCATGCGCGACCTCGGTGGCGATCGCAGCCGCAATATCGCCCGCGCGCGGGTTGAGCGATGCACCCTCCGGTTCGGCGCGCATCGAGAGCTCCTTCGCGCCGCGTGGCGCAAACGCACTGCGCAGCGGAGTGAGCGTGACGAGCAGGTCGGTGCCGTCGCGAAAGCTGGCGTCGATGCGCAGCATGCCATCGCCGCTGCTGACCGTGACCGCAGCGACCTCAGGGATGCGCGCGACTGCCGCAGTCAGCTGCCGATCCGTGATCAGCAGCCGATGCCCGAGCAGCGCCGCGAAGCGCTCTCGGATCGAGAGGCTGCCCACGCTGCCCACGATGCCACCACCGACGCGCACGAGCTGCTGGCTGGTGGACCTTGCAGCGCTGCGCAACAGGCTCTTTACGACATCTAAGCGGCTCATGGATCGGGCGTGGGCTCGGTGACAGAGACCACTTGGGCAACGTGGTCTCTGTCACCGAGCATAGACGTGATCTCGGGCTGGTGCACGCCGCGAAGACGCTCGACTTCGAGCGGCTCGCCGTACTCGGAACCGAAACGCCAGAGCAATCCTTCGCGCACGAATCGCGCAGGGAGATCCCCGCACCCGAGCAAAGTCTCGATCGCCTCACTCACCTTGGCTGTGCCCGAGTCCGTGATGCGCAGGTTCACTCGGATCGGCGTGAGATCGCCGAGCATGCCCGCGTCGGCCAACGTCTGTGCACCCGCACCGACCTCGACGCTGTTCAAGTACTGTTTGACATCCACCATCTTGCCGAGGCCCTCGACGGAGCGACGCGCGCGCAGCTCACCTTGCATGCGCGTCTCAACCAGCGCTTGCAAACCCGCCAGATCATCGACGCCGCACGCGGTCAGCGCGGCGTGCGGCAGCCCAGCCACGTACACGGCCTCGTGGATCACTTGCGAGAGCTTGCGGTCGCCTGGCTCCAGCATCTGAGCACCGAAGAAGCTGAGCCCGTCGATCGTCGCCTCATTCAGGCGCTCTGGCAGCTCTCGCCAGAGCAGCTCGTCGCGCGCGCACAGCTTGAGGTCGACGTACTCGTGGAGGGTGCTCACGCCGAGCGAGAGTGCCGGTCCGAACATCATCACGGGCTTACTGTGGAAGCCGAGTGAGTAGTAGATGGGGATGTCGAGGCGTCGGAACAAGCGCGGCAGGATCCGCACCATGTCCAGATGCGAGCCGAATGCAGCGCGACCGAGCTTGCGATAGCCGATGCGCACGCGCACCGAGGGCCCTTGATCGGGCCGCACGGGCGGCCCTTTGCGCGGGTTTTGCTTCTTCTTCGCCGGCGCACTGATCACGTCGGTGTCTGCCGCTCTCGGCTGCGGCTCGGGTTCAGCGATGACCTTGAGCTTCGGCTTGAGCGCGCCCAGCTTGATCAAGAAGTCGCCGCGCTCCGTGCGCATCTGCTGCATGTCGCACGCGACACCGCAGTGGTAACAGACCAGCTTGCGCTTATCTTCTTCGTGCTCTTCCAAATTCGTGTGGTGCACGAACATGCCGACCGCTTTGCCGCAGGGCGGGCTCAAGCGATTCTTGAGCGCTTTTCTGTACTCTTTCTCTAGAAAGTCAGGCTCCAAGCCTACGTCGATGTGCGCCCAGGGCGAGCGCGCGGTCACCGGTCGCGTGCCGAGATACTGTTCGGGATCGATGCCAGCCTCGTCGAACGCTTCGCGCCAGGCGCTCAGCTTCAGCTGCTCTTCCCAAGAATCGAAGCGCGCCCCGCGCCGGTACGCGCCTTCGACCACGTCCGCGAGCCTGCGATCGCCGCGCGCGAGCACACCTTCGATGAATGTGCCGAGCGAGTCGTGCATCTTCAGCTCCACCCCGGTGCGGCGGGCGCCGTCGCGCAGGATCTGTTGCTTGCGGAGGATCTCGTCGCGCGCGTCCATCGCGCACCACTGAAACGGTGTGTGCGGCTTGGGTACGTGTGAGCTCACGCTGACCGCAACTTGAGCAGCACGACCGATCAGCCCGCGCCCCACGGCCAGGGCGCGCAAGCCCGTCTCCACGATGCCGCGCACGTCCTCGTCAGTCTCAGTCGGCAGGCCGATCATGAAGTACAGCTTCATGCGCGTGAAGCCGCGCGAAAACACCCTGCGCGCGGTCTCGAGCAGCTGCTCTTCCGTGACGTTCTTGTTGATCACATCGCGCATGCGCTGCGTGCCGGCTTCGGGCGCGAAGGTCAGCCCGCGCGCGCCACCGTCTTTGATGTCGTCGAGCGTGGCTTCGCTCAGGCCGTACGCGCGCAGCGACGAGACGGACACCGTGGCCTTTGCCTTTTTGAGCTCCTGCACTGCGGTGTGGACCAGGGGACCAATCGCACTGTAGTCGGCCGTCGACAGGCTGGTGAGCGACGCGCCGTCGTAGCCGCCCTCGCTTACAGCGTGCTTGATCACGTCGATCACTTCGGCAGGATCACGCTCGCGCACCGGCCGGTAGATCATGCCCGCTTGGCAGAAGCGGCAGCCTTCCGTGCAGCCACGCGCGATCTCGACGGACACGCGATCGAACACGGTCTCGGTGTTCGCCATCGGACCGCCCTTGGGGAACGGGTACTGGCTGATGTTCGCGAGGAACGCGCGCTGCACCGGCAATGCCAGGCCTTCGGCGCGCGCGCTCGCGACGTAGTGCAGGCCGGTATCGGGATCTTCGGCGGTGTCGTACATGCTCGGCACGTACACGCCTTGCAGCTTCGCGATCGCCTTGAGCCGCTCAGAGCGGCACAGCCCGGCACGCTTGAGATCACTCCACAAGAGCACGATCTCGGGCGTGCGCTCTTCGCCGTCGCCGATCAGCACTGCATCGATGAACGGCGCGAGCGGCTCGGGATGCGTGGCAGTCGGGCCACCCGCGATGATCAGCGGCGCGTTGTCGTCGCGGTCCGCGCTGCGCAGCGCTATCCCACCGAGCTCCATCATCTGCAGCACGTTGGTGAACGTCAGCTCGAACTGCAGCGAAAAACCCACCACGTCGAACTCAGCCAACGAACGACAGCTCTCGACTGCGCGCAGCGGCTCCGAGCGTGCGCGCAGCTCTTGTTCCATGTCCACCCACGGCGCGTACGTGCGGTCCGCGAGGATGCGCTCATGGCCGTTCAAGATGCCGTACAGGATCTTGTAGCCGAGGTGGCTCATTCCCACTTCGTACACGTCGGGGAAGGCCAGACAGATGCGCGCGTCGACGCTCTCCCAAGGCTTTCGAGCTTCACCGTGCTCGCCGCCGAGATATCGGCCGGGTTTCTTCACCTTGTGGATGAAGTCGGCGTAGGGATGGTCAGTTGCAGTCATCGGGCCCTCGTCTAGCAGCAATGCGCGGATCGGGCACGCCCTTTGGCAGGGCATGCAGGTCACGGCTAGGCTATCGGGGCGTGCGTGCCAACCAAGCCGAGTGGCGCGCGCCTAGCGAGGAACGAGCGGCCCGCGCCACACGGCTCCCGCATGGCGCGCGCCTAGCGAGGAACGAGCGGTCCGCGCCATGCGTGCCAATCAACCCGACCGCGAGGCTATCACTGTCGGGCCGACTGCTGGGCAACCTCAGAAGTAGTAGATGGCTGCCACGGACGTGCGGAAGATGTCCCACGGCGTGTTTTGCAGTGTCGTGCCGAACGTGAAGTCGCTGCGCGTCACGGACACGTTCGCCATGTCGTTGCTCGCGCTCACGCCGGTGTACGTCATGTGGAGGCCCACGGTCGCTTGCAGCGCGAGCTGTGGAATGTCGATGAAGCCGAACTGGATCTCGGCGCCTACGCGCGCGCCCAGCTGGAGCATCACGCCCGACAGATTGACGTCGCCGGCCATGGGACCGGCCAGCTCCGTGCCGCCCGACGCGAAGCCGAAGTTGAGCTCCGGAATCAGCTCGAACGCAAAGTGGCTCGAGGTCGCAAACACCAACGGCAAGCCGGCGTGCAGCGCCAAGCCGAAGATGCTGGGATCGCTGACTTCGGTGCTGACGTTGCCGTTCTTGGTGGTGGTGCCTCCGGACTCGAAGCCGATGCCGATCGCACCTTCGATGGCCAGACGCTCGTCGAGCCAGTAACGCGCACCGATCGTCGGCGCGTTGAGCGAACCGACGGCCGGGTCTTCGCCCATGGCTGCGCTCAGATACGGGATCGAGACGATCCCGAAGTGGCCGACACCCAAGTGGCCTACGACGAGCGCGTGATCGGTTCCTGTCGTTGCGACCTGCGTGACGAACGGCCCATTGCTGGTGGTCGTGGTGGTCGTGGCGCCGGGACCAGTTTGCACGGTCGTTTGATAGCGAACGTCTCCCTGCTCTGGGTTGTTCTGCGCAAAGGCAGAGGTGGTGAAGAGGGTAAGGCTCAGCGCTAGACCGCGTCCGACCAGCGCACTCATACGGTATTCCATCCTTATCTAGTCTCCTTCGTATCAGCGGCCCCCGCCGAAAACGCCGCTGAAGCCGGGCTTAAAGCACGGATCTCCTTACAGCATCCCGTCATGAAGCCTTTTCAGTTACGAGCGGGCGATTCTGCCACGGATCCCAAAAACGCCGTAACTTCTCAGGGTTGGGCCTGGTGAGGCGTTCAGGCGCTTGACGCCGCCGCGCCTACGCCCCTATACCTCGCACAACACAGCTTTCAAAAAGTTTTGAAAGTTCTATTGGCGTGTCGGGGAATCCCCGGCGGAGACGCGCATGCCCAACGCACCGAGCACAGCCTCAAACGCGGAGCTGAATCCTCCCGGGGCACAGAAGCCGGCGCCCACGCTTGTCCCTCAGATCGAAGAGCGGGACGCAGGCGTCGCGCAGTCGCACGCGTCGGCCGTGCGCCTGATGTTCGATCGCATCTCGCCCACGTACGACCTGCTGAACCGACTGATGTCGCTGGGCATCGATCGCAGCTGGCGACGGCAGGCGCTGGATACGTTGGCGCGTGATCTGCCGGATGGTGTGCTGGTCGATGTGTGTGCAGGCACGCTCGATCTGTCTGCCGCGATGCGTAAACGCTGGCCTGGGCGGCCGCTGCTCAGCCTGGATTTTGCGCGCGATATGTTGGTGGCCGGGCGCCACAAAGCGCCATCCGCGGGTTGCGTGGTGGCGGATGCGATGCGCTTGCCGCTCGCGACGGGCAGCATCGCTGGCTACATCTGCGGCTTCGGGGTGCGCAATCTAAGCGATCCGCAGGTGGGTCTGTTCGAAGCGGCGCGTGTACTCGAGCCAGGCGGCATCTGCGTGGTGCTCGAATTCTTCCGGCCCGGAAAGCTATCGACGCGCGTTTTTCACGCGTTTTATGGGCGGTTCTTGTTGCCGCTGGTCGGACGTGTGGTGTCCGGCGATGCCGAGGCTTACATGTATCTCTCGCGCTCGATGCGCGGCTTTCTTTCGCGCGAGGAGTACACGCGCGCGATGGTCGATGCTGGCTTCGAGCGCGTGGAATCGATCGATCTGTTGTGGGGCATCGCCTCGATCGTGCGTGGCGTGCGCGCCGAGCTCTTACCCGGAGAGCATGCATGAAGCTCGTGCTAGGCATCAGCGGTGCTTCGGGCGCGCCTTATGCCCAGCGCCTGCTGATGCACTTGGCCGAGCTGCCGCCGTCAGCTGCACCGAAGGTCGAGCTCGTGTTGTCACGCACGGCTGAACAAGTCTGGCAGCTGGAGTGCGGGGGCAGCCCGCGCACGCTGGGTTTTCCGGTCTACGATGCGCGCGACTACAGCGCGCCGTTCGCCAGCGGCTCGGCGCGGTACGACGCGATGTTGATCCTGCCCGCTTCGATGTCATGTGTGGCGCGGATCGCGCACGGCATCAGCGATGATCTGCTCACGCGCGCCGCGGACGTGATGCTCAAAGAGCGACGCAAGCTGGTGCTGTGTCCGCGCGAGACGCCGATGTCGGCGATCCACTTGGAGAACTTGCTGACCGTGTCGCGCGCGGGCGCGATCGTGATCCCTGCCGCGCCGTCGTTTTACTCGCGGCCCCGCACGCTGGAGCAGCTGCTCGATACGTTTCTCGCGCGCGTGCTCGATCACTTGGACATCCCTCACACGCTGGCTGCGCGCTGGGGTGAGACCGCAGGCCAACCAGAAGACCCTTTCGCTAAGGAGAGATAAACATGGGCAAGGTGTTTTCGCGAGCGCTCGAGCAAGCGGGTCTGACCGACCTGCACAACCGCGTGCTGTCCGGTGAGCCTCTCAGCCAAGCCGAGCTCTTGCGGCTCGCTGCTGCGGATCTGCTCTTGATCGCGGGTCTCGCCGACGCGATGCGCGCGCGCTTTCGTGGCGATGAGGTGCGGTTTGTGCGCGCGAGCGCCGCGCGTGAGCTGGACTTGATCGTGTTCAAAGGTGTGGCAAGCGAGCACGGCGCGACCGGTGCCGATGTGCTGCGCGAGCTTGCGTTGTTGCGGCTCGCGACCAAGCCGAGCACGAGCATCGCGGTGTCGATCGAGACGATCGGCCTGGAGCTGGCGCAGACGGCGCTGCTGTTCGGGGCTGACACATTGATCGGTGATCTGAGCAATGCGCGCACCTTGCCGCTCCTGGATGGCGCTGCGGCGCGTCAGCGCGAAGTCGCTGGGCTCATCGCTCGCAGTGGCAGGCGCGTGACGTTCGGTGATGCCGAGCCCGTGCTGGAGCAGCGGCCATGACTGAGTTTTCACGCGTCGAAGAGAAAGTGCGCGCAGGCGAGCGCCTCGATTACGAAGACGGTCTCGTGTTGTTTCTCGAGCCGGATGTGTTGCGCTTGGGCTCGCTGGCCAACTGGGTGCGCGAGCAGCGCCACGGCGATCGCACGTACTTCAACGTGAACATGCGCTTCGAAGCGACGAACGTGTGCGAGGCATCGTGCTCGTTTTGTGCGTTCGCCAAGCTGGAAGAGGGCGCGCCGAATGCACACACCACCACGCATGAAGCCGCGTGGAAGGAGCTCGCGGAGTTTCCCGATCCGCGCTTGAGTGAGCTGCACATGGTGAACGGTTTGCACCCGACGTTGCCGTTCGAGTGGTACGAAGAGCTCTTGCGCGGCTGGAAGCGCGTGCGGCCGAGCGTGCACCTCAAGTGTTTCACCGGCGTGGAGATCCATTTTTTCGCGCAGAAGTTCGGCATGACGCACGAGCAGGTGTTGTCGCGGCTCAAGGCGGCAGGGCTCGGCTCGTTGCCCGGTGGCGGCGCGGAGATCCTGCATCCCGATGTGCGCCAGCGCATCTCGACCGACAAAGCGAACGGCGCTGAATACCTCGCCGCTCATCGCGCGGCGCATCGCTTGGGCATCCCGAGCAACTGCACCATGTTGTACGGGCACATCGAGACCTTCGAGCATCGTGTGGATCACTTGCTGCAGCTGCGCGCGCTGCAGGACGACACGCGCGGCTTCCAGTGCTTCATCCCGCTCGCGTTTCACAATGAAAACAACAGCCTGCGCAAGCTGCCCGAGCCCACGGCGATCGACAGCCTGCGCACGCTCGCGGCGTCACGCTTGTTGCTCGATAACTTCGATCACATCAAGGCGTATTGGGTGTCGATGGGCATCGCGACCGCGCAGCTCGGCTTGCGCTTCGGTGCGGATGATCTCGACGGTACGATCGTGCACGAGAGCATCTACCACTCTGCGGGTAGTCGCGTGCCGATGGCGCTCGCGCGTGAGCAGCTCGTGCGTTTGATCCGCGAGGCGGGCCGTATTCCCGTCGAGCGCGACACGACGTACGGCGTGATCGAAGAGTTGCCCAGGGCAGCGCAGCCAGAAGCGGCGCTGAAGGTGCGCGATCGTTTCGCCCAGAAGCGCGCGTTGTCCGTGGTTTCCGGAGCGTAGGAGAGCGACATGGTGAAGCTCAAAAAGGGACTTGTTCAGAACCGTTACAAGCGCGACGACGCGGATGCCCGCGCGCAGGGTTTGTTGCGTGTAGTGGGCGTGAGCTTCTTGAATGCGCAGCCGCATCTGCACGGGCTGTTGCATGGGCTCGCGCATGATCGCATGCGCGTGTCGCTGGCTGAGCCTTCGGACCTGGCGCGCCAGCTCTACGAGGACGAAGCGGACGTGGGCTTGTGTCCTGTGGTTCCGCTCGCGACGCACGGCGGCTTCGAGGTGGTTCCTAATGTCGCCATTGGCTGCGACGGCGCGGTGCGCTCGATCCGAATCGTGGGCGATGTGCCGATTCAAGAAGCCGAAGAGCTGATGCTCGACGCGGCGAGCCGCACGTCGGTGGTGCTCGCGCGCTTGATCGTGCGGCATCTGTGTGGTGGGCGCGAGCCGAAGCTGTGCGCGCGGCCTGCGCGCGAGATCATCGAGTCGGTGCGGGGGAAGTCGGTCGGCTTACTGATCGGCGACGCCGCGCTCGAGGTCGAGGGGCGCTTTGCGCATGAGCTGGATTTGGGCCAGGCCTGGAAGGACATGACTGGGCTGCCGTTCGTGTTCGCCGTGTGGGCAGCGCGTCCGGGTACGCTCAGCGACGCGGATCGCTCGCTGATCCAAGAGTCGCTACGCGTCGGGCTGGAAGCGCGCCCGGCGATCGCGCAGGCGTGGATGCGTGGGCACGGCGGCGATGCGGAGAACCATCTCTCGTATCTGACCGAGAACATTCGCTACGACTTCGACGAAGCAGCGCAGGCGGGCTTGCACGAGTTTCTGCGGCGTGCGTCTGAAGCCGGCTTGATCCCGAGTGGTGATCTGCGGCTGCACGGTCAGCCCGAAGTTGCGGTCCAAGCGAAATCCCAGCGTCGCTCGCTCGACGCGCTGTTGGAGTACGCCGCTGACGGCGGCAGGCTTTCCGTGCAGGACGCCATGTGGCTGGGCCAGGAGGCCGACACGCACGAGCTCGGCCTGGCCGCGGATATGCGCAGGAAAGCGCTGCATCCGGAAGAGGTGGTTACGTACATCGTGGACCGCAACGTCAACTACACGAACGTGTGCAC
>Ga0209082_1000511_pt1 | contig 12860 bp, 12 predicted proteins | sample ColdCreekSource_FD_184127 | JGI IMG/M metagenome (GOLD analysis project Ga0209082, IMG submission 184127) | Groundwater microbial communities from Cold Creek, Nevada to study Microbial Dark Matter (Phase II) - Cold Creek Source (SPAdes) (version 3) | ecosystem: Environmental > Aquatic > Deep...
GGATTGCCACGCGGCAGGGTGATTGAGATTTTCGGTCCCGAATCGTCCGGGAAGACAACCCTCTCTCTCCATGTGGTGGCGGAGGCCCAAAAGGCGGGAGGGACGGCAGCCTTTATTGACGCTGAACATGCCCTCGACATTCACTATGCCAAGCGATTGGGGGTGAATCCAGATGACCTATTGATCTCCCAGCCAGATACGGGAGAGCAGGCACTGGAAATTGTGGAGACGTTGGTACGTAGCGGTGCGGTGGATATTATTGTCGTGGATTCTGTGGCGGCGCTCACGCCGCGCGCAGAAATAGAGGGCGAGATGGGGGACTCCCATATGGGGCTGCAGGCGCGGCTGATGTCCCAAGCGCTTCGGAAGCTGACGGCGGTCATTTCAAAGTCACATACGATTGTCGTTTTTATCAATCAGATCCGAATGAAAATCGGTGTCATGTTTGGTAATCCAGAGACCACGCCGGGTGGAAACGCTTTGAAATTCTATGCCTCCGTCCGCTTGGATATCCGCAAAATTGAAACGCTCAAGGATGCACAAGAAGCAACCGGTAACCGTGTTCGTGTCAAGGTAGTGAAAAATAAGGTTGCACCCCCTTTTCGACAAGCGGAGTTTGATGTCCTATTCAATATTGGGATTGCCAAACAGGGAGAATTACTTGATCTCGGAACAGAGAAGAAAATTGTTGACAAAAGTGGTTCGTGGTACTCCTATAGAGGTGAGAAGATTGGACAAGGGAGGGAACAGTCCATGAACTATCTAATGGAACACCCGGAAGTCGCCGTCCCCATAGAACAAAAAATTCGTGAGGCGTATGGACTGGGGGAGAAAAAGACAAAAGAAGAAGAATCGCCTCCCCCCATTTTGACAACAGAAAAGGGAAAGAGATAAGTAAACAAGGAGGAACATTCTAATGAGGAACATCCCAATGATTTTTGCAAAGCATACAGCCATTTTGTTTTCTCTTTCCTTGGCAGCCTGTTCAACGTCTTCCAAAAATTTGTATTACAGCCCGCTTTCCGCTATTCCGGTTAGCCCTTCCGGGGCCGCATCCTTTTTAACGGTAACCCCGATGTCTAGCCCCAACACAGCGGTCAAAATCTCTACCAACAAACAGGTGACCGACGAAGAGAATCAGTGGATCACACTCGGCCTCCCCGCCCCTGACCTCAAAATCAAGGGGGTGAGGGTCTGCTACAAGGTAGAGGCTGCATCCCCTGGTACTACCTATATTTCACAAATCCGGTTAAGCACCATGACCACCCCGGACGCATCACTCGTTGTCCATGACGATCCAACCAACCTCACCGCTGTCACCTCCACCTGCTATACCAGCATGACCCCGACGATTCAGGTGAACGGGGCCATCAGCTTGGAGATGAAATTTGTTTTCGAGAACCGGTCCGATGTCATCCGACTTGGAGAGGTGGCGCTTTTGACACACTTGATGGGGCGTGGAAATCCAGGGGTCACCCTGGCAGCCGGCGGATTTACCACCTGCGCATTGACGACGGAGGGAAACGCCAAATGCTGGGGAAAAAACGATCAGGGACAGTTGGGTGATGGAACCACCGTTGATGAAAACAAACCGGTTCCGGTGACAAACAGCTCCGGTCTCAGCAAGCTCAACGTGGGACTTTATCACGTCTGTACGGTATCCATTTCAGGGGGGGTCGGTTGCTGGGGAGGGAACAAAGAGGGTCAATTGGGGGACGGCAGCAAGGAGGATCGGCACTCGTTTGTTGCAGCAAAAGGTTTTTCTAACGATATCACAGATGTCGCCGTAGGGGGGGCAGAGGGGAGCGTCCATACCTGTGCTTTAAGTGGTTCTACGGGGAAAATACAGTGTTTGGGAAGCAATCAATATGGCCAACTGGGAGATGGGACGCAAAGCTCACGTGGCGCCCCGGTAACCGTGGTCAACCTGTCGGGTGCGCTCTCGGTGGTAGCGGGCGCTTACCATACCTGTGCCCTTACCAATACACATGGCGTGGTCTGTTGGGGGGGCAATAGCTTGAACCAATTGGGTGTTGGAACGATCACCGACAGCTCCATCCCGGTCGAAGTCAGAGGGCTTTCCTCTGGGGTAAAGTCTCTTTCCGCGGGCTATTCTCATACCTGTGCGCTCACCGAGATCCAAGGGGTAAAGTGTTGGGGCAGCAACGGTTTTGGACAGTTGGGAAGCGGGGCAATCTCGAACAGTCCGATCCCTCTAAGTGTTGTGGGGCTAGGGAAGGGGGTCATTGCAATTGCAACGGGGGCCTATCACGCATGCGCCTTGACACAAGCGGAAACTGTGAAGTGCTGGGGACGCAACAACAAGGGACAACTGGGTGACGGGACCCGGATTGATAAGTACAGCCAAGTAGACGTGCGAAAGGTCTCAGGGGCAAAGTGGGTTTCAGTTGGGAGCGAACATTCTTGTGTGTTGACCGTGGCTGGCATTCAATGCTGGGGAGACAACACATACGGCCAACTGGGTGATGGCACCACAAAAACGTCCGACCGTCCGGTGCGAACACTTGATTTCTGACATTTTTTCTCCACACGCCTTCTTCCCCCTCCCTCAATAATAATAACGACCATTGCGTGTTCGTTAGATTTTTAGAGGCGCCCTGTTGTAAGTTGTGAGTGGGTCAGTCATAATGGACGGGGAAGTAAACGTCAGGAGTATTTTTTTGATACGACGCATTTTAATTACATCCCTCCAACAGGCCAAACGGGTTATTTGGGTGATAGCAGGGTTTACTGTTTTGCTTATCGGGATCGTCATGATTGTCCTGCCTGGGCCTGCCATTATTGTGATTCCCATGGGGCTTGCTATTCTGGCAACCGAATTTATTTGGGCGCGCCGTCTACTCGCACGCATTCGCGCCGAGACCCAGGTCATTTCTGCACAGTTGGACCGGATTCCATTTTTTACCCGGCTTAAAAAATTATTCTGGTCCAAGACAACCGTATAATGTCACCTACAGAAAAGCTGATCCGCGTCAGTATTGCTTGTGGGAGTGCCAGTGATTTCCCCATTCTAAAACAGGCAGAAGTCCTGTTGATCTCGCTCGGGATAAGCGTTGAACGGGTGGTGGTTTCCGCCCACAGAACACCCGATTGGCTGTTTGAATACGCGAAAGGGGCAGCCCTGCGGGGGTTGGAAGTTATTATCGCGGGGGCCGGTGGGGCAGCACACCTCCCCGGCATGATTGCTTCCCAGACCCATCTGCCGGTCATCGGGGTCCCCATTCCCACCGAACATTTGGGGGGGATGGATTCGCTCCTTTCAATGGTTCAGATGCCGAAGGGAATTCCGGTCGCCACCGTCTCCATCGGCGGAGCTGAAAATGCCGCCCTCCTTGCCGCAGCCATCCTATCGCTCAAGTATCCGGAAATCAGAGAACAACTGATCGCTTATCGAAAAGATCAAACCCAGTCTGTTCTGAATACCCCAACAGGACCAACAAAGTAGGGCCAAGATGACCCAGATTGTCCACCAGGAGAGACGGCTGGTCCCCGGTCAGAGAATTGGTGTGTTGGGAGGGGGACAACTCGGCAGTTTTTTTGCGATTGCCGCAAAACAGATGGGATATGAAGTGGCCATTTGGGATACCGATCCGTTGGCCCCCGGACGACTCTGGGCCGATCAATTTTTTGTCGCCCCGTTTGGCGATCCCCTTACCTGCCAAGCGTTCGTGAAGGAGGCGCGTGCCGCCACATATGAATGGGACAACATCCCCGCTTCGTTGATTTCCGCCATTGAATCGAAGGTGGGAGTCTATCCAGGAAGCCTGATTCTACACCTACTGCAAAATCGAATCTCGCAAAAAGAGAGACTCGTCCAACTCGGTTTTCCTGTAACCCCCTTTCGGGGGATCAAAAGGATGAGTGATCTTGTTCCGGCCTGTTCCGATCTGGGCACCCCGGCAATCTTGAAAACCGCCACATCCGGTTACGATGGACAGGGACAATGGACACTCGTGAACAAATGGGCCATCACAGAGATTGTAAAGTCGTTTGAAAATTGCCCCGATCCAGAGACAGGATTTCTCTTGGAAAAGTGGGTTCCCTATCTCAAGGAATTATCAGTTCTAGTGGTGCGTGATGGGGCAGAGGGCTGCTATACCTATCCTGTGGCGGAAAACCATCATGAGCAAGGAATATTAAGAATCAGCTTTGTCCCAGCCCAAGTGACGGCATCTATTGCACAACGGGCATGTACGTTGTCGCGAGATGTCGTGACGGCGTTGGAGGGAGTCGGTGTCTTTTGTGTCGAGCTGTTTTTGCTTGCCGATGGACAATTATGGATCAATGAAATTGCCCCGCGCCCACACAACTCTGGACATTACACGATGGATGTCTGCACGGTCTCACAATTTGAGCAGCAGGTACGGGTGGTCTGTGGCCTGCCGGTGGTAGAACCGACCCTCTTCCGTCCTGCGGCGATGGTCAACATTTTAGGGGATGAGATTGATCTCTTTAAGTCGCCGAAACAGATGCACCCCTTTTTTGCGATTCCCAATCTGCGTGTCTACCACTACCGCAAACAGATGACGAAGCGAAATAGAAAAATGGGGCATATTACCCTGACTGGCCTCAATGCGGATGACGTTCGAAGAGAGGGAGAGCTTGTGTTGGGTATGCTACGACACTGTTCCGAGTCTCACCGGGATTCCTCTCTCTGCTAGATACTGCTTCGACTCCTGAATCGAAAAGGTCTTGTAATGGAAGATGGAGGCCGCCAGCACGGCTGCAGCGCCCCCTGTGACAATCCCGTCATAAAGATGCTGGAGCGTCCCAACCCCCCCCGACGCAATCACCGGAACCCCCACCGATTCTGAAACGGCACGGGTCAACGTCAGATCATATCCCTCTGCCGTTCCATCCCGATCCATGCTGGTCAGCAAAATCTCACCCGCACCCAGTCTGGCCACCTCTTTCGCCCATTCAACGGCATCCCATTCCGTTTTCCGTCGCCCCCCATGTGTGTAAACCTTCCATCGCGCCGACGCAGGGCCGATCCGCTTCGCATCAATCGCTACCACAAGGGTCGAACGACCAAATTCCCGCGCCGCATCACGCACAAAAGATTGATCTAAAAGCGCAGCCGTGTTGATGGAAACCTTGTCGGCGCCGGCCGCGAGGAGTCGCCGAATGTCAGAGATCGTTTTCACACCTCCTCCAACCGTCAACGGCATGGAGATCACCCGCGCCGTTCTACGAATGAGATCCATGAGAATCTCTCGTTCGTCAGAAGAAGCGGTAATATCCAAGTAACATAATTCGTCCGCCCCCTCTGCTTCGTACCGTTCCGCAATTTCAACGGGGTCCCCCGCATCTTTCAATTCGACAAAGCCCACCCCTTTCACCACGCGCCCTGCTTTTATATCCAAGCAGGGGATAATCCGTTTTGCAAGCATCAGGCAGGCCTCCGCATGGATGCGATCGCCTCGGAAAGGGAGAGCCGCCCCTCATAAAGCGCCTTGCCAATGATGGCCCCCTTTACGCCTGCGAGACCTGCGAAACCTGCGAGGTCTGCGAGGTCCGCGAGTTCTCGAATGTGGTCGAGTGTTGTAATACCGCCGGAGGCGATAATTGGAATTTTCACAGCCGCCGCCAATTCTTTGTAGAGTATCCTATTGGGCCCCGCCAACATCCCATCACACGCAATATCGGTTGCGATGATTGCGGCCACACCGACCTTTTCTATCCGGATCGCAAGGTCAATAACCTTCTCCGTAGAAAGCTCTGTCCATCCCCGCATCGCTACTTGTCCGTTCCTGGCATCTATGCCGGCAATAATTTTTTGAGGATACCGTTCTACCGCTTCGATGAGCAAAGGGGTGTTTTGAACCGCAGATGTTCCCATGATAATCCACGAGACCCCGGCCGCGAGATACCGTTCGATGGAGGTCCTATCCCGAATCCCTCCCCCTACTTGCACCGGAATCGAAACGGTCTTCGTGATTTTTTCAATGAGGCGATCGTGAACCGGCCGGCCCGTAACGGCCCCATCCAAGTCAACCAGATGGAGCCGTTCTGCCCCTTCCTGTTCCCATTTTTGGGCAACAATAATGGGATCGTCTCCGTAAATCGTTTCGGCCCCCATCTCTCCCTGCACCAAACGGACACACCGTCCCCCCTTCAAATCAATCGCTGGAATCAGTATCATGGCTATTTCATCTGGGCGAAGTTATGGAGCAGTCGCAGTCCGGTCTGCTGGCTTTTTTCCGGATGAAACTGACAGGCAAAAACATTGTCTTTCCAAATGGCAGAGGGAAAGGTCACCCCATATTCCGTCGTCGAAGCGATCACCGCTCTATCAGTTGGAAGACCATAGTAGGAATGAACGAAATAAAAATAAGCCCCTTCCGGAATCCCCTCCCACATCGGAGTGGATTGTGTGATATGAACCTGATTCCAACCAATATGCGGAACTTTTAATGAATCGTCTGAAAAATGGATCACCCGACCTGGTATCCAATTGAACCCAGGGACGATCTCAAATTCAGTTCCTTCCGTAAACAAAATTTGAAGCCCCAAACAAATTCCAAAATAGGGCTTGCCCGATTTTACCGACGTATAGATCGGCCCCATCAAACCGGCGATCTCAAGCTGTTTGATACACTCTGGAAAGCAGCCGACCCCCGGCACAACCAAGTGACTTGCATCCATCACATCTTGTGGTCTCCGGCTGATGACGGCGGCATGTCCCATCCGCTCAAATCCCCTTTGGACACTCAGGAGATTCCCAGAGCCATAATCTACAATGACGATTTTCATGGGGAATTACAGCGTCCCTTTTGTAGAAGCGACCCCTTTGCGGCGTGGGTCTATTTGACAGGCCATATCAAGCGCACGGCCAAACCCCTTGAAGAGTGCCTCAAATATATGGTGCGGGTCTTTGCCGTACAAAAGATTGAGATGCAGATTCATCCGGCTGTGGTCTACCAGCGATCGGAAGAAATGTTCTACCAGATCGGTTTCAAACTCCTTGATTTTTTTCTTGGGCATCCGAACGTTATAAACGAGATAGGGCCGCCCCGATAAATCAACCACCACCTGCGCCAACGCATCGTCTAACGGAATCAATGCCGACCCGAATCGCCGAATCCCTTCCTTCTTCCCCAACCCCTTTTCAATTGCCTCCCCCAACACAATCCCAATGTCCTCTACCGTGTGGTGATCATCAATGTCGGTATCCCCCTTCGCCGTCAGAGAAAGATCAAACAGGCCATGTTTGGTAAACCCTGCCAACATGTGAGTGAGAAACGGGAAGGGTGTTTCAATCTTCTCCCGTCCCTGTCCATCAAGGCGAAGATCAAGTTGAATGTCGGTCTCTTTGGTCTGTCTGTGAACGATTCCTTTACGCATGAGTTTTCGTCCGAATGGTGACCATGTTGGCATGTGCCTGTAACTGTTCCGCCTCTGCGATCCGAACCAAGTGCGGCCCCCCTTTTCGAAGGGCATCCTCTGTATAAGCAATAACACTGCTCTTTCTCACAAAATCGTCCACAGAGAGCGGAGATGAAAACCGAGCGGTGCCACCGGTCGGGAGGACATGGCTAGGCCCTGCCACGTAATCACCGAGAGATTGCGGGGTCATTTCGCCCAAAAAGACGGAACCCGCATGGACAATTTTATCAAGCCACAAAAAGGGTTTTTTTACAAAAATGGAAAGATGCTCCGGGGCAATCTCGTTTGCCATGTCAATCGCCTGCTCCAAGTCTGGCACAATGAAGGTAACGCCATGTTTGGCGAGGGCGGTCGCAATAATCTTTTTGCGCGGAAGCGATTTCTGCTGAAGTGCCATTTCTTGTTCTACCCTTTTTGCAAAGGTGGAAGAGGGACACAAAAAGATCACCACCGCCTCTTCATCATGTTCTGCTTGCGAGAGAAGATCGGAGGCCACATAGGCAGGGTGCGCCGAATCGTCGGCAATAATCAGCAATTCGCTTGGGCCCGCGATCATGTCAATCGCAACCTTTCCGTAAACCAATCGCTTCGCCATGGCGACATATTGATTCCCTGGTCCGACGATTTTGTCCACCTTGGGTAGTGTGGCGGTTCCGTAACAGAGCGCCCCGATTGCCTGTGCCCCCCCGACACGATAGATTTCGGTGATACCACACAGGTCTGCCGCAACCAGCAGAGCGGGGCTGGTCACCCCTTCCGGGGTGGGAGAACAGAGCACAGGTTTTGGGACACCGGCCAGGCGGGCAGGGATAGCATTCATCAGAACCGACGAAGGATAGGCCGCCCTTCCGCCCGGGACATAAAGCCCCACCCGTTCGATGGGATGTACCCGCTGTTCCAGATAAACCCCATCCTTCTGAATGACAAATCCGTTAACCTTTTGTTTCTCATGGTAGGCAACGATCCGGTCTCGTGCATATTCCAGGCTTTTGACAAGAGCGGTGGAAACTTTTAAGTAGGCCCGTTTTACATCCCGTTCATCAACACGGAGTTGCGAGGGGATAAGGCGAAGGCGATCGAACTTTTCGGTGTACCGAATAAGGGCAGGGTCGCCCTTTTTCCTGATGTCATCCAGAATTTTTCGAACGGTCTTTTCAACGGCAGAGGATGCAGACGCCCCCTCGTTCAACCGGTTGACCACCTTTTTGTAAAGGGCATGAAATTGTTTGTCTTGAAGCGTTACTTGTTTCATTTATTTTTCTTCTTGTCCGGGAGACACATTCGGTTTAAACAAAGAAATGAGAGGCTGTTTTATATCCCTCTTCCTTTAGGGCCTGTTTCTTTCTTCTTCATCCACCCCTTGATCCGATCCCGAACCTCTTTGGCCTCGGATGGATTTTTTCCGCCGGTAGAAACCGCAACGGTAAAATGCCTTCGCCTGAAACTCGCTGGAACGATAAACCCACCCTCCATTGACTGATCGGCGATGTTCACAAAAATCCGGCGCCGCCTCGCTTCCTCCGCCACCGATTGATTCACTTTTGAATTATTCGTCGCCGTCAATACCAAATTGCCCTTTGCAAGGTCGCCCCTCCGATAACATCGCTCAATGGCAATTATTTTTTTGGAAGCCGCCCATCGGAGCAATTTCCCTGTAAAAGCTGGGCTGATCACCGTAACACAGGCCCCAACCGCGAGGAGCGTGGTGATTTTCCGTTCGGCCACCCTTCCCCCACCGATGACGACAACACGACACGCCCGTAAATCAAGAAAGACCGGGTAATAATACATGGGTGTCTCCTAGCAGCCTGTCGGGCTTTGGAATCGTCGGCTACAAATTGACCGCAGCGGCCCATTTTTCACCGTCTTTTTGACCCATAGCGGGCTATGGGCCTGCAAAGCCGGCAAAAACTGTTCTCGCTGGGGCCAATTTTCGCTTTCGACGACCAAAGTCCGACAGGCTGCTAGGGTTTGTGACAGAATGCTGTCACAAACCCTAATGTTCATCGGCCATCAGCCGTTTCATCAATATGATTCCATCCGCGAAGTGCCGGCCACGGGGTTCCGACAATAACTTTTGAAGGGTTTCTCTCGCCTCCTCCCGCCTGTCGGAGTCAGCATAGGACAGCGCCAGAGAATAGAGCGCCCTCTCTCGGACATCGTCTGGTAAGGGCTCTGTCAGAAGCCCCGTCAAGCGGCTGATGGCGGCCAGATGATTTCCTTGTTTTTGATAAAAGATGCTGACATAGAGAGACTGTTCCATTTTACGTCTTTTTAGGAGTGCTATCTTTTTATGGGTATCCCCTATGTAGGGACTATTGGGATAATCAGTCACAAGGCGCCCAAACGCCTCCAGTGCGAGATTGACCGGATCAGGGTCTCGGTCGAGTGTTTTGACTTGATGATAGTAACTCATCGCCAGTTGATGCCCGGCATAAGCACCAAAGCGGTGGCCGGAATGAAGCTCCAAAAACTGGATATATTTGTCTGCAGCTTCCTTATATTCTGCCTTGAGGAACTTCTCTTCCGCCTGTTTTAAAAGGCCAACCGGGTCATAAGCAGACACAGATTGAGCGGATTCTTTTGGAAGGGCGTTACTGGGCCCCTGGATTTCTCCCGCCAAAAGTAGGTCAAGTTCCGTTTTGGGGGGAGAAGTGGCACAACCAGCCATGAGGAGTCCCGACAGGACGAGCCTGCAAAGGCTCTCTCTTATCGTCGATTCTCCGATTCTTTCCCTCCCCAGTGCGTCCCTATGACCCCCAGCTAAGGGCTTATGTACCATTCTGATTTATTTTTTGGAATTTTCCATTGCGGCATATTGTAACCAATGCCGATTGCGGAGGGGGCGACCCCCTTAAACCGTTTGTGAATAATCGGAAGTGAAGAGGGATACCACAAAAAGGTATAGGGCTGATCCTCTGCGATCAGTGTGTGTACCTGCTGATAAATCTTTTTCCGTTCCTCTTGCAGACAGGTCCTGCGCCCCTCGGTGAGGAGCCGATCCACCATCTCGTTTTTGTACGAGACGAAATTGAACTCGCCCGGCTTGGTTTTGCTGGAATGCCAGATGGCATAGAGATCGGGATCAAGACCGACCCCCCAGCCGAGAATAATCGCATCAAACTGTTTCTGGTCTATGAAGTCATGCAGCAACGCCTGCCATTCTAATACCCGGATATTGACTGTGACCCCAATTTGTTTCAGATTGCTTTGAATGATTTCGGCGGCCTTCATCCGCTCTTCGTTCCCCTGATTGGTGAGGATCGTGAAGGAAAATGATTTTCCCTCTTTTTTCAGCAGACCCTCTTTATCTTTTGGCTCGGTGGTCCACCCCACCTCTGCAAAGAGTTGCCGCGCCTTTTCCGGATTGTACTCAAAGTCGGGGGCGTTGGGATTGTAGGCCCACGACTCGGGAATGTAAGGTCCTGAGGCAGGTTGACCGAGTCCCAAAAGAATCCCTTCAATGATCGCCTTTTTATCAATAGCGTGGGCCAATGCCTGTCGGACCCGTTTGTCAGAAAAACGAGGGTCGGCCAGGTTATATCCCAGATAGGTGTAAGCCAGACTCGGATACTTAAACTTATTGAACTCCTTCTGGAAAAAAGGGGTATCGGTTTGGTGTTGATACTGAATCGGTCGGAGGCCCATAAAATCAACATTTAACGCTTTGAGTTCGAGAAACATCGTTGCAGTGTCGGGAATAATCCGATAAACATATTCCGATATCTCCGGCTTGCCTTCAAAATAATCGGGGTTGGCCGATAATACGATCTTTTGTCCGGAGACCCATTCTTTCATCCGAAACGGCCCGGTTCCGACTGGGTTGCGATTGAATGAATCGGCATTGAGGTCTTTTCCTTCCAGCAGGTGTTTTGGAATGATCCCCATGCCCCAGTTGGCGATCCCAGGCGCAAAGGGTTCCCTGTAAGTTACACGGAGGGTAAAGTCGTCCGTTTTCTGGACGTCGGAAACAGTCTCAAATTCGCTGCTGTACGGGGTGACGTTCTGTGGGTTGATGATCTGTTGATAGGTGAAGAGGACGTCGTTTGCTGTGAACGGTTTGCCGTCATGCCATCGGATACCACGCCGCAGATGAAAGGTTGCCGTAAGGCAGTCGGGTGTTAGGTCAAAGGATTCGGCCAAGTCCCCCACAAGCTGGACATCCTTGTTGTACTTGACCAGACCGTTAAAGACCAGCCCGGTCACGTCACCGGAGGCACCATCTGTTGCAAACATCGGGATCAGTCGTTTTGCATCACCGATGGAACCTTCGATCAACAGGGTGGGGTTCTGTGGCGACTTTTCTTTGCGCGTGCATCCCGCCGCGACCATCCCGACGCAGGTGAGGAGCAAGAAGAGGGTCACGGTTTTACAATATTGGAGGATCATATAGCCATTTATCCCACGCGTCATACGCCGAGAAAGTACCATGTCAGCCGAAAGAAATACAACTTCAAATGTGACATTTCTAACGCGTGTTGACAATTTGCGGTTGAATGAGGGGGTGTGTTACCTTCCGAGTTGTTGTTTAGGAGAAAGATCAGATGCCATCTTCTCTGTTGATCATTGATTCGGATGTTTCCTTTCGCTCCGAGCTAATTGAACAGCTTCGTGCATGGAAGTTCATCCCCACCGGAATTTCGTCTCTGGAAGAAGCCATCTCCCTGTTGGATCAATTCCAATATGATCTCATTTTTGTCTACTTCAGGACGGTTGAGTGGAATACCCCTGTTTTTCTGGATGAGATCAGGCGGAAGAATCCCACGGCGGAAATCATCGCCATTCAACCGCAAGTCCCCCTGCAACGGCAAGGTTCTCTCCCTTCAGGCGGTTCACTTCCAACCAATGGGGCATATTGCTTCAAATCGCTGGAGGATGTCCCCTCCGTGACTGCACTAATACAAATTGTTACGAAAAAACATTCCCTTGAACGTAAAAGACAAAAACTCATTGAGGCCTTGCAGGCCAAGAGCCTGGATTATGTGAAGGTGCTTGCCCTTTCTGTTCGGGATGGATTGACTGACCTCTACAACCAGCGATCCTTTTTGGAAATGCTGCGGATGGAAGTCCTCCGCTCTACCCGGTACGAATATCCCATCTCCCTCCTGTTTATGGACCTGGATCATTTCAAAAACTACAACGATACGAATGGTCATCCGAAAGGGAGTGAGGCGTTAAAACAGATTGCCATCCTGATCCAGAAACGGGTTCGGGTAACCGATATTGTATGCAGATATGGCGGGGATGAGTTTCTCGTCCTATTGCCGTATACCCAAAAATCGGGGGCTCAAAAGGTCGCGGTGGATATGCAGCGGATCATCAATCAAGCACCGATTGAAAATTATGCGAAACAGCCGGGTGGAATGATGACGATCAGTATTGGCATCTCGGAATATCCCGCAGATATTCAGACGGGGAGCGAAGATTGGGTCCGTATCACAGACGAGACG
>Ga0209082_1000513_pt1 | contig 12809 bp, 11 predicted proteins | sample ColdCreekSource_FD_184127 | JGI IMG/M metagenome (GOLD analysis project Ga0209082, IMG submission 184127) | Groundwater microbial communities from Cold Creek, Nevada to study Microbial Dark Matter (Phase II) - Cold Creek Source (SPAdes) (version 3) | ecosystem: Environmental > Aquatic > Deep...
AAATCAATCAGGGTGCTGGTATCAAAAACATAGATCATGTGGCAGCGCCCTTGGAAAAAAGCAAGGCCTCCATGCCTGTGATATTTTTTACTTTAACCCCAAGATAATCGGCAAGTTGGTCAACAGAGATTTTATTTTGATATAGACGGCTGAAGGCTAACTCTAAATAACGCTCGCCGAGATAAACCCCCTTTGTACGGTAATAGTTGCCCCCCGCATCCGATTTGTTTTTCGTTTTTTTTTGCCACCCTTCTACCAGTTGTTCGTAAAATTGTTGCGTTACCAACCCTTTGTCACGCAAACGGCGCAGAATGACTTCTCGGCTGACCCTGTACTGGTCTGCTAATGCGCTTATACCGTCCTCATGGATGGGCATTTGGGCAATACGTTGGTTGAAGTCAGCGTCGTCGGGGACAAGAAAGGCAGAGGCAAAACGATTACACAGAATTTCGATTTGCTGGTTACGACCGTCTAATTCGTGAATGTATGTTTCATCCGGCGTGTCAATACCGCCTGTGCCAGATAGTAGATGGGATAGTTCATGAAACAGCGTGAAAATTTGGTGAGTGACTGCTTTGCTGTTGTTAACGTAGATGATCGGAAATCGAGTATCATGCAGGCAAAATCCAGAGATATTCTCTTCCTTGAATGCATCCTTAAAGACAAAAACCCCGCAGTTTTCTAGCGCGTTGCGCCAGGCCTTAAATGCTTCTTCGCTGCTTCTCCACTGCAACTGTTCACTCAGGTCTATTCCCAAAAAATGACGGACGATGTGGGCCAGTTCGGCAACAGAGGCATTGAGGGAAAATTCCTGATTACGCACAATCTGATGTTCTGCAGGATTGACGCCGCCGTACAGCTCCTCCAGATTGATTTGCATGGCTTTTGCCTGGCGCATTAAGAAACGCATTCGTGAAGACAGGCGTTGGATTTCCATCTCTGGCAAAGTACGGAATGCCTGTTTCGGCGTCTCTTCTACTGGCGGGTCAGGAAAAAAGAATAACGCCAATGGGCGTTTATAAATATCGTAAGCCAATGCTTCTAACTGAACATAGTTCGGTGAACTTCCCCCGCTTTCCCATTCGGCAACGATCTCTGTGGTAACCGTTTTGCGTTTCAGTTTTGCAGCGACCTCTTCGAGCGACAGGCCAGCCGTTTCCCGTGCCCAGCGCAAAACTATCGGGTTGATGGGACTCGTGTGATTCATATTCTCATCTCCACGATGGTCGTTTTATCATTTTGATTGGCGATGGTGTCCTCAAAGAGCAGAAAGCGAAACTTGTCCGGCAGGGGCTTGTCGGCTTCGAGGTGGCGGATGATTTCTTGTTGTTCTTGTTCAGTCAGCCGTGGCATGAAAATCCTCTCTCTTCTCGGTGTTCTACCTAGTGTCAGACCGAAGGGGTGATGGAAAATATAACGCTGGGGCCACGCGCCGCCTTCGGCACGTCGCTGTGGACCCGCTGCTGATTGGAATATATCGTGTAAATTATCAAGACCAGTCGTTACGGTAGACTTCCCGCCGATGCTTGATGCGCATGATTTTTATCATTCGCACTTTATTATCGATTTCGTACAAGATACGGTAATCGCCAATTCTGATTCTCCAGTTATTTTGAGACCCTGATAATTTGCGACCACCGGGGGGATGGAGATTTTCGGGCAGTGATTTTATCTCGGCTACGATTTGAGAGAACAAAGAGGTATCAAATTTTCGTAACTGCTCAGGTCGCTTCTATTTTGGCCACAAGACTGCGTTGCTGTGGTGCTTGAATCCTCACGTATATCCATATACGCTGCGGTTCTGTGCTCTTCGCTCCTTGTCCTGGGTCAAGAAGCGACCTGAGCAGTTACCATAAATTAACACCAATGTTCTAAGAAAAGGAAGCACCTACCGTCGCGGATAAGCACTGTTTTAATTTGCCCACATTGATTTGAGGACAAAAAACGCTGCCCTGACACCGACAGAAACTTTCTACTTTCTACAAAACATCTTTTCCAGGTCGGAGCGTTCGTATCGCATCAGGATTGGCCGTCCGTGTGGGCAGGTGGGAGGGGTTTTCTCTCTGAAGTAATCGGTGAGAAGCCTTTCAATTTCCAGATGGGTCAAAAATTGATGCGCCCGGATGGCCCCATGGCAGGCCATTGAGGCAATGATTTGTGTCATGACCTGATCAGGATTTTTTGGATATTCTCGCCCAATATCCCATTCATCTGTCATATCCAACAACAGTGCGGCAAGGTCGGCCCTTGAAAGTAACACGGGAACCTCCCTCACAACAAAGGTCGTCTCGCCAAAAAGCTCAATTTTCAATCCAAATTTTTCCAGATCACCGAGATGTTTTTTGAGCGCTTCAACCTTGTGAAGTGGGAGATCAATTTGTTGTGGAATCAAAAGCAATTGTGTATCGGGCATCCTCCCTGCCTCTTCATATTGACATCCTATTTTCAGGAGCCGCTCATAGAGAATCCGTTCGTCTGCCGCGTGTTGGTCTATCAGTGTCAGTGCGCCATCCACTTCGGCAATCAAAAATGTCCCGTACACCTGACCCAGTGGTCGAATGATCGGGCCATGTCTATTGGAAAAAAGTGAATTCGGCGCTGTTGTATTACTTTTTGTGGAGAGAAGCGTTTCTTGTTGAGGATGATTTTTGTATTGATATTTTTCTCTTTCTTCTGCAGCGGGCCAGCCAACCCAAGGTTCCCTTGGAGAATGGGGGATGGACGTGTAGAGGAGGGTCTCTGGTGTAGAGAATGAGGTTTGCGCCGGGTCACCTTCGGCCGATTCCACTCCGTATAAGACATCACGGAGGGTATTCTTGATGGCTTGACAAATGGGATCGGCGTTCTGAAAACGGACTTCCCTTTTTGTGGGGTGGACATTGACATCCACCCATGCGGGATCTATCTCAATGAACAAAATAAAAAATGGATGTTCTCCCTTCATCAAAAAACTACTGTAGGCATCGTAGACCGCATGGGAAAGGGAAGCGCTTTTGATCGGACGCCTATTGACAAAAATGTATTGCTCTTTTCTATTGTTTTTTGTGAGGGGTGGTTTTGAAAAAAATGCCGTGATGAGATGGAGAGGGCTCTGCGAGAGGGGAAAAGCGCGAGAAGTACGCATCCATTGATCGGACGATGTTTCTCCAAAGCATTGCAATGCCCGATCATGGAGGGAAGAGACGGCGGGATAGTTGAATCGTTCTCGTTCCTGATGAAAAAGGCGAAAGTGAATCTCTGGGTGGGAAAGTGCTAACTGAAAAACGACTTCGCTCACATATCCCAGTTCCGTTGGAGTGGATTTTAGAAATTTTTTCCGTGCCGGAGTATTGTAAAAAAGATCAGAGACCTCCATCTCTGTTCCGAGTGGGGTGCCAACTGTTTCAACATGGAGGAGATGCCCCCCCTCGAGAGAGATCCGTGTCCCTTCAGGACCCTCTCCTGTGTGTGTCGTGAGGGTGATTTTTGAGACGGCTGCAATGCTGGCCAGCGCCTCCCCTCGAAAACCGAGTGTTCGAATCGTCATCCAGTCCGATTCGTCATTCAATTTACTGGTGGCATGTCGTTCAAATGCTATGAGGACATCCTCACGTCCCATTCCCTCGCCGTCATCTAGAATTCGGATGAGGGTTTTCCCTCCCTCCACAAGGGAGACAGAGATCATATGGCTTTTTGCATCAATGGAATTTTCAACCAGTTCTTTAACGACAGATGCCGGTCGTTCAACCACTTCCCCGGCTGCAATCCGATTGGCCAGACCTTCAGGGAGTATTTTTATTTTTTGCAAAGAAGCCTCCAAACAAAACGACTTCAGTGTCAAGGAGGGAGTGTGGCGAGCTTGTCTTTTGCCAACTTGGCTTCGTTGGCGCGAGGGAACTCATGGATTAATTTTGTGAAGTATTCTTTTGCTTTGATCGGGTTGTTTTTCTCCATGTAGGAGATTCCTTCCTTTAGCAAGGCGATAGGGGCTTTTTCACTTTTCGGATAATTACGATGAACCTGTTCATAGAACCCAATGGCTTGGAGATAAAGTTTCTTATTGTAATAGCTTTCTCCTATTCCAAAAATCGCCTGTGGAATGAGTGCGGAGTCGGGATATTGTTCTTGAAAATTCTGAAATCCAATAATTGCGAGGTCGTAGTTGCCCTGAAGGTAATCGTTATAGGCGAGATGGTATGCCTCGGATGGATTGGGGAGCGACTCTTCCGAGGTAAATGGGGCAGTCATCGGGTCAGGCGGCTCTTCCGGTGCGGGCGATTCGAATGAAAGAGTGGATGAGTCAGGTGTCGAACCCTCTGGTTTTTCCAACGCCGATAAACGGGTCTGTAGTGTGTCGAGACGGCCCGACAAATTCTTTTTCACCCCATCCAGCGCAGAGAGAACAAATGCGTTATCGTCCACCCTTTTTTCAAGCACAGCAAGAAGGTGGCGGTCTTCTTCAATCCGTTCGTTGAGGGTCTCTATCTCCGCCGAGAGGCTATCAAGTCGGATGGTGGTATCAGTCAGAGTCTTTTTGTCCCCACCGGAGCGATCCGAGACCTGTCGGTTCATTTCGGATGTCTCTGTAGACAGTGAAATGAACCGTTCCTGAAGGGTTTGTTGGTCTTGCTTGAGGATTTCAATTGTGTCGGTTGTTTGGTTGAAATCATCTTCTAATTTCACGAGGTCGGCCTGCGAGGCACAGCCGACCCCATAGAGGAGACAAACCCACCCGAATAAGTCAATCACTCGCACCGAGAGAAACTTCTTCATTGTTTGGATTGAAACTATTCTGATGCGACGATATGTGCGCGCCGATTCTGTTGGTAACACGATTCAACCGGTTGTTCACAAAAAGGTTTTTCCTCTCCGTAACCGATTGCTGAAAGCCGTGCTTCCGCGATGCCACTCTTCATCAAGAAATCACGAACCGCTCGTGCCCTTCGTTCGCTGAGCGCTAGATTATACTCATTGGTTCCTCGTTCATCCGCGGATCCTTCGATCACGACTTTTGTTGTTTTGTTTTTCAACAACCAAAGAACATTTTTTTCTAAAAGCGGGATGGCCTGAGCCCCGATGACAGATTGATCGTAGTCAAAGAAAACATCTTCCATATTCACCATAACCTTGTTTTCGTCCCCGTCTTTTAGATCAATTTCTACCGATGGACTGCCGATCACAGATTCATCAAGCAGCAGTTTTGAGCTGGGCGGAATGACCTCAACCATCTTCATTTCGGTATCAGACTTTTTTTGGGATTCCATAGATTTCTCAGAATCGGAGCGAACGGCCTTTTTACCACACCCCACCAAACCAAACGACACAAGTAATATCAACATCTGAAACACCATCTTTTTCATGAATTCCCCCCTTGTTTTAAGTGGATATGTTTTTTTAGAATACTGGGACAGTTGTGGCAAGCTCAGCAACCGCCGAAGTAGATACCATATTTTATCTGTCTGGTGCAATATGTTACAGAGACACTGGAACCCATCAGAATCACTCGCACAATGAAACCTCATATAAAACGAGAAATCAATGTCCCGGGAGACAAATCCATCTCCCATCGAGCAATGATTATTGCGTCACTTGCGGAAGGAACAAGCGAAGTCGTTGGATATCTACCGTCAGAAGATTGTCTTCGTACGCTTGAAGTCTTTCGTAAGATGGGGGTCTCTATTGAGACTGGGGAGATAAAAGGTCAACCAACGTTGTGGATTCAAGGAGGGGGACTGGGAGGGCTTCTGGAACCGACCGATGTGATGGATTGTGGAAACTCCGGGACAACCTTGCGCCTCATGACAGGACTCCTTGCCGGATGTCCCTTTTTCTCGGTTTTAACCGGAGACAGATCGCTTCGGTCTCGTCCGATGCGGCGCGTGATTGAGCCGCTGCGCACAATGGGGGCTGAGGTGATGGGGAGGGCAGCGGGTACTCTTGCCCCACTCGCAATTTTCGGAAAAAAACTTTCCGGTATCGCCTATCCCATGCCGATCCCCAGCGCACAAGTAAAATCAGCGATTTTGTTGGCAGGTCTCACTGCATCGGGCGTTACATCCGTCACAGAAGCGATTCCGTCTCGTGATCATACCGAACGGATGTTGCGTTATTTTGAAGGCCCGATCACCGTTCAGGATGGAAAAATATCGGTGACGGGTCATCCGTCTTTTAGGGGAAAAAAGATAGAAATACCGGGTGATATTTCATCGGCCGCATTTTTTATGGTGGCTGGAGTGATCCTCCCCAACATGGAAATCCGACTCAACCGTGTGGGAGTTAATCCGACCCGTACCGGTATCGTCGAGGTTTTACAACAGATGGGGGCCGATATGACGGTCACCCCTCTGCCCTCTCTCTGTGGAGAACCGATGGCCGACATCACGGTGCGTTCTTCCAAATTGCGCGGGGTAGAAGTCGCGCAGGAGATGATTCCTCGGATCATTGATGAATTTCCTGTTCTCGCTGTTGCGGCGGCTGTTGCCGATGGAACGACGACCATCCGTCATGCGGCTGAGCTACGGGTTAAGGAAAGTGATCGCATCGAAAAAATGGCAGCCCTCTTGAATGGAATGGGGGTGGGGGTGGAGGTATTTTCTGACGGACTCAAAATTAAGGGGGTGAAGAAGTTGAAGGGGGGCCTTTTTCAGACCGCTTCCGATCATCGCATTGCGATGGCGGCCATGATTGCAGGACTGGTTGCGGATGGAGGAAATAGGATTGATGATCGAGACTGTGTCAACACGTCGTTCCCGCAATTTTTTGATCTCCTTGCGTCACTCACGGGGGGATGATATCAAGAAGTTTATCATTACGATTGACGGCCCGGCTGCCGCGGGGAAAAGTAGTGCGGCCAAGGGGCTTGCACAGTTCTATCAATACGCCTATTTGGAATCGGGGTCGCTCTACCGGGCCATCAGTTTTTACCTCCATGAGAAGAAAATAGATCCCTATTGTCGGACACTTGTAGAGCAATCGTGCCGAGAGATTCATATTGAAATCGCCCCAGAGACAGACCCGTTTGAGATATGGGTCAACCGGAAAAATGTGACCCCCTTTCTACGCATTCCGGAGGTGACGCAAATTTCTGCTGTCGTTTCAACTTATCCGATTATTCGGGAACAACTGTTGACAATTCAACGAGCCATTGGAGAGAAGGGTGGGGTGGTGGTGGAGGGACGGGATATGGGAACGGTGGTTTTTCCCCATGCCGACATGAAGTTTTATTTGGATGCCGATCTCTCTGTTCGTGGGGCGCGTCGTTATAATGAACTTCACGAAAAGGATAGGGTTATCAATCTAAACGAGGTGACACACGATATTGCAGTGCGTGATGCGAGTGATCGGGAGAGGAAGACCGCGCCACTCAAGATGGCGAGCGATGCGATTTTGATTGACTCAACCCTCCTTTCACGCCAAGAAGTTTTGAGGCAAATGATCGAAGCAATCGAAAAATGGCGCAGAAACCGCGCCGAAGTAATTGAATGACTTCCACCACAAAGACACTGAAAAAATGGATGTTGATCGGACTTCTCTCGCTTTATCTTCTTTTCTCAAAAGATAGCTTCGCGGAGGAATTATCGGCGCAACGTCTGACCCTCCAGGATGCAGTTGAGTGGGCGCTCCGTTCCCACCCAACGCTCCAGGCAGCTCACGGGGGGATTTTGGCGCAGGAAGCGCGACTCGGAGAGATGAAGTCAGGGTTTTACCCACATCTTGGTTTCGCAAGTGACTACACACGAACAACTTTAGGCTTCACCACGATCCCCCCGTCCGGCAGTGTGAACCGGTTTGGGGCAATCCTTTCTCTACAGCAACGGCTCTATGATTTTGGCAGGACCGGAGCCGATGTGGAAGCGGCCAGAGAGGGTGTTCAAGCAAACCATTGGGTTGAAGAAGCTGCCATCGTCAATGTCATCGTGAATGTAAAGGTCTCCTACTTTGGTCTTTTGGTAGCGCGACAGTTGGTTCAGGTTCATGAAGAGACGGTTCGACAATTTGAGGAGCATTTTGCTCAGGCAAAAGGATTGTTCGATGTTGGAATCCGTCCGAAGTTTGATGTGATGAAGGCGGGGGTGGATCTCGGTCATGCGAAGCTCAACCTTATCAAGGCGAAAAACGCTGTCAATGTCGCACGAGCGAGGCTTTCCAACGTTATCGGTCTTCCCGATCGTCCAATTGGGGAGGTCGAGGCGTTGCTTGGCTTTGAAAAGATCGAGATCACCGAAGAAGAAGCGCTGAATGAAGCGCTGGGGTATCATCCAGAGCTTCTCTCTCTCAAGGCAAGGGCACGGGCCGCGGGGGCATTCGTTCGTTCCGCAAAACTGAATGGCTTGCCGGTCATTTCCGGAACGGCCGATTACGTCTACTCCGGAGAGACATTTCCGCTGGCCCGAAATTGGAATATCGGGGCAAATTTAACCGTCCCGCTTTTTTCCGGCTATCTTCAAGAATCTCAAATCTCCGGAGCGAAGGCCGACGAGATGTTGGCCCGTGCCAATGTGGAGGCACTGCGTCAGAATATTTTATTAGAAGTCCGTGAGGTCTATTCGAATTTGTTGGAGGCAGAGGAGCGGATATTCACTTCGGAGGGGGTGGTGCATCAGGCGGAGGAGAATCTGTCGCTGGCCAACGGGCGATTTCAGGCCGGCGTCGGAGGCTCGGTGGAGCGAACCGACGCCCAAATTTTGCTCACCCAAGCGAAAACATCACGGTCTCAAGCTCAGTACGATTATCGCGTGGCAGAGGCCATTTTGGAAAAAGTAATGGGTCGGAGATAACCCACCTTCCGTATGAAAGAGATATTTAAATATCTATTGTTATGGAGTATTCTCCTCGGAATTTCGGTCTATCTTTATTTTCTTATTACCCTCCTCTCTCCGGAGTCTTCTCTCTTTGTCCCTCGTCGGCAATGATGCCATCCCCTGAAACAACCTCAGAAGCCTTGTCCATAAGCTTGTGCCAGAGGCCGTCCCTGTTTTCTGGCTTGTTCTCTGAATTCGGATGTCCGTCTGCCCCTATCCCATGCAGGGGTGGGGTTGTTGGCAAGGATTGCTTTGACCAAGGCGGCATGAAGCGTATGGCCGGCACGGTGGGCCACAATTCGGCCCGCGACGGGGCTTCCCAGCAGGGCAAGATCGCCCATGAGGTCCAGGATTTTGTGACGAACCATTTCGTCCGGAAAACGGAATGGCTCTGGATTGCGTACGCCACGTTCATCCATCACCACGGAATTCTGAAGTGATCCACCACGCACAAGCCCCCTTTTCTGCAATAACCGAATTTCACTTAAAAATCCGAAGGTTCGTGCCGAAGCAATCTGGCGAATAAACTTTGATCGGCTATGTCGGTAGGAGTAAGACTGTTTCCCAATCTTCGGATGGGGGTAGTCCACAAAATATTCTATGTGTAAAACGTCTGCGGGGTAAATGGCAATTGAACGATTTCCGTCTGTAATCTCAATCGGCTGTGTGAGGAAGAGCCTGGTTTTTTCTTTTTCCTGCGTAACCCTTCCGGCGCTTTTAAGCAACCGAACAAATGGCATCGCACTCCCATCCATAATCGGGACTTCTTCTTCCGAAAGCTCCACCACCAAATTCTGAATGTCCATGGCAAAAACAGCCGATAAAAGGTGTTCGACCGTTTTTACGGTGATCCCGTCACGCCCCAGCGTGGTTGCCCATGCTGTGGACATCACATAACGCGCATCAGCCGGGACAAACAGGTTGGGCATCCCCTTTTGAATAAAAATAATCCCTGTCCCAACAGGTCCGGGAAGAAGACGAAGACGGACCGGCTTGCCCGTGTGAAGCCCCACCCCGTCACACCCCACCACCTGCTGAATGGTATGCTGCATCGTACTCGCCATTTCCCTGTTCAAAACGTCCATCCTGCCTCCACTCTGCCTCTATATCTTCTCAATAACTTGATTTCTTGCTAAAATTAAAAGAGCAATTCACATGCCATAAATATAATAAATTTACTTAATAAATACAATTATATTTAATCTGTTAAATCGTCTGTTGTTGTGCTGTTGTTGTGTCTGTTGTTGTAAATTGTTGTAAAAATACCACATCTGTTGTTTTTATGTCCGTTGTTTTTATGTCAGTGGCATATCTTCAGTTACAGAAGATTCTGTGGGTCCATGTTCATGTCCATCCTGGCCCCCTTTTTATCGGCGGTTCTCCAGTAGCGCATCACCTCTCTCAGCAGGATAGTAATGCTGTTTTTCTCTTTCCATTTTAGGAGAATTTGGTAACGGTATTGGCCTCGCAGTCGGAGGGAAGCAACCGGCCCCAACAGGGTGATCTCTTTCTCAAGACGACATTTTGACAACATGCCCTTGATCGCCATTGCCATCGCCTCTACCCTCTCTTCCACCACCTTTTCCTGAAGATGCGTTAAGAGAATAAGCGCCAGCCTACAAAAGGGGGGGTAGTTTCCCTCTTGTCTCAGAAGAAGTTCTTGATCGTAAAATAATCTGTCTTGACGTTTCGCCGCCGCAAGGATCGCTTCGTGCTCTGGCTGAAATGTTTGAACAATCACCTCACCCGGTGTTTTCCCCCGTCCGGCACGGCCTGAAATCTGTGTGATCAATTGAAAGGTTCTCTCCGAAGCGCGGAAATCGGGGATGTAAAGCGAGAGGTCGGCGCAAAGCACCCCCACCAAGGTGATTTTGTGAAAATCGTGACCTTTTGCAATCATTTGCGTTCCGATTAAAATATCAATCTCACCCCGATCCATGGTGGACAAAGTTTTGTGGTAGATCGCTTTCTTTTGCATCGTGTCTCGATCCATTCGGGCGATTCTGGCCGCCGGAAACATGAGACGAATCGTCTCTTCAACCTGTTCGGTCCCTATTCCTTGATAAATAAAATGGGCACCCTGACATTGGGGACAAACCGTTGGGGGAGCCGATTGATAACCGCAATAGTGACAAATGAGTCGCTTGATCCGTTTGTGGTAGGTCAGGCGAACGCTGCAAGAAACACACCCCGGAAAGTAACCACAGTGGGTACAAAGGGTGGAGGCAGAAAAGCCGCGTCGGTTGATAAACAATAACACTTGTTCTCCGACAAGAAGCCGTTTTTCAATGGCGATCACAAGCGGTTGCGTCAGAAATGGTTTGATCCAGATCGTCTTGTCCCGCAGATCAACAATCTGTACCGAAGGGTGGGGTCTTTGATCAATCCGCTCTGGAAGGGAGAGTGTCCGGTATTTTCCACGCTGCCCGTTATAAAACGATTCAAGGGATGGGGTGGCCGATCCCAAGACCACCACAGCATTCGACTGCATTCCACGCACCAACGCCATATCGCGTGCGTGATAATGTACCCCTTCCTCCTGTTTATAAGAAGGGTCCTGTTCTTCATCAACAATAATGACGCCGAGCTGCTCAAGGGGCGCAAAGATAGCCGATCGAACACCAATGGCAAAATGACAAGCGCCCTCTTTGATTCGGAGCCACTCGTGACGCCGTTCCCCATTTGAAAGGTGACTATGAAAAATAGCGACTGCCTCACCAAATCGCTGATGAACTCGGGCAAGGAGTTGGGGGGTCAACGAAATCTCCGGAACCAGTAGAATGGCTCCTCTCCCAAGTCGAAGGGCCGCATCCACCACTTCAAAGTAGACCTCTGTCTTTCCGCTGCCGGTCACCCCGTGTAGCAAAAAAGGGGCAAAGCGACGGTGGTCCAGCGCTGCGAGCATCGTTTGCACGGCCTGCTGCTGGGCGGAATTTAAGGCAATTGGCCGTTCAATGTGAAACCCCTTCGCGTGCATTGAAATAATCGGCAGTGCCACCTGATGGATCAACCCCTTCTTGATCAGACCGAGCAAGGGGGTGTTGCAGGAAGGGGTAATGCTTGAGAGGGGTATTTTATCTCCTTCCGCAAGGAGTCGCTTCAGGAGATCGCTCTGTCGGGGCGCTCGTTTTTGCAGTAAGGTGATGGCACTCAAAATTTCTTTCGCGGGCTTCGTCAAGACAACCATTTTTCTGGAACGGGGGATGGGGACAATTGAAGCCTTGTGCGTATCTTGATTGTTCTTCGCTCGATTTGATATTTGCTTTCGTGCAACCGCATCGGTCCCTGGGGGAAGGGCCATTTTAATGACACTCCCCAACGGCTCTACATAATAATCCGAGATCCAATACAGAAACTTTAGGAAGAGGGGATTCAGAGGGGAAGTTTCGTCCAGAACGGCATGGATGGCCTTTGTTGTGGGGACATCCGGTTTTACAATGTTACGAATGAAGTAAGCAACCCGTTCTGTTCGTCCGAATGGAACCAGAACACGGACCCCAGGTTGCATTTGAACAGGATCCCATTCGGCAGGGAGATGATAATGAAACCGGCCGGGCAAGTCTGCCACAACCACTTCGATAAATGAGAGATGTTCCATGGAATGGAGTGTTGCATACCGGTCATGACTTATCAATTCTGAGTCGCTGGTTTGTCATAATTCGATAGAAATGTCACATTTTTATGGTGTCGGCGGAGTGCATATTTCCGGAGCCATCGCCGCGCCGTCTTGTGATCCACTGGATACCCCGTCGCCACAAACTTTTCCGCAGCCAGCGTCGGCCCAAAGCCCAGACCCAAATTGGGGTATTGCGCTCCTCACCCCCAGTGTGGTAGGTAGTCGCGGTCGTGTGACTGTTCGGCATGCCTCTGTGGCGGACGCGTTTGTCAGGCTGGACATTAAGGTATTGAGATTTTGGAATAATGAAGTTATTGAAAATATGGAAAGTGTATTAGAAGTAATAAGGGCAACACTCACCCCCAGCCCCCTCGTCAAGGGAGGGGGAGCTTAGAGATTACCCACTTGAAGGG
>Ga0209082_1000517_pt1 | contig 12729 bp, 16 predicted proteins | sample ColdCreekSource_FD_184127 | JGI IMG/M metagenome (GOLD analysis project Ga0209082, IMG submission 184127) | Groundwater microbial communities from Cold Creek, Nevada to study Microbial Dark Matter (Phase II) - Cold Creek Source (SPAdes) (version 3) | ecosystem: Environmental > Aquatic > Deep...
GAAATCTCCGTAACGCCAGTAGCTTACACTCCATGGAGAACCTTGCAGATGGTTGAGGAGATGCGCTCCTACAGCATTTTCAACCAGGCGCCCCCACCAGCCCCCGTTGGCCTGTGCCTGGGCGAAGGCCTTAAGGGAGGTTGCGTTGATGAGAGCATTGTTCCATAGGATAAGTTTAGGACTGCTGCCGCGCTTGCGAATCTGCCCGCGAGAAAAAAGTTCCAGACCCGAAACCAGAAAAGCGGTTTCGAGCAGTCGCAAGTAATGAGCCAGCGTGGTCGTATTGCCGGCATCCTGTAATTGACCAAGCATCTTGTTGTAGGACAAGATCTGTGCCGGATAAGTCGTAGCAAGACCAAACAAATGACGAAGCAACGCCGGCTTGTTGATCACCTGGAGCTGGAGAACATCTCGTGCCAGGACGGTTTCAATCAAAGAGTCGGTCACATAACGTTTCCAATCTGATTCGTTTGCAGTGAGGGCGGCCGCACCTGGATATCCTCCAAAGTAAAGCCACTGATCCAGGTTCCATCCAAACGCTCGGCGGCATTCCTCCCATGTCCAATGGCTGCATTGATGCAGGAAGAATCTTCCTGCAAGGCTCTCGGTCAAACCCCGTTGCATCAGAAGTGCGGACGATCCGAGCAGGATCGGTTGCACATTGCCTCGAGCAGCCCTCTCCTCATCCCACAGCCGCTTGGTCACCTCACTCCAGCCTGGCACCTTTTGAATCTCATCGAGAACAAGGAGGACTCGTTTTCCGCGAGCCACTTTGAGGCGGGCGACTCTCCACTGGGTCTCGATCCACTCCGGTGGATGAGGAAACGGCGCATCGGCCGAAGCAAAGTGGTGTGGCCAGCCCAGTCGCTCGATGAGCTGCCGCGCGGCCGTTGTTTTACCGACCTGCCGTGCTCCAACAATCACACGGAGCAGGGGAGCTCCTTTTCGCAAAGCAACCTCCAATTCGCGAACGATGGATCGTTCAAAGGCCATGCTCCACCCTCGCAGGATTGAGCGGCTTTGTCAATAATACTCATTCATTGAGTATTATTACTCAATAATTAAGTAAAAATCTTATGGAATTGATGTTGACAAAAACTGATTCTTAATACAGATTAGTTTGTAATACAAACAATTGGGACCATCAGTTACAAAAGAAAGGAAGGCTTTCATGAACACGACAACAACAGATTCAGCAACAATCAACGATCGGCCACCAGATCCTCAAGTTGCCCAAAATGCAGCTCTGGAAGCAGCTGCAATCATAGCATCGAGTGCAATCTATTTTTCTTTCGGATTCAGCGGGTGGATTTTTCTAATCTTGGGAGCATGCTATTTCCTTGGCGGCCTCTCCCTTCACCTCCGCTGGCGAAAATGGGTGAAATCTTTGCCGGTAGAGCCAAAGACTGCTGGGCCAGAGGAGACATCCAGATGAAGCTCCTAATCGACAATTTATGAGCGTTGTTTTTAGAGAGTGTTTGAGAAGTGAGGAATGACCCATGAATGTCATCCTGAACGAAGTGAAGGATCTCCTGCCGCCATCTGTCTCTGAGATGCTTCGCTGGCGCTCAGCATGACACCGGAGGATTTCTCAAACACTCTCTTAGAAAATATCCATCTCTCATCAAACTGAAATGAGCCGCTCCACCCCACCCGCCAATGATCAGCTCGACCTGGTGATCCACGAAGCTTCACGGCTGCTTATTGTTTCTGTGCTAAATGAATGTGAGGCGGCCGACTTCAACTTTCTCCTGGGCACCACAAAACTCACTCGTGGCAATCTTTCCACTCATATGGCCCGGCTTCTCTCAGCAGCTTATGTGGAGGAGAAGAAGGAGTTTGTGGATCGGAAGCCCCACACAGAATATCGCCTCACTCCTGCCGGCCGCTACGCCTATCAGCGTTACCGGAAAGCGTGGACGCAATTGACGAAAGGGAATGGGAAGAATCTGATGGCTCGAGCCTAACCCGTTTGGACAAGATTAACGGGATTCAAGACTCAGAAGGAGCCAAGGCGTCCATTTGGATTGTATAATAATCCAAATGAACGCCTTCATCTTAATCCTGTAAATTTTGTCAATCCTGTCAAAAAATCCAATATGTGTTGGATCCAGTTCTTTCACAGAGATGGCATTACCCCTTATGTTCCGAATGGATCCCCGCTCGCCTCGCTTCCAATTCCTTTAATCTGGCATCCAGCCTTTCCATGCGTTGCCTCTGACGATTAGCTTCCGAAACTTGATGTTTATGGGAGTCCGCAGCATCCTTGCCAAGACCGGGATCCTTTTTCTCGATTCGTACTTCCAGACGATTGGCCTCTGAGGCATGGTGCCTGTGGAAATTGGCGGCTTCCTCACGTTGATGGCGGGTTTCCTTGATCGCCGATTCAATGGAGATGAGTTCCTGTTCCCATTCCGGTTTGGCTTGAAGCTTTTGAGTCTCTGGAGCTTCAGCAAGGGTGACCACGCGGTGAGCTTCCGGCACTTTTACTTCCTTGCCACATTGGGGACAGGAGAGGGCATGGCCGGCAGCCACACGATCCACCACCAGACTTTTGCCACAGGAGAGACAGTCGAATACAACATCCTTCTCGCCGACCGAATCGGGGTCGTTGTGAACCAATTCGTGAGCCTTCTGAGAATCACTCATGTTTCAGACAGATCTCTCACAGAGAGCACAGAAGTTGCAGAAAATTTTAAACTTTTTCTCCAGGTTTCTGTGAGAGCACTCTTCCAACTAAGGTTTTGAGCTGGCGATCAACCCATTCTTCCTTGCAAAGTTGAAGATGCCGCCTTCATCAATCACAGGTTTCACCTCTCCAAGGGGTTTCAGGTTGTAGATATTTCCATCCACAGCAAGGGTGTTGGCATCCAGATCCAGTCTGGCTTGTTGACCCGTTTTCAGAACATTACAAAGTCGGGTGGAGGATTCCACGGGATACAATTCTCCGGTTGCCACACAGTTCCTGAAAAAAATCCGCGCGTAGGATTCCGCAACAACCGCCTGAGTGCCTGCGGCGCCCATGGCGATCGGAGCGTGTTCGCGGGATGAACCGCATCCAAAATTCCTGCCCGCGACCACAATGGGATATGTTGTCTTCATCTGCTCAGGAAGAATGAAGCGCGTTGGATAGAGGCTTTCCGGCAGCCCGATCAATGCGTAGCTCCCCAATTTTTCGCACTCTTCCGGAATGGTCGGCACCAGATTCAGATATTGGGCAGGGATGATCTGATCCGTATCAATGTTATCCTGCACCACATAAATGGAACCCTCAATGGTCGAAGCCATGGGTCATCTATAAAGTAAGAGACATTCTGATTGCAATAGAACTATCGATCGGGAATGGCTTCTGTTCGGTTGAATCCATCTCAAGGACTGAATTTCCGTATTTGCAGCTCGTGGCTTATGGCTTATATCTAACGGCTGTTATGCGTTCCAAACCTCTACCAAATGCAGAAAACCCTGAGGAACTAAGTGGCCTGCAGGTGAAAATCGACCGCGTGGTTTATATGCCGGATGCGGAAACTCCGCCAGATCGTCCTCATGCCTTCGCATATTTCATCACCATCCAGAATGACTCCTACGAAACCGTTACCATCCGGGGACGCAAATGGGTGATCAAAAATGATGAAGGAGAAGTCACTGCGGTGGAGGGTGATGGTGTGGTGGGTGAATTCCCCCAGCTCGAGCCCGGCGAGCATTTCAGTTACAACAGTTATCATATCAACAACACGATGGCTTGTTGGGCTGAAGGAGCCTACCTGGCTGTCACGGAAGATGGACGCAAAGTTATTACAAGAATCCCGCGCTTTGAAATGCGCGTGCCGGAGAATTAGTCCATAGACCATGGTCCACAGAAAGAAATGTTTGGCCGTGGACCGCGAGCTATGGTCCATTGACCAATTTGGGCGCCAGCACTGAAAGAAACCTCTCGACCGCAGAGGTGTGCAGCCGATAGCTGATGTGGCCATACGGAAAAATCTCCATATAACTCCCCGGCCATGCAGCATGAAGACGTTTCAGCGATTCGGGATGGCCTATGGGATCACGTTCGGAACCCAGGATCAATACGTGTTCCGGGTTGATCCGCAGCGGATGATGGCAGGGAGTCACCAGTCTGAAAAGCTTCTGCACCTGTCCTCGCGAAATATTGAGCCGATTCAGCTCTTTTTGAAGATTGCTGAAAAGCGGTGTTTCCCAAAACAGCTCTTCAATTTCAACTGGCGGTTCCAGCAACAGAGCGCCATCGAAACCATCATCCAGCGTGATGGCCATGGCGGAAATCCAGGCGCCATAACTCGTCCCCCAAAGTCCCACATGAGGCGCCCCAAGTTGTCTCATGACATTTTTTAACCAACAAACTTCCTGGACAGCCTGTCGTAAGGCGTATGCTGATCGTACGATATTTGAACAGATGGCCAGTTCGCCATTGAACGAACCGGACGGTCTTCTTGAAAAATGGTAGGGCAGATGAAGGATTCCGGCATTGACTCCGAGTTCATTCAAACGACGACACATGCGATGATATCCCAGCACGCTCACAGACCTCCAACCATGCTGAATAAAAAAAATGGGGGCCTTATCCAGTGGCCGGCCCAGATGAAATTCCACCCAGATGTGATTATTAACTTCCCATGCGGAGGGCGCTGGCGTCGGAAATTGCAGCTGACAGCATGTCGGATGAGATAATGCCGAGAGCCGTTGGATGGTTTCCTGAGTCCGGATCCTGTCACCGGTCATCGCATAAAACTCATGAATACTGCGCTCACCCCAATCCCGCACGAATTGTTCGAATTCCATCCGGTCAAAACGCTGGTGACGCGCATGACTCAGCACATGATTGATTCCCCAGAACGCGATCTTATCCACCCAGCGCATTTTCATGGCGTCTGGATCCCGCTATTTAAGAATGGGTGGATTCTGATTTGCCTTGAAGCTTCTGGTTGACGCCATTTATATCAAATAACTCCTGGTCATAATCGCCGGCCCATTCCCGTAACTCACGGTCATCCGGTGTGGAGGCATTTTTCAGGACACGCAGTACGTGAGCGTATCCCGGTTCCCCACCACAATCCTCGGGTGGGCAAGCCCTTTTACCATCCAGACAAACCGCGCGTGGATGAGGCTCATCGGAAGGCTCAATCTTTTCCACCACGATCTCGTGCAGCCAACTATCACCAAAATCATATTCATAGGTGAACTTCTGTCCCTTCCGCCGGATCACTTTTCGTAGCGGCGCGGATTCCTCATCCAACATCGCCAGTTCGGAATCCCTGTCAAGTTCCGCCATGCCGTACTGGAGTGAACCAATTCGAAAGGCATGCAGATGGCTGTTGGTCCAGCCCATGGCTATCTGGATGACCTCGTGCAGATCGCCAAGAGTGAAATTATCGGGCGCCATCAACCGTCGCCAGATCGGCGGACGGAGGCATTGCAAGGCTACTTTAAGCTGCAGCTTGTTTTCAGCAGGCGGCATCCACCGCCGCCGTGCTCGTTTTTGTTTTGGCATATCGTTGGTCTCCGGAAATGTCGAAATGCACCTTTGCTATTTGCTTTAAGGTTTATGTCAAATGAGGCTTCTTGTCCAGCCAATCGGCGAAACTGCTGTAATACTCCGAACAATGAATCCCAGCTTCAGAGCGTCCGCCACCCAACGGAAGAACATGGCCAGAATAAATCAACGGGCGGAACGGATGAACAAGGATTTTGGTTACGCGCTGATGCTGGAACTGGATTTAATGGAATTCGACCCACCGGAGAAATCCCTTGATAAACACTTTAAACAGTTGAAGCTTAAGGAAGCAGAGCTTAAAAACGCCTTTCCATGCAAATAATCCAGGAGTCTAAACGCATCGGCACCTTTTCCGAGGAAACTTCCACGGTAGAGCCTCGAATTCAGTGGAGTGCTTATGGATCACCCTTTGCCACGGATAATTTATCGACACCTCGGCTTCGAGTTTCCCACCCCATTACTGGCAAACTCAAAAAACGCTTCATTCGCCGGCTCCAAGGTTTTTTTGTTCAACAGGAAGGGGAAGAGGCAAGAGTGGCGTTTGTCGAAGAGGGCAGGCTGTTCCACTACTTCCTGCCCATGCGTCATCTCGAAAAGAGTGGCATCATGGCTGAAAACCAGCCTTTTGAAATGGATGAGGTGGAAACCACGAAAGAAGATGGATCGTTGACTGTCAGCTACACCTTTCGTCCTGTTGCAAAAGCAAGCGATGCCTTTTTGGATATAGTCGAGTTGGACCCGGAGCGGAAGCGAAAACGCGCTCTGATTCAGAGGCGATTCAGTCATGCTCAAGCTTGATTTTTACGAATCAGGCAACGGCGAAACAATTCTCATCACATTTCCGTCCGGTGGGATCGGCGTCGTGGATGCCCATCCATCAAGTCGGGGATTGCGCCCCCCCATCTTGGACCTCGTTCGGGGCAGGCACATTCATTTTGTTTGCTTGACCCATCCTCATGCCGATCATGGTGTTGATCTAACGTCAATTGGTTCTCAATTTACGTCGAGGTTGGGCAAATTTCTTAATCGACCTCTTTGCTGCAGTTACGGAGCGAGCGGATCGGTCTGAAACCGAAATCCGCCAACTTCGCGATGATTTGAGGACCAAAACCATTGACGGGGTCGAAATTCACTGTCTGGGTCCGGAAGAGAATGCCAAACACAAGTTTATCGCTGCCTATCGAACGCGTATTGAAGGTCGAGAAGCAAAAATACCCGACGCCAATCTGCTTTCGGCGATTCTGGTTCTGAAATATGGTGAAAGCATTGTGGTGCTCGGCAGTGATGCGCTCAAGGCGAACTGGAATAAGGCGGTTAAAAATTTCCGTGAATCGAAACTTCCCAAAGCCCACGTATTGAAAGTTCCTCACCATGGGGCATTGAACGCCATGGCTCCACATCCAAACAACTATCTCGACATCTGTTCCAAGTCCCCCAGGGCAAAGGCTGTTCTTTTCGCGGGGGACTCAAAACATCCGCATCCCGATGTTCACGCAAAACTCCGGGAACGAACGGAATTATTCTGTCTCTCAAACGGCCTCAAAGGCGCATCCACTGATCGCGACCCGCTTCGCATCGGATTGCCGGGTGCCCGGGCGGTCAGTGCGCCGACGGTTTGCAACCCGGTCATCAGTTTTGAACTGGACAATCGCGGCTCAGTCAAAGTTGTTGCAGGATCAAGCTGCGAGACATGTTCCGCTCTGTAAATCAAGATTTTACGGACTGAACGTTGAATTGTTGCCCTTCACTTTCTTTCGGTTTTGATCTGTTCCAGCAATTTTTCCGCCGGTTCGTCGGCGGGGTCTTGCGGAACCAGATCGCCGCGGAGGGCTTTGGCGAGGAGGGATGGAGTCAGCTTGTCCACATGCGCCCCAGCCTTGGAAAACCGCGCCTCGATCCGGTCGTCCAGCGCAAATAACGCTTCTGCATCGGCGCTCCTGCTAAATGTTGGGTGTAAAAAAACAACGCTCAACAGGAGGAGATCACCGATGCAACGTTTTCTTAAACTTTTTGGTTCATGGGTTCAATTTTTTTATCTCTGTTTTGATCGAGTGGTCATCAACGGCTATTGAAAGCGGGAAGAGTTTGGCGTCTATTATATCATTCAAAGCATGGAGCAGGCTCATCATGTCTTTCGCAGCTGTTGGAAACACTCTTTTGTGAAGCAGTATTAAAAGTGGCGCGCCTTCCTGCGGATGGAAGTGGTCTCCAATAATCTTAAAGACTTCGGCTTGATGTCCACGGCCAATGGGATCTCATCGGCAAACTGGCTCAACCGGTGATCATCGGCAAAACCAAAATCGCCGGTGTCAAATTGGAGAACACCCGCTTAATGCGTGTGTTGGAGGCGCTGATGCGCGGAGTCGGCGGGCATTTTCGGAAATGGACTGCCGCGCAAATCCACCAAGTGATTTTGGCTGCCTTTGATCTGAAATCTTCTTCCCACCGCTTGACCCAATTGCGTTACGACTTGCGAAAACTCAGAGATCATGGGCTCCTTGAGCGAGCGCCCAAAAGTTATGCCTGTCGCACGACGACTTCAGGACAAAAGCAGATTCTTTTGCTGTTGCAGATCCGCAAACGGATTTACGGCCCCCTTGCTCATAGCACTTTGGTTCGTCAACCAGATCCCACCCAAATCCCAAACTCTAAATTCGAACGTGCTTACCTCAAAGTCGATAAAGCCATCGATGAAGTTGTGGAATTGCTTGCCGCTTAGAGGGAAATACTCTAAAATCTGAGAGACTTTTTTACAACATCGATCAAAGTAGAATCTAGCACTGGGGGTTGTGCGTCTGGGTATGGATGCCAATTGGGATCGGATGGAACACATCGCCAACTACGACACGCTCGTGCACCAGATGCTCGGCGTGCCCGCCACACCATGGGGCGACACGGCGAAAGTTTTCGGTCATCAGACCCTGCGCGATAACGTTGCGTTGCTCTATGACCCCCTGCTTCAAGCGATCAACGTGGGCGGAGTGGAGGTGGATCAGAGCGTGCCCGTGGCGGATCGGTTACTGGGACGGTATGGCGCTGGTCAGATTGCCAGTCTGAGTTTCGACAAAGGGTTCACGCGTGCGGAGGATCGGGAATTGTTGAGCCTCTACGTGCCGACGGTGGTGATGCCCAAACGCGGGAAGAAGAACGCGACGGAAACGGCCAGAGAGAATGGAAAGAAATTTGTGGCGTTGCGCAAGCGGCACAGCGCGGTGGAGAGCGACATCAACAGCTTGGAACATCACGGACTGAATCGGTGTTTGGACGTTTGGCTGGCGGGTTATCGGAAATATGTCGGCTACGGCGTGCTGGCGTATAACCTGCACGTCATTGGGCGTCGTCTGCTGACGCATGATCGAGCGCGGCGGGAGTTCGTGCCGTTAGCGGCCTGAGTGCGAAGGCATTGGAAGGACGAAGCTGGGCCAACGGGTGAAGTGTGACTGCGTGCGGCGATTTTAAGCCACGGGAGCACGTGCCGACCCTCACCGGACAAAAAACAGCCTTCCCTCACGCCGCCCGCCCGCCGCAGTTGGTAACCCCAACCCAAAAAACACGAGTTTTCGGCCAGACACCAACTAATGCATGGTCTGAGACAGAAAGTCGAATCTCACTCAGCGAAATCTTGGGCAAGGCTCGAACAGCATCCGTCAGCGCGGCGATGATTGCCTCAGCCACACACCCAACATTCAAGAAATGATCTCGGACGGAAATTCCTGGTTGTCCGTTATCAGTTGTCTTGGCCCAACAATTCTCGGAATCCATTGCGTCATCAAATAGTTGATTTATTGCATAATGTCATCGGACTTGAGAAAGCTTTGATTTTGCCGGCGGCTGAAAAACAACTTCCAGAGTCGCATCGTAATACTCAATCACATGTCCTTGTTGAATCAGCCAGTGAAGGTCCTGAGGTGAATTGCCGGCCTCCGGCGCAGGAGGTGTCACATCTGAACCGCCAACCGGATCCGTTCCGGAAGAAACCTTTTTAAGAACGACCTTCCGCTCACAACCCGGGTTGGCTTTGATCCATTGCAGGATGGCCCAAATGCTTTCTGACACATCACCAGAATCAGCAATAAGAGACTTGGGACGAATAAGGGACACAAACTGTATTCTCTTTTTTCCCTTGAACACGTGTAATCCCATTTTGAAGAAATTTTCCCGGAGCCGGCCGGCAAGATTTACCGGAAAACTGGCTTCGTTTTCTCGTGCCAAACGAATGGCGGTTGCCAGTTGTAAATGTTCCAGTTGATTGCAGACCTCTCTCTCCACAATAAATTCATGGCCTGTACGGACTGTACCCGCGGCATGGTTCTCCTTAAAATGACGTTCAACCTCCGTCTCCGAGTTCAGCGTCCCGGATTCCGACATTTGAAGACACTTGTACGTTATCTTCCACGCAGCTTCCTCCTGCCACTTTTTGATAATCTCAGGATCACGAACGGAAACCACGCTTTGTTTGAATCGTTCAAAGGGAATATGAGCGAATTGAGCCTTATACAAACGCATCAGGTTTGCCTGGTAGGCGTGGTGGTTGGTGGGACCAAGGATCGTTCCATTCAAAGCGCAACGCGCAACGGAGGCGAAATTCCCATTTGGTGTCCCCGTTGGCTGTCGCTCCTCATGATAAAAGAGGTTTCTGTGCCGCTTCAAAACATGCGCGATGACTGCTGTTCCGTCCATGGAGACACTGTTGCAAATTGTGCACTGGTGAAAGGATTTTGATGCCTCTCCGGCCTGCGCTGGTGGTAATTGTAATCGAACATGATGCCGTTCGGGCTTGTCCAAAAACATCCTAGCGAGACCAAAGAGCGGGTATGCGCGGATTGAACTGCGAATCTGTTCGGCCACTGACTCCATGGCTTTGGGCTCGGGCAGAAATGAAATTTTGACCCCCAATGGGATCGCTCGGACATCCTGTGTCCTGATAAATCGGCCATGTCCCGATCCGCTTGCGTTGCTGTCTTTTTCCGGTCGGCGAGTCGACGATCTCTTTGAAGAACCAACCTGATCATTGCGAACCCGCTTGCCCTGTCGAGGAGGTCTTTCCTTCCCGATAATCGCGGTTGATTGTTTGGCGGAAGGCTCCTTTGCCCATTCCGGAAGAAATTGGAAATCTATCGCCGACAGTGAGATTGGATTCACATTCTGTTACAGGCTATGGCCTGGCATCGACAATCATCCCATTGCCCAGCATGAACTGATTGGAAAACCAGTAACAGTGTTTGGGATGCTGAACGTGAGCGGCCGCTGCATGGTATTTATCGAACTCTTTCGGATTCCAGAATTTCCTTAATTGCCCCCCCAGTTCACGCACGACATCCTGGTGTCGTCGGGATCCGGCAAGATTATTCCACTCTTCAGGATCTCGTAGGAGATCGTACAATTCCTCACTTCCATCGAGATACAGATTGTATTTCCACTTTCCCTTTCGAATCATACATCCGGCACTCACAGGGGTCCCCGTCTGCTTGGGAAAAAAGGTCTCGCTAAAAATCGCATCGCGCTGGATTTTTCGACCGTTAAACAGGGGTAAAAGGCTGATGCCATCGCATGTATCAGGGATGGTCACCTGTGCTGCCTGACACAACGTGGGGAACAAGTCCAAAAGCCCAACAGGATTTTTATAACGACTGCGCGGCTTGATCTGCTTTGGCCAGCGGATGATCAGCGGCACTTTTACAGATGCCTCATAAAACACTGATTTCTGCCAGAGTTTGTGTTCGCCCGCCATTTCTCCATGGTCGGAGGTGTAAACCACAATGGTGTTGTCCTCAAATCCAAGATATTTCAGCGCGGCCAGGACATGCCCAATTGCAGAATCCACCCACTCGACACAACCATAATAGGCTGCCAGCGTATTCCTGTGCAAAGCGGCAGGTTTTTGGTGATATCCCATCCTCTCATAATATTCCTTGACCGGAGGCGCCAATCGCTCAAAGTAATCATCCGGCACACGGGGCAGCTTTACTTTATCCCGATAAAATTCATGGTATGGAGCAGGGGGGTTAAAGGGTTGGTGTGGCTTGTCGTATTGCAAACTCAGAAAGAATGGCTGATCCGGCGAAATGGCACGATGGATTTGCAACCATTTTGCGGCCTCAGATGAACATATCTCTGTCTGCTGAAGTAACCGGGGAATCCCGGATGGCCCGGCCTGTTCGAAAAGATTGCCATAACCTGCCTCTCCCTTGTCGTTGGCTCTTACAGGATCCGGTTGATGCCCCTGCCCCAAAATATCCCCGTAAGGACGCTCCTGAAAACCCTGAAATTGTTCTCCGTTGAAGTGCGCTTTTCCAATCAAACACGTTCGATAGCCATTTTCTTTGAGAACACGCGGCAAAGTGGTGCGCGATGGATCCAGGATCTGCCGGTTGTCGTAAATCCCAATGTTCCTGCTGTACTGCCCGGTAATAATCGAGCTTCTGCTTGGCACACAGATCGGATTTTGGCAATAGGCCTTATCGAAGGAGGCTCCTTCCCTGGCCAGTTGATCCAAAGAAGGGGTTCTCACCACTTTATTTCCTTCGATACCGAGAGCGCGGAAGTTATGCTGATCGGATATGATGAACAGAATGTTTGGACGCTTCGGACCTTTCACGCCTTCATTAAACGATTAATTGGAACTCGATGTCAATATGCTAACTAGGGTCAATGCCTTTAAGAAATTGATCCGTCGAAAGCAAGTCAGTGCTTTTGAAAAGGAAGCCGGTCTTCGACGACGGCGTCCACCCAAACTCAGCGTCTTGAATTGATCATGTCTTTGGTCTTTCACTTTTTGAATGACCGGGGATGTTTTTCGTCTCACATTCGACACATGAGCGGGAAAAAAATCAGCGACTCAGCTCTTTCTCAACGTCGAGCCAAAATGCCGTGGGAGATCTTTGATAAGAGGGCGCCTCCGGAAACCCACCCTAAATCAATGAAAACAAAGCCCGGTCCGATTTCCTCTTGGCGCATGGGAAAAAGTTGGTGTTGGATCACCTTCAAAACAGACCCGCAGGAACCTTGATATGAAACCGTTGACGGAGGAGCAGGTTGAGAATAATCGTGGTAAATCCCGGATTCGAGTGCGGATCAAGCACGTGTTTGGATTTATGACCCAGTCGATGGGCGGCCTTTATCTGCGCTATATTGGGAAGGCGCGCAACACGGCGGCGATCGGGTTGATCAACCTGATCCATAATCTGGCGCGTTATGAGCAAATCGTGAGACTGGAT
>Ga0209082_1000518_pt1 | contig 12723 bp, 14 predicted proteins | sample ColdCreekSource_FD_184127 | JGI IMG/M metagenome (GOLD analysis project Ga0209082, IMG submission 184127) | Groundwater microbial communities from Cold Creek, Nevada to study Microbial Dark Matter (Phase II) - Cold Creek Source (SPAdes) (version 3) | ecosystem: Environmental > Aquatic > Deep...
AGAGGATGGTATTATTCTGCACTTGATGATCATACTGACGATATACCCATTGCTTCGAGGCGATGGTAGGGGTATCTAATAGCTGGAGCAAAATCTCATTCCAGGTTTTATATCTACCCTGAACATCGATTCCTTGATAATCGCAGCCTGGTAAATTAGCTGTTGTCCATTGAGCAGCTTCTTGGGCATAAGCGGGGGGTTCGGTTAACAATTCCCTGTGATAGATCGGAGTATCATCCGCTAAAGCGGTGGCAGTGACTTCGGCGGCTATTTCTCCCTGGTATAAGATTCTGACTACTGGTTCTTCAATTACTGAACCTGCAACCACTGCCTGAAGTTCCCACCGATGGAAAATATCGATTAATTCCTGTTCTCGACCCTTTTGCGCTACAAACAACATTCTTTCTTGGGATTCCGAGAGCAAATATTCATAGGGAGTCATGCCTGGTTCTCTGGCGGGAATTAAGTCCAGATCCAGTTCAATCCCCACACCACCCTTGTCCGCCATCTCGGAGGTGGAACAAGTTAATCCCGCTGCCCCCATATCCTGTGCTGCCACTACAGCCCCAGTTTTAAAAGCTTCTAAACAAGCCTCTACTAAGGATTTTTCCAAAAACGGATCTCCTACCTGTACCGCAGGGCGATCATCGAGGGAATTATCGGTTAACTCTGAACTAGCAAAACTTGCTCCTCCCATCCCGTCTCTGCCAGTAGTTGAACCAACATATAATACGGGGTTGCCGATCCCCGATGCTCCAGACTTAACAATCTCAGCGGTTTCCATTAATCCCAATGCCATCGCGTTGACTAAAGGATTACCCGAATAAGCGCGATCAAAGTAAATCTCTCCTGCCACCGTTGGCACGCCAATACAATTATGAGTGACAATACCTGAAGTAGTAGCGAATAAGTGAGTATTATCCACTTCGACGTCATACACTGATGTGTCGGTAACAGCTTCTAGTTCTATATTCTTAATTTTGACGAAAGCTAGTTTATCAGTAATGAAATATCGCGGAAAAGAATGTTTATTGCCGTTATATTTAGCTAAAGCGATCGCTAACTGTTGATTACGTTCCTGACTAAAAACATCCGCAAGTATTGTTAAACCATCATAGTTATTAATTTCTAATTGCCAAAGAGGTGAACTAATATACTCGCGTCCTTCAATTGTTCCTTTTTTCGATGGTTGACAATGAATATAGGGAACAATTTTTTGATTTTGCAGTAGTACTAAAGTCTGCTCGAATAGTTTTTTACTAGTGGTAGCAAAAGTGATTTTAGCGTGATTACCATTGGTTTTAGTGGTTAACGAGCCATCACCTCGGAATAAACCTTTTAGTACTTCCTTTTGTAATTGACTGGATAATTGAAAGACAAAAGCTGGCATTGATTTATTGGTAGCCAAATAACCACATTGCCAAACTTCTTTTAACAGATATCCCCATAACCAGGAAGTAGCATAAACAATTATAGTGGAGGTTCGTTTTTCGATGCAGGGGCGTAGTCCTAGACTTTTTAATCCTGCTATGACATCATTGACATATTCTGATTCGTGATGAGCAAAAGTAAAGATAATTTTGTAGGTATTGGCATTTTGAGATACACAACCTTCTGAGAGATAGTACCCAATTAAACGGGCAAATAAATCGTTGACCGAGATAACTGCACGAGGATAATTAGCTTTACCACTACGCCTATATAGTCTGAGGTCTTGACGAGAAATATTTAGCAGTGATTCTAATTTGAAAAAATGAGCCAGAGGCAGATATCCTTTTTGCCAATAACGATGACGTTTAAGAGTAGAAAATTCAATTTGCTTCAATGCAGCTTTAATTTCAGGATTTGGTTGCCAGTTTGAGGGTAGATCGACATAAACATCCTGATGTGCTTCTCCTAATGTAGCTAATAAATCTATGTTTACTATTGACTGCTCGTTGTCTGGAAAATCCAAAAGTAGAGGTAGATAATCACCTGCTTCTAGTTTAGCTGCTGGTTTAATAATGCGATCGCCATGTTCTAGAGTTAATACAGGATGATCTGGTGTTACTGTTAAAGTACGTCCTAAAGCAGTACGAATTTTAATTAATTGCTTGGTAGTGCGTTTAAAAATTCTTTTGACAGGTTGCCAACAACTTGTTTGAGTCTCAGGATTATAAGAAAGAGTTTCTACCTGTTGAAATTTAGATAACTCATAGGTATCCTGATTTTCGGGCATGAGAGATTCCACAAAGTTGCCAATAGTATCAAAGTGAATACCTTGGTTATCTCTCCAGATGAAAGTTTCACTGGCAATTAAGCAATTACCATAGTGAGAGATGCCTTCAACTACTCCTTGGAATATACGCCTGGTTTTGGCATCTTCTAAATTACCGAAGCGCAAAGAATTGAGAATGGCAATGGGGCGCGCACCCATAGTAAAAATATCCCGCAAAATGCCCCCTACCCCTGTAGCTGCCCCTTGAAACGGTTCTACCGCCGAAGGATGGTTATGGGATTCAATCTTGAAGGCTAGCTGTAGACCATTTCCTAAATCTACAACCCCAGCATTTTCTCCTGGCCCGACTAAAACTCTTTCTCCTGTAGTGGGAAACTGACTCAAAAGCGGTCGAGAGTTTTTATAGCAGCAGTGTTCTGACCACATGACCCCAAACATACCTAACTCCGCTTGGTTGGGATGGCGACCTAAACGACTGACAATTTCTCGATATTCCTCTGGCTTGATACCTTCGGCGGCGATTTCTTCAGCACTAAAGGGAGTAGACCCAATCTCAGACATAGATAACCTAATAACCTGTTCACTCTTGGCACAAGCTTTATTTTAGCTAGTCTTGGTCAGGGAGAATCATGATTTATTTAATTCATTTATTTAATTTACTTCAAAATAGCGATTAGGCGACCCCTACGCTTCGCGATCGCAATTCTTCAATTCAACCAGGTTTTGACCACCTAAATAGATTGGATATTATGTCTAATTTCAAAGATTTAAGAGGGGATTTTTGGGGCATAATTTTTCTCAGTGAAACCAACTATAAATTTTTTAATTATATCTTTAGCATTTGTTTAGGGAACAATAAATTGTCGGTTCTTTTATAGAGGAATATTTATCATGAACCAGAATAAGATAAATAAGCCAAGGCAAAATAATGCTTGCCGAGAGTTTGATTTACAATTGAGGCCAGTACATTATGATTTCTCTTATAAAAAACCTTTTCCTTCATCAAAAAATATCGAGCAGTTACTTACAGAAGGATATGTTGGAATCGACCACAAATTGTCTGAAGACAATGCTTTTGCTGCTGTAGCTTATAAATTTAGAGATCAAATTAAGTGGACTATTAGTAATCGTCATGAGCCAGAAATTTGGTTGATGACCAGAGATAAACAAGCCCTACAAAAATTATCTGAATTTATGCTCAATAAATTTAGTTGGTCTCCTATGATCTATACAGATATCCCAAAAGAAGCGTTTATTTTTACTCCTAAAAACAATACTGAAAGAGCCGCGATCGAAGCCACAATTTCAGGAGAATATGGCTGGCAAGGTTCTTTGTATGGGCTGGAATTGTACGAATATCAGGATAATGAAGCAGGGTTTATTTTTGCCACTAAACCCTTAGATTCTCCTGACCAAGAATGGCTTTTGGTTCGACTAAATTTTATCGATTATACGGGTTCTTGGAGTCACCACGAAGGGACAATTGAACAGGTTTATTACATTTGGAAAGAGAATATTGAGTTGGCAGAGCCTAACTACAAGCCGACCACAGATGAGATACTCGATGCTATTCAGGATTGATTGCTGCTCGCAAGTCGAGTTTCCTTGGTAAGCTAGGTAAGATAAATTATGTAGAATGGCGATCGCCTGAAAAAAAATGATTATATTACCTGGAGCAACAGTTAAAGTGACCAACTCTGATGATATCTACTTCAATTATCAGGGATTGGTACAGCGGATTGATGACGGTAGAGTCGCCGTTCTGTTTGAAGGGGGCAACTGGGACAAACTAGTGACTTTTAATCTCGGGGAACTCGCAGCGGTGGATCTAACCAAGAAGAAAAAATAAGGTTGATATCTAAGTACAGGACAAAAACTGGAGAGATTGAAGCGAAACTCAAAGAAACATTAAGTCTTGATCTTGGGGAAGAGAAGAAATATGAATGCGATCGCTTTATTGTAGTCAGTTAGAGCTAAATCTAGTTTTCCTTGGTTCTTGTGTAGATTACCCCGCTTGTTGTCAGCAAGAGCATCATTCGTAGGGTAGGGTGTGTTAGCCGTAGCCGTAAGGCACCACACAAAGCATTATCCACCAATTTAAATTTATGAGCGATCGCCGTATCCTTTCTAAAACTACTGAATACAAAGATTTTCACTTCAGAAGCAAATCACTGTCAAGATAAACTAAGAGTTTCTGTTGGGGATTGTAGTGATTTCTTTTTACTATATGCTCAATGGCGATCGCACTAACTTTACTCAAGAACTCATAATTATCTGTGCTAATTCCTGACGAGTAACCCCACTAGTCAACAATGCTCGAAAAATTAAATCCAATGACACACTAGGATCGCCAGATTCTATCTTAGCTATGCGCGATTGAGAAGAACCCATCAGATTAGCAAGAGCATCTTGGGAAAGATTACTAATTTTTCTTTGTTCCCTGGCAAATAAAGCCAGTTTTATTTTAAGTTCTACTAGTTCAGCTTCAACAGGAGTTAGATCCAAGAAATCACTGGCATCTCCCACAGTCCAACCAGAAGCTTCTAATCTTTTGCGTTTTTGCTTGTCCATAACCAGATCCTCTACTTTTACTAAATCGTGTCATATTGCTTTAGTCTTTTCTGACATCGCTGTATAATTGGGTCAGGGGTTTTATTCGTCTTCTTAGCAAACACATCCACAACTACGATCGCATCCTCATCAATACGATAGATAATTCGCCAAGTTTTATCCTCATCATTAATTCGCAACTCATGGCATCCTTTACCAATGCTGGGCATCGGACGGGATTGGGGCACAGACAACGATCCCCCTTTTTGGAGTAACCGAAGTAGATAACCTGCTTCGATCCGAGCCTCACTGGAAAATGGAGGAGTTTTTACCTCACCCGCAAACCAGACCAGTACCTTATCTTTGGGACTCATTACCTGGTAGATTTTGGTTGTTTATATTTCTAATAATATGTCAGATTTGACATATTAGCAATTTACAATTTTAAGCTAGCGATCGTACTACAAGATTGGTGATCGCACTTGAGTGGATATAACTGTAAAACTAGATCCTGTATCTACTAAAAGTCTTGCAATCACAGGTTGTCGTATACGATCGCCAACGGCTACACGCAAAAATAGCAAGCCATTACGCACTTCCAATGGGTAAATCGCTCTTCGACTCATAGATGGTATCTATGAACTTAGATTACATTTTGGCGGAGGTTATCGAGTTTACTATGGAATATCGGGAAAAAAGATGATTTTACTGTTAGTGGGAGGAGTCAAGAAAACTCAAAGCAAAGATATAAAAACATCTCTTAGATACTGGAAAGAATACCAAGAAGAACAAAAAGAGGTTAACTAAAAATGCCGACAAAAGACTATAAAACAGATTTACTAGCAAGATTAAGCAATTCAAATTATGCAGCAACCTATTTAAAAGCTGCTTTGGATGAAACATTATCAGATGGAAATACAGAAGCATTTTTATTGGCGTTAAAAAACGTAGTGGAAGCCAAAGATTCGACTCAGGTAATTGCCAATAAGTCTAAGATATCAAGACAGCACCTTTATCGAATTCTAAGCGGAGATGGAAATCCAACCTTAGATACATTAACCTCGATATTACAGGCAGTAGGTCTAACGATTGATTTCAAGCCTGTATCAGTAGATGAATAGACATATACAAATAATTGGTAAGGTGGGCAATGCCCATTCTACGAAAACTCTTATGTAGTTAAACATAGTAAAGTAGGGTGTGTTAGCCGTAGCAGTAACGAGCCACACAAAGCGTTATCCACCAACTTGAATTTATGAGCGATCGCCGCCGTATCCTTTCTGATTTCGGTGCGTTGTACTCCGTTAACGCACCCTACAAGATTGGCGATCGCGCTGGTGATTTTGACGGTAATCTCACGGGCAATATTATTTTTAATGTGAGGAGCGATATTTTGAGCAATAATCTCGGTTGCGGTTGCGGTAACAGGCGGGATAAAAGGCGCAGAAACCAGAAATAGAGATGCGATTATTGGCAAATAGGATTTCATCTTAAGTAATATTAATACCAGTAAATGTAGGATGGGTTAGACGGCGACAATCTCTACTCCGAGTTTAATACAACAATCCGTCGTAACCCATCAACAAGATCGCGATAGGCTATGCTTTATGTGGTGCGTTACGCTTCGCTAACATACCTTACTTGGAATCTTTCCCCCTACCCTTAACAAGATCTCGTGAAGGTTTAAGCTTTATGTGGTGCGTTACGCTTCGCTAACACACCCTACTTGAATTTTTTCCCCCCTTATTAAGGGGGGCTAGGGGGGATCAAACAATTGTTAATTAGCAGTTAAATCCGTTTCTTCAATTGCAGGGGCAGCATTTAACAACTGATCTACAGATACATAAATTTTATCTCCCGAACTTTGATAGATTGGTTCGGATGACGATCCTTCAATAATTCCAGTCAATCCTTTCAAGACTCCTTGAGAATCGCTACTGGCTTTTACCTGAAATAACTGATCTTCAGGTTTACAAGGTTGCCCCCCTTCCACCGCAGCACAAACTATGTCATAGCCATTGCTAACTCCTGTAGTTAAGTAATCTAAACGTCCATCTTCATAAAAAGCCTGAAACTTTGGCGAAACCGTTTCACATCGAGTTTGAGCATCCCATTCAGGAATATAATTCGATTTCCAAGCAATAACCGAGACGCTTGCCTTTCTTTGGGGAACATAAGCAATGGTAGCTGGAATAGTTTCGCCACTCGCTTTATCTAGGAATTCACCGCAACGAAAACTAATCCTATCTTTGGGATAAGGTGTTTCGGCATTGCTCGACTGACTCAATGCATTGGGAGAAGCAAAACCAACTGTAGTAGTAGCTACGAGAATTGTGATCCAGGATTTATTGTTCATGGCAAAGTTTGTGCTTTGGAGAATAAAGGGGCTTTGCCCCAGCTATAAGCCATAAGCTTTAAGCTTTAAGCTGCGATCAGACAAGGTATTAGACCTCACAACTGACTAGAATTATCCTAAAATACTTCAATGCTTTTTAGCTATAAAAAACTGAGATTTAAATATGGATCAATCAAAACTAAATATTACTTAAATATGAGACTTAGATAATAACGGCTACAGTCAATTAATGAATGTTTAAATGCTTTGGTTTGTTTCTATGGCAGCGAGGGAAATAACTATTAATAAAATGAGAGGGCGCGAATGAATCGAGAATATCCCTTAATCAAAGCTACTAAACCTGATGGAGGGCAATATACCATCGACTTGGGAGAGATAATTAACCAACAAGAGCGATCGCTTTATATCTATATCGGCAGACAAAGCAACAATCACATTGTTTTACCCGACCCAGAGAAAAAAATATCCAGACATCATTGCTCTCTTCAATACAAAAACAATCGCTGGTGGATAGTAGACGAAGGAAGTTCTAATGGCACTTTTTTGCAGCGAGAAATCGACCAGCCAGAAATTGATGTGCGCTCTGAAGATAAGATTGCTCTTAGAAGTGGTGACTATATCTTAATCCTGGGACAACTTAGCCCATCGGGACAACCTGTTTTCTGGCGACTGGAATTTATCGACCCTGGAGAAACCAGTCAATTATCCAGTATGCAAACCATTCACAGCATTGAATACAGTCTCAATCAAAAGACTTTGTATCGCAATATTGCCCGTCGTCGAGATGCGGTATCTTTGGGGGAACAGGAGCGTTTTTTAATTGATTATATGAGTCGCAAAAATCATCAAAATAACAATCAAACAGCTATCTGCGAATATGACGAACTCATCCAAGCAGTCTGGAATAATGATAATTTTGCTAGGGATAAGAGAAATATCAACCATTTAGTTTGGCGTATTAGAGACAAGATCGAACTAGATTCAGGAGAACCTCAGTTTCTCAAAACCGTTAAAGGAAGGGGTTATTCCTTGGATATCAAAATTATCGAGTAATCCCTCAGTTTTCTCGCACTAAAGTCCACAAGCATCGAATCGAGATAATAGCATCTCCCGTTCGCGAATCCGTAAATCATTTTTATCCGTAGCGACTCGACCAGGAGAAGGAAGATGACCTGGTGGAGCTATGTTGGTGAATTTAAGATCGCCATATAAACTCCAAACTCCAAAACTTCTCCACTTAACGCGATCGCCAAAGGCTTCAGAGGCAGATTGAGTATATTGATTAAATTCATTGCCCGTTTCTAGATAAGCTTTTTCTTGGGGGCTAAAACCCAATCTCCCATCACTATTACTTGTCCATAACTCGTCAATTTTCTCCAGTGATTTACAGGGAAATTTATTGAGAGAATCCGCATCTAAAGCACTTTTTTCTCCCGCCACCTGTAACATAAGCTTGTCAGTTTCAGCATCAGCTTGCTGCCATGCTTGGTTTTGTAGATACGTTTCTAATTGAGCATAATCAGGGCGATTAAGAAATTGCCAGCCCAAAAATCCCCCACCAGCCAAACCGATAGCTCCTAACGCAGCCAGAAATAGCTTCTTGGCGATCGAATTATTTGAACTGTCTCCTGTTGTCGCAATTACAGTAGGAACAAATGCATTCAAAGCCTTAGCAGCATCGGGAAACCTCTGTTTGTATTGGTAACTAATCATCCGTCCCAAAACATTTTTTAATTGTGGATTAGCTTCAATTTTGAGATCGTTCCACACTTGTTCTAGAGATTCCGAATCTTGTGGCAATTCTAGAGACGATAAACCCGTCAGAGCTTGGATACCCAAGATTCCGACGGCATAGATATCGCTGTATTTTCCTGGTCTTCCCAGCGCTTGTTCGTGGGGCATATAAGAACCAGTTCCAATCCCAATTGATCCTGGTTCGCTGGTTTGTTCAAGTTGCTCAATGGTTAAAATTTCTTTGACTGCACCAAAATCAATTAAGACTAGCTTGCCATCTTGGTGACGGCGCATAATATTAGCGGGCTTAAGATCTCGATGGATTGTATCTTGTTGATGTACGACGGCTAAAATCTCTAACAATTCTCGCAAGAATTTAACTGTTTTGGCTTCACTCCATCTTTTTCCTGGCTCGAATTCTTGAGTTAAAGTATGTCCTTCGATTAATTCCTGTACCAAGTAAAACTCTCCATCTTCTTCAAAATAAGAAAAAAGACGCGGAATTTGGTCGTGTTCTCCCAATTTAGCCAGACACTCAGCTTCAGTTTTAAATAGTCTTTTAGCTATTTCTACATTTTCTGGGTCGTCATTTTGAGGGCAGAGATGTTTGACCACCCGATGAGGTTCACCAGGAAAAGCCATATCAATAGCAAGGTAAGTATTGCCAAAAGACCCGCCATCAATTGCTTTGATGATTTTATATCGTTGTAATAATACTTTTCCGAGAAACATTTATGTACTAATGGTCAACGGGGAATTATCTTGTACTTAGGGTTAATATACCTAAAATCAGGATCTTCAAGCGAAAGTTTTGCTGATTTAAAACCTAAACTGATAACGATTTGCATAAACAGGTTTAAAACCTCTTAAATACCAGTTTCAAAAACTAACTTCTAACTTCTAACTTCTGACTTTGTTAACATGCGTCTTCCCTTGCCTCAGTTTACAGTCGATGGTCGTAATCCCAAGCATATTGGCGAGGTGATCGAAACTTCCACCACTCAATATCTAGCACAATGCTTAGAACCCGAAGATCTGAAATTTCCTGTAATGCCGCCTTTTGGTAGCTGGATCAAATCTTTTGATGAGGAGTCGGGGAATAAAATTTTTTCCGTCGTTACCTATGTCACCACTAGCCCCATTGATTCAGTTCACCGTGCCAGGGCGTTGGGCTTGTCTTTAGAAGAATTACGGGAACAGCAACCGCAGATTTTTGCCATGCTGAAAACTGAATTTAAAGCAGCGATCGTTGGTTTTGAGACTCCAAGTAATTTGAATGGCAACAATTTGGGTCAGGTTTATCAATACTTACCGCCCCGTCCACCTCAGATTCATCAATCGGTTTATCATTGCGATACCGAAGAAGTGGTTCACTTTACCGAGAAACTAGACTTTTTGCGGACTCTTTTAGCCGCCAAAGATATTCCCGTAGAATCTTTAGTGGCAGCTTCGGTAAGAGATGTCTATCGTCAGCGTCAAGCGAACCGAGATTGGCTGGTTAATGTGGGGCGGACTCTCAGTACTTTGCTGAAAGATGATTATGATCGTCTGCGCTATATTCTCAGTCAGATTCATTGGTAAAGGGGCGAAGCCCCAGCTATTAGCTTTTGGCCATTAGCTTAATAAGTTTTAATAGCAGATACAGGAGTAAGGGAAGAATATAAGGAATTATGGGTAAAAAAAATCATCACGAAAAAGCCAGCAAATCTGCAAAATCTGTAAAATCCGCCAAAAATAGTCAACAAGAGTCAGAACAGCATCAGGACATCAGCAAGAAAAAATACGAAGCCGAATTAGCCAAGTTACAAATCGAACTGGTTAAACTACAGCGCTGGGTGCAGCACAAAGGCTTAAAGGTAATGGTGTTATTTGAAGGGCGAGATGCAGCAGGGAAAGGCGGTGCGATCAAGCGAATCAGCGAAACCCTAAATCCTCGGGTTTGTAGAATAGTAGCTTTAGGAACTCCTAGCGATCGCGAAAAAACTCAATGGTATTTTCAAAGATACGTAGCCCATTTTCCCGCAGCAGGAGAAATAGTCCTCTTTGATCGCAGTTGGTACAATCGTGCGGGGGTAGAGAAAGTCATGGGTTTCTGCACTTATGATGAATACAACGAGTTTATGCGTTCTTGTCCCCAGTTTGAGATGATGATTCAGCGTTCAGGAATTATTTTAGTCAAGTATTGGTTCTCTGTGAGCGACCATGAACAGGAAAAACGGTTTCAAGAAAGAATTAAAGATCCCACTAAGCGGTGGAAAATTAGTCCGATGGATTTATCTGCGCGGGAAAAATGGGTAGATTATTCCAAGGCAAAGGATGATATGTTTGCTGCCACCGATATTCCCGAATCCCCCTGGTATGTGGTGGAAGCCGACAATAAAAAAAGAGCGCGACTCAACTTTATTAGTCACCTCTTAGCTACTGTACCCTACGAAGAATTACCCGACGAGAAAATTAAGCTACCGCCTCGACAACAAGCGATCGACTATGAACGTCCTCCTCTCAGCACGCAAAACTTTGTCCCTGAAAACTGTGGGGGCGACAAGCAAGTCAAAAAAACGACTGAATAGGCGATCGCTGTATCAAGTTATTGTAATCCATATTTAGTGTTAGCCAAAATAAAAAACACTATCTATAGTAGTTGACTAAAAGCGCAGTAAACAAAACTAATTACACACTTGACTTGCTCTTCTTGAAGCAGTCCTAAAGGATATATCGAAGTGTATCCCTTTAGGGACACCTTCGGATATCGCTCATGGGGCTTGTGCCGCTTAGTTGGGTGGAAAGCCAAGGCGCGTTTTGAGTAGGAAGCTTCCCACTCAAAAGCCGCCGTCCCAAGACCGCGCTGCTTCGCTTTTCCCTTTTCCCGATCCTAACGAGGTAATCAATTATGTACGACTACTTAGTAGCGGTGAATAATTACTTTGGTTGAAGCTGAGTTAGAAATATTTAACTTAGGACACTCGTTGCGTAATTTTGCTAGCCCAAACAAAATGGCGATCTCCATGATCATCGTCAAAGATAAGTTTCGGGCAAAAGCTAGATTAGTAATCAGTTCCACCATTTCGACTTTGACTTCACGCAACATAATTAATACCCTAGTTATTTTGCTGTTTAGTTGTTAGATCAATACGTTCCATCAACTATAGTTATGCAATTACATCATTTTGTACTCGATTTAGAACAGTATCACTTTAGAGTTCATCAAAACAAAAGCGATCGCTTATCTTAAAATTTGATGAGCGATCGTTTATTCTTTAGGGCTTTTGAACTAAAACATTTGCAGCGTTATACTCTGATTTCTACGGTTTGGGCTAATTAAGTATTAACGCTAGTAGCAACACCAGTAGCAACACTAGTAGCAACTCGGGAATTTTTGCCATCGACTGTGACGGCATAGCTAGTAGCAGCACCAGTAGCAGCACTAAGTTGATAACCATTTCCCGATGCAGTTCTAGTCCCAACTAGAGTTTTCGCCCCTGTGTTTTCGCCAAAGGCTGCACCAAAAGCATTAGCATTAGCGTTGCCGCCATAAGCACTAACATTAACTCCTGTATAAGCAGCAACTCCACCATTAATTTTAGCTTCCGTCGCAGTTTCGATGTGTTGTAAATCTGAAATAATCATGTTCTTGTACCTCTCGTATTGTTGTTTAGTTGCTGTTGTTGTTTGGACTCGTTAATTTAATCTATGTAGTGAGCTAGATAAATATGCGGCTTTCTATTCACTACGGTTTAAAATCTCTGTTTAGAAGGATTCAGATTTGGAACTAGAACCAGAACCACTGAATTGTCCTTCGACAACTAAAGTACCTGTGGAAGTGATAGCTTTAGTGTTGCGACCAAAAGCTTCGGCTCCTGCGTTG
>Ga0209082_1000520_pt1 | contig 12703 bp, 12 predicted proteins | sample ColdCreekSource_FD_184127 | JGI IMG/M metagenome (GOLD analysis project Ga0209082, IMG submission 184127) | Groundwater microbial communities from Cold Creek, Nevada to study Microbial Dark Matter (Phase II) - Cold Creek Source (SPAdes) (version 3) | ecosystem: Environmental > Aquatic > Deep...
ATTGATAATTGATAATTGATAATTGATAATTGATAATTGATAATTGATAATTGATAATTGATAATTGATAATTGATAATTGATAATTGATAATTGATAATTGATAATTGATAATGAGTTGTTAGTCTGGAGATCTTTAGTTTATTGACGTTTTAGTCCGAGTTTTACCCAATCAATGCAGTCTGAAGCATTAGAGAAAATTTTGGGTGCTGCGATATTGATGAGCTTGTTCGGTGCATAGTGATCGTAAAAGCATTTATTGCCTTGCTGATGAATAATGATCAGATTGTGATTATAGGTATAGCGCTGGTGGAAGTAGTGAGTTCCTTCGAGGGTTATTTGGGTATCGAGATGTTGTTGAGCGATCGCCGTAATTTCTTGAATTTTCCCAGAATATAGTTTGGCGGGATTCTCTGCTTGATGCAAGCTGCTGGTATATCCTTGTTCGGATAACAAAGCGTAGGAATAGATATCCTGACCATCAACACGGCTATGAACGAAAGGAATAATTAGACATTCCTGATGGACGACGGATTTTTCGTAGAGGAACCGATCTATCATTTACAGCCGTTTTCAGTTGAATAAACTCCGTTGTCAATTAGTTACTTCGTAGCTTCTAGCTTCTAGCTTCTAGCCTCATAATCTAAGTCATCGCGGTCTACCCATGTGAAAACTGTTTTATAGCCGTTTTCAGTAAGATAGATTACATTTTAGCTTTTCATGGGATTCACGAAATACTCCAGTTAAATAAGCAGCGATCGCCCTTTTGCTCGACAATTTCTGCACCCAAACGCTGATAAAAACTCAATCCCCTAATATTTCTGGCATCCGCAGTCCAAGCTAAATGACTACAGTTATGCTGTTGAGCAATCTGTCGCAGCTTGTTCATTAATAGATTGCCAGCACCCTTACTCCTACTGTCTGGCTTAACAAACAAATCATCTAGCCAAACACTAGGTTGTCCAACAAAGGAAGAATATCTAAATCCGTATAGGGCAAATCCAATTTGATTTTGGTTCTCTTCTGCTAACAGAACATAGGCAAAAGGGCGATCGCTCAAGATTGTTTGTTGTATCTTCTCGATTGTGGTTTGAACCTTGCCTGAATATGCCCCAATGCTACGGTCAAATTCTGCTTTACCATGAATCAGTCCATAGATCAGGGCGGCTTCTGTGGATGCAGCAAATCTAATGTCGATCATATTTGATCTACTAAAGAGTCAATGATTGAGGATTAGTTTCAATCAAAGTCGCCAAATCTTTCAAAAACGCTGCTGCTTGAGCGCCATAAATAATACGGTGATCAGAAGTAATATTTACCTTCATCTGACGTTTGACTCCCATCATCCCAGCATCATCCACCACCATCTGGGGTTTAGAACCACCGACGGCAATAATTGAACCCTGTCCTTGAGGCAAAATCGCATCAAAGTTATCCACCCCAAACATGCCCAGATTAGAAAGGGTAAATGTCCCAGTGCTATATTCCTCAGGCTGTAGTTGCTTCGAGCGAGAACGAGCCACTAAATCTTGCCAAGTGCGGGATAAGGAATATATATCCATCTGATCGGCATTTCGCAACACAGGGGTAATTAATCCCCCGTCAGGCATGGCTACCGCCACCGCTACGTTAATTTCGGCATTGTAGCTAATGGCATCTTGAGCGTAGCGAGCGTTTACTACAGGATGGTTCTTGAGGGTAACGGCGATCGCTTTTGCTAACAAAGCCGTCATGGTAACGCCCTTGGACTTAATTTGCTTATATAGCTGATCTAAAGCATCGGTGTTAATTGTATAGGTGACATGGAAAGTCGGCACTTGCAAACTAGTCATCATGTTCTGTACCACTGCTTTTTGTAGTGTATTGAGGGGTACAGTTTCACCTGGGGTTACAGGCACAGAAATTACAGGAGTAGCTACTGCTTTCGGGGCAACAGCAGCAACTCTTGTGGGGGTTGCATCAGGAGTAGATATTGGCTTTCCAGAGGCTTGTTCCACATCTCCCGCTGTAATGCGTCCATAGGGTCCACTTCCTTGAAGAGATTTTAAATCTACCCCTAACTGTTTGGCTATTTTTTTCGCTCTAGGAGAGGCTACGGTTCGACCTGAATTACTATTACTACCGCCATTACTAGCTACTGCGGTCTTAACTTCTACGGGGGCAGCTACAGCTACAGGATCTGCTGCTTGAGGCTTACTGCCACCACTGACATGAGATGCCGCTTGTTTTTTCGCTGCTTCAATTTCCGCTTCTGTTTCCGCTATTAAAGCGATCGCACTACCCACAGGAGCTTCTTCTCCTGCTTCCACCATAATTACTGCCAGATAGCCATCATAAAAGGTTTCTACGTCCATGTCGGCTTTATCCGACTCCACCACTAGGACTGTTTCTCCTTTTGCTACCTTGTCTCCAGGAGATTTAGACCACTCGACAATCTTACCTGTTTCCATGGTGGAACTGAGGGCGGGCATAAATATATCGTGAATCATAGTGTGCAATCTTCTGCTTAAAGTTAGTTATTGATTGATTTGAAGGCAGCTACAAGCCATCAGCTTTAAACCAAACCGAAGGATATTATATCTTTAATCTAGGGTGCAGAACATTTGCTATTCATTTCATTGCCAACTTGGGTTTTCTACCTAATAAACCTGTCATTAGTCTTAAGGCAACAATTCTCAGGGGCTTTAAATAGCTCATTGTCCATAGTCCTAAACGGCGTAGCACCACCACTGGCAGCCAGCTATTGGAGAACATGCGATCTAATAGATCAGTAAAGCCTAAAATTGCTAGATTCTCGATTTTGCGCCAGCTTTCATAGCGCTTGAGGACTTTAATTGTACCGATATCTTGTCCTTGCCCATCAGCGGATTGTAAAATCTGTGCCAAACTAGCAGCATCGCGGATACCCATGTTTAGCCCCTGTCCCCCCACGGGATGGCAACAGTGAGCAGCATCACCGATTAATGCTAAACGAGATTGAATATAGCGATCGCATTGCATCAACTGCACAGGGAATACTTGCCGTTGGCTAACTAGCTCTAATTCTCCTAACACCCCGCCTGTATAGGTTTTTAGTTTAGCCAAAAAAGCCGACTCCTCTAATTCAGCTAAAGCCTGAGCCTCGGCATGGGGGTTAGTCCAGACAATTTGGCAACGGTTGCCTGGTAAGGGCAATACTCCCATCGGGCCACTGGGCCAAAAGCGCTCAAAGGCGGTATTATTTTCGGGGGCAGTATGCTTAATAGTAAATGCCACACAGGATTGCCAGTATTTCCAACCACGGGTTTTAATTCCTGCCAACCTACGAATCGGCGATCGCGCGCCATCTGCCCCGATCACTAGCTTAGTTTTAATTAGGCGTTGCTCTCCGTTAACCTGGACTTCCACCGTAGCCATGCTCTTATCTGTCTTCACATTATTCACCTCTGCTGGACAAAGCCAAGTGACATTGGGACAATCCGTTAGATATTTATGCAGAGCAGTAATCACCACATTGTGTTGGGCTACATAGCCTAAATGCTCTCCTGGTAAATCTTTGGTGGCAAACTCTACCTTCTGAGGATAATCGGCATCGCTGAGACTAATATGCTGATATTTACCAATTTGAGGGAATATATCCTGCCAAATGCCAATTCCTGCATAAATACGACTCGATAAAGGAGAAAAAGCATAAGCCTGGGTTTTCGCTGCTGCCACTTCCTGGGATCTAGCCTCAATCAAAATAATTTTTAAGTCAGAATCTTTTAATGCTGCTGCCAGAGTTGTCCCCACAATACCGCCACCGACAATTACGATGTCGCAATCAAGGCTAAGGGAGTCTGCTGTAGTAGTTTGTGGTGATGCTAACATGGCTTGGATTTTGAATAATTTGACCGCGGAAGGCGGTGACAGGCAAGCTCTGGCTTTAAAAGCCAGGGAACCTGTCACCGAAAAGATTAGTATTAAAATATGTTAAGTATAAATACTCTTTTCTATTGTGACGCGATCGGCAATTTAGAACAAGGAGAATTTGCCAAAGGTTGATTAAACAGCAATGGCAGTTGAAAATACTTAATTCTTGTTTGATCATTTCTAGATCTAATCAACAAGATCGATAATCAATAAGAGTTGTGTCTCAATCCTAAGTTGTTATAGGGTTCTATGTTAAAGTTTGATGATGTTAAGAAATATTTTCGGAGTATTGACTAAATCCGTAACTTTGTCTCCGAATTTTAAATCTCTACACTCTTTTATTGAAGAAAGATTTTATGTCAGTTTATCTAACTGTCTTTTGTTTTCCATAGCTTGGCTCTTTTTGCAGCCCTTAAACAGTCAATCAGAAGAAAGACATAATCAAATGCCTTAAAGCCTTAAGGTTGAAAATCTCTGAATTTTCAGCCTGAAAATCAACCAGAATTGTGGATTCAGCTACAATTTTTCCCTAATTCTAAAATCTGAGCAAGATGCTAACGGTAATCAGGTTTTAACAATGCAGGTTTTATTTGATCGAACTTCTAAACGACTGGCTAAATCCAAAGCTAACAATAGCCAGGAAAATATAGCTCTAGATAGCAGCCTCTCGATGATCAGTAGACATACTTGTCCTTGCTGCTCATATGTCTTGCTTCGTCATCTAGGTTGGAGAGGTGTTTACTGGCTTTGTAGCCACTGTAATCAAGAAATGCCAGCTTGCTGAATAATGCTGAACAATCACTCAAAGTTTCGCTAACTGAGCAGAATTTTTCAATTCACTTCATTTAAGGAAAATAATATTTAATGTTAATCGCCAAAAAAACAGCTTTGATTTACTGTGAAAATCAATTTGGCTTAATGGACGGCAAAACCGCAGCAGGTTTAGTGCGACACTCCGATACTTATAATATTGTCGGCGTAATCGATAGTTCTTTGGCTGGAGAAGATGCAGGAGAACAATTAGATAATCAAAAAAACAATATTCCGATCTTTGCTAACTTACAGTCAGCCTTAGAGCAATTACCAGACATTCCTCATTGCTACATTTATGGCAAAGCTCCCTTAGATGCAACTATATCTACTGCGGAAAGAGCCTTGATCTTGGAAGCTATGACCAAAGGAATGGATATCATTAATGGTCTACATGAGTTCTTTTCTGAAGATGCTGAGTTCAGCGAGATGGCAGTGCAGTGCGGAGTGAAAATTCAAGACATTAGAAAACCGCCGAAATTAAAAAATCTTCATGTCTTTACTGGTCAAATATCTCAAGTTAATGTTCCAGTAATTGCTGTCTTAGGTACTGATTGTGCCTGCGGAAAAATGACTACCGCAGTGGAATTAAATAAAGCTTTAAACAATTTAGGCATCAAATCAGTGTTAGTTGCCACAGGTCAAACGGGCTTAATGCAAGGGGCAACTTATGGTGTATCCATCGATGCTTTGGTGTCTCAATTTGTCATTGGGGAAATAGAAAATGCCGTTGTTCAAGCCTTTAAAAAAGAAAGTCCCGATATTATTCTCGTAGAAGGGCAAAGTGCCGTTTCCCATCCCGCTTTTATGAGTTCGGTAGGTATTTTAAAAGGATGTATGCCAGATGGAGTAATTTTACAACATCCTCCTGGTAGGAAATTCCGCTGTGACTTTCCCCTTTTACCGATGCCCAGCATTGTCAGTGAGATTCGTCTAATTAAAGCAATTTCCCAAACTCAGGTAATTGCGATCGCTTTAAGCCACGAAAATTTAACTGAGATAGAAATTCAGAAGACTATTAAAAGCTATGAAGACCGTCTTTTGTTACCAACTACAGACGTTTTGACCTATGGCTGTGCCAAACTAATCCGTGCTTTATACAATCTTTTTCCCTCTCTTGGTTGGCAAAACCAACAGAATTCCCAGACACCACCTTTATTAACCACAAGGTAGATGCTGAACGTTGCCATTACAAATATGAAAGGGTTTTTGCCCAGGATAGAAATTAATCTCGCTCAAATAGAGTATAACGCTCGGATGTTGTGCGAACTTTACGGACAACAAGGTATTTCTTTAATGGGAGTCTCTAAAGCGGTACTAGGAGAACCTCTAATTGCCAAAGCGATGATTCGAGGAGGAGTCAAGTTTCTTGCTGACTCTCGTTTAGAAAATATTCAAAGAATGAAAAATGCCAAGATCTTCGCTCAGTTTGTTTTACTTCGCACTGCCTCCAGTCAAGCAGAATCGATTATTGAAAATGTAGATATTAGCTTGAATACAGAAATGGACACCCTGGAAAAGCTGAACTATTACGCATCTGAGCAAAATAAAATTCACCAAATAATTTTAATGGTGGAAATGGGGGACTTGCGAGAGGGGATAATGCCTGATGATATTTTCTGCTTCATCAAAAAAGTTCTGGACTTACCTCATCTCAAAATTTTGGGAATCGGTTGCAATTTGGCTTGTTATGGAGGCATCAAGCCTGACAATCAAAAAATGTTCCAGTTGTCAGCATTAACCGAGGCGATCGAAAAAAAGTTTCAAATTAACTTACCCATAATTTCTGGAGGAAACTCCGCTAACTATGAATGGTACAAATCTACCAAGAACGTGGGGCGAATTAATAATCTGCGTTTGGGAGAATCAATTCTTTTGGGCTGCGAACCTGTCCAAGGAAGAACTATTCCCAAATTACATACCCATGCTTTCAAATTAATTGCCGAAGTTATTGAGTCGAAAGTAAAGCCTTCTCTACCCTTTGGGCAAATTGGTCGGGATGCGTTCGGTAATATTCCTATTTTTAGCGATCGCCATACCCACAGAAGAGCAATTATTGCGTTGGGTAAGCAGGACACTTTGATATCTGGTTTAAGTCTGAATCAAGATCTGGAAATATTGGGATCTAGTAGCGATCACCTAGTTCTCGACTGCAAAAACTCTTTTTTAAAGGTGGGAGAGGGGGTAAATTTCAACCTCGACTATGGAAGTCTTTTGATGGCAATGACTTCACCTTTTATCAAAAAACAATTTATTTAATGAAGCCTGAAATAAAAATACAAATGACTAAACAGTACCACAACCCCGCACTTCAACAAGAACCGATTGGCGAACCCGCAGCAATTATTGCCCCTAGAGAAAATGAATCTCTTTTTAGATGGATTAAAAGTACTGGTCGATTTCTGCCTCATCAGTCGGATAAATTTCAGGATGAGAAGGAAACAGATGACCTGGAAGATCTTCTAGACCAAGATGAAGAAGTAGATCCAGAAGAATAACTTCTTTCTGACTTTGTCAAAAGCTATAAGCTATAAGCTGCAAGCCTTTTAATTGACTACCTGCGTCGCTTTAGGACTACGTCCTCGAAGGAGGATACCGCTTCGTGACCGAAGGGAATGCTAAAGCCCTAAAGGATTCCCTTCGGTCACACTAGCTGCGCGTCGTCCTTTAGGGCATATAGCAGCTTTAAACTTATAGCTAATGGGTTCAAGACCCCCTCCAAACTTTAGTTTGGTGGTCTACAATTGACTGCGAGGTCTAATACTTTGTCTGATTGAAGCTTAAAGCTTACGGCTTATAGCTGGGGCAAAGCCCATTTGTGTAAGAAATTTAAAGGACAATTCTCTCCTTGACTGTAGCGATCGTTACTAAGTTCAGCCCAACAGGATAAACTATTGAAGATAAACCATGATGCTCTTGGTTAAAACCGATCCCAAAGATCGAGCAATATGCCTGGGATAATTGATATCCTGAGTAAGAGCAAAGCAACACTAGCGCGAGTTTGATTGAGAAAGCATGAGTCCTAGAAAACTAACCGAAGGCGATAAGCAAGAGATCCTTGAAGAATATCGTAATTCTGAGGCGACTACTTCTACCTTAGCGAAAAGTTATGAGGTTAGTAGTTCTACGATCAGCCGCTTTTTGAAAAATAAATTGACCACCGTCGAGTATGAAGACCTCATTCAGCAGAAACGTTTAGCTCGCACTCCCAGAGGAGAAAAGTCTGAGGAAGAAGACCTGATTCTGGAGCCACCCAAGGCAAAGACGCAAGCAAAATCTTCGTCAAAAAAATTGACCTCAAAAGCACCACAAGGGCGTAACAGCAAGAAAGCCAAAAAAGTAGTAGCTGATGATGATGTAATACCTGAATTAGCTAGCTGGCAAAACCTTTTGTCAGATCAAGTCGAGCAACCAGCCAACGAACCTAAGCCTCGTCGCCGTCGTCGTTCCAAAACTGCTGAAACGGAATCTGAAACGGAAGTTGTGGCTATGCTAGATGTAGCTCCAGAGATGCCAGAGTTTGAAGTAGAGCAACTAGAACTAGAAGCAGCACCTGTTAAGCTGGTTTTGGATAAAGTACGCAGTAAATCCGCTAAATCTGTGGTGGAAACTGTTCCCAAAAGTGAGCGTCTAATTCTAAAACGCGATCGCCTTGAACTAGAAGAAGAGGACGATGATGAGGACGAAATGGATCTGATCGCCCTGCGAGAAATGCTAGGGGAGGATCTAGAAGATATTGACGATGATGATGAGGATGACGACGACGACGATGATGAGGATGACGATGATGACAATGCTTCTTACCTGAGTCCTGCTGCGGATTTTAGTAATGTTCAAATTCTACCTTTATCCCAAGCAACCCTTCCCAGAATTTGCTATCTAGTGATCGATCGCTCCGCAGAGTTAATCGTTAAACCTCTAGCGGAATTTGCTGATTTAGGAGCTATTCCCGATGGTGAAACCAGCCAAACAACCCTGCCTGTATTTGACAACCATCGTATTGCTAAACGCTTTTCCCATCGTCGTGAGCGGGTGATTAAAGTTCCTGACGGTCAGATGCTGCAAAAAACTTCCCACCATCTCCAAGAGAAGGGAATTACTCGGTTATTAATTGACGGGCAAATCTATTCTCTATCTCATTAGCTAGTACCGCTGCGCGGAAGTCAAAAGTCACAAAGGCTTTAGCCGCATGTAGTCAGAAGTATCTAATTGTATGGCTTTGAAAATTTACATATGGTGACTTCATTTACCCCCACGTTTACTAGGATACCTGTGTGAAGCTGGAATAATTTATTGTTACAGACTAAAACATATTTCAGCTAAAAGTTATCATTCCCTAGCCTCCTTAAAGATTACAAGTAATAATGCAGGGAGGTGAATAGCCCCCGAAGTGCGATCGCACTTTATTTACGAAGAATCAAAGCTAATCAAGGCTAGTGAAGATAGATCATGAATAGAGATCAACTACTAAGATTTTACGAGCAGGGTTATCGGAACTTTACGGGAGTAGATTTAAGGGGAGTCGATCTATCTGGAACAATGCTTATTGGCGTTAACCTCACAGGAGCCAACTTAGTCGGGGCGAATCTTAGCCGAACCTTTTTGACCAACTCCACTTTCCAAGAGGCAAGTCTTAATTGGGCGAATCTTAGTTACACCAAAATGAGTGGAGCAAACCTTGAAGGTGCGGATTTAACGAAGGCTCATTTGACTGGGGCTTTTTTGGTGAAGTCTCAGCTAATTAATGCCCAGCTTAGTGGCGCAAACTTGGCTCATACTAATCTACGAGGCTCAAATCTTCTGGGGGCAAATCTCTGTGGTGCTAAGTTGTATCAGGTCAACCTCAGACAAGCTAATTTAACTCAAACTAATCTTCAATGGGCAGATTTACAGGAAGGAAGATTAACAGGAGCGCAGCTACAGGGTAGTTTATTAACGGGGGTTAATTTAAGTAAAACGTTTTTGATTGATGTCGATCTCAGCAGCACTGATCTAAGAGGCATTAATTTTCGCCAAGCAAGACTAACTAAAGCCAATTTGAGCAATAGCAACTTGGGGGAGAGCCGAGATACGTGTAAAATAGTGCAAGATAGACCTTAAACCTTTATCCAGCAAAGGGATTATTTGGTGAAATTCTGGTCTTTTCCCAGGAATCCAAGAATTATACCCAACTAGGAAAACAGGTACAGAGTTTATTGGATAATAACGGCGGAACTGATTCACTGTTAGGACAATACTCAGAAATTACGGACGAAACATTTTGCTCCAATATCAGGAAGCGAACCTAAGCTATCTCGACCCCAAGAAAGGTACATTCTGACGGCATTTGGTTATGGGTGCAATATTGGTCCTAATGAAATGGCACGTCATGTTCGGGGTAGAGTTACATCCCATATGCTTTCTTATACTAATCGCCGTCACGTTACCAGTTCCTATCTAGAAGCTGCTATCAAAGATATCATTAATGCCTACAACCGTCTCAGTCTTCCTAAATGTTGGGGGAGTGGAAAAAAAGCAGCAGCCGACGGGAGTAAGTTTGAAATTTATGAAAATAACCTCTTAAGTGAATATCATATTCGCTATGGAGGTTACGGCGGAATTGCCTATCACCATGTCTCTGATACCTATATTGCTCTGTTTACCCACTTCATTTCCTGTGGAGTTTGGGAAGCTGTTTATATTCTCGACGGATTGCTGAAAAATACTTCTAATATGACCAGAGTAATTCAAAGTTTGAATGCTGAAGGATTTAAGATTAATCGTCGAATGCTGGCAACTATGAGTCCTTATATCAACCGCAATCTCAAGCGGTACGGAGATTACGTGGTGGATTTGAAGAACATTCCTCAACCATTTGAAGGGGCGATTAATCTGCCGATTGATATTTTTGAAACCTAGACTAAGTAAATGTTTGAGGTCTATCTTGCACTATTTCGCACGTATCTCGGCTTCCCCCCTAGTAGCAATCACATTCCCCATCTGGTCATAGACAAAGGTAGATTCCCCAGCGAGGGCATCAATCTGTTTCACCTGACGGTCAAGGTCATCATATTCAAACGAACTCCGATTGCCATTGCTATCAACCGTGGCAATTAGATTATCCGCCCCGTCGTACTCATAGTTAGTAATATTCCCTTCTGCGTCGCTGGTACGGAACAGGCGATTTCTGCTGTCGTAGAAACTCCGAGTAGTATTACCTAAAGCATCTGTTACCGCAATCAGATTATCATTCAAGTCATAGCGGTATTTAGTCTTATTCCCCAAGGGGTCGATAGTTTCCATGAGGCGATTACGACTATCATAAACATTCTCAGTTCTACGTCCCTGAGCATCGGTGACGGCAATGACATTGCCTACATGGTCGTATTCATAGCTGGTTTTCTCTCCTAAACTATCAGTAACTAAGCTCAAGCGATTGAGTTCATCGTACTTTTGCTCTGTTGTATTACCCAAGGGGTCAATGGTTTTAATCAAATTACCCGACTGGTCGTAAGTCAAGCTGGTCACGGGACTGGTTAAATCTCCAGCACCATCAGGATCGGCTTCGGTAATCTTAGTGACGCGATTTTGGGAGTCATATTCAAACTCACTACGGTTGCCATTCTCATCAATAACGGCAGTTTGATTCCCCACTGCGTCGTATTCGTATTGGATAGTTGCTGACTCTGCCGTACCGACGGCCTGGATTTCTTTCACTAGACGACCCCGATGGTCATATTGATAGTCCGTCACCCGACCCATTGGGTCAGTCATGATATCTACCAACCCAGAATCTGTATAGCTATAAGTGGTAGTGAGATCGTCATCTCCCCCTACTTGTCCCACTACAAGAGTGCTGGTAAGAATATTGCCGTTATTGGGGTCGATATCATTGAGAGTAAGACGACCTAGTTCATCTCTGTAGCTAGTGACTTGATTAAATACAGGGTCGTAACTGTAGGTTTGTAATGCCGCTTGATTTTCAAGCTGGGCAAGATTATTTAACAGCTTTTGCAGATTCTCATTACTACTGGAATCTGCAATCAAACCGAGGTCAAAGATGGTCGTCAATTCCCCTGCTGCTGCATTCTTGAGGGTTCCTTGACCAAAGACAACTCCCACACCGCGATCCGTAAGGGTACGCGGAGCGTAATCGCTCTCATCTGTGGCAATAAACTGCCCTGTACCTGCGCTGCTTAGTCCTCCTGGAGCTTTCAAGGTGAGCTGGTCGGTAATGGGGTTAGGACTGTCAAAGGGAGACAAGACTGTCTGGCTGGCACTGGGTAAGACAAAATCTAATTTTCCCCCGCCTGCTTGGTCAATTAGCTTGACTACAGAATTATTACGGGTTTTGAAGACACTGTTTTCACCGAATAAGAACAGATTGCCACCAGTTTTTAAGAAGTCTAAGTACTGCTTACTCTGGGTATTAGACAGGGCAGTATTATTATCAACCCGCAGATCCCAGATTTGCTCGTATTCTGATATATCTTCGGGAATCCCCTCAGAAACGTTAGTAATTCCAATGGTTTAGCGAAATAAACTGATTGGCTAGAGGAAAAGTAGCTGACTCTAAATTAGCGATCGCTCGAACAATATCCTTAAAGGTCATGTTTTTTGAGCGATTAGAACTACGATAAATCGCTAAAATCCCTGAGTGAGTTGAATTAGCTTCATGAAGAGCTTCAAAATCATCACAGTTATAAGTCAGTAAAACGCGATTACTTTTCTTGGCATAACTGAGAACAACAGAATCAGGCTCACCCATTAATTCTGCTTCGTTGACCGTAATTACATCATGACTGGCTTGTCTTAATAATTTAACTAAAAGCCGATCTTGAGAGTCTTCATCTATTAACAGTTCTAGGCTCAAGGCTAATTCCTTTTGCTTCTAATCGACAACGTTCTTCTTCTGCCTCTTGTTCTAGTAATTCTTGATTGTTCTGGCAGTAAAGTACTGCTTCATAGACAGCAGCTAAAGGTAATTCTTTGTTTTCTGCCACATCCTGGGGAGTTAGTTCATT
>Ga0209082_1000528_pt1 | contig 12635 bp, 10 predicted proteins | sample ColdCreekSource_FD_184127 | JGI IMG/M metagenome (GOLD analysis project Ga0209082, IMG submission 184127) | Groundwater microbial communities from Cold Creek, Nevada to study Microbial Dark Matter (Phase II) - Cold Creek Source (SPAdes) (version 3) | ecosystem: Environmental > Aquatic > Deep...
CAGTAGCGAGATGAGGCGGGTTGCGAAGACGGTCAATTTTGGCATTATTTATGGGATCAGCCCGTTTGGCCTTTCGGCGAGCCTGGGTATTTCTAAAATAGAGGCCAACCGATATATTGATCTTTATTTTGAACGGTATAGTGGGGTGAAGCGATTCATTGAACAGATGCAGAGGCAAGCTAAAGAGCAAGGGGAGGTGACGACCCTTTTTCATCGTCGTCGTCAGGTGGGGAACAGGACAGGCCGAACAGATCACGGAATGGACAATCGTATTGCGGTCAACACCCCGATTCAGGGGACGGCCGCCGACATCATCAAACTTGCAATGATTAAAATTGTAAAGTGGATGGGTGACGAGGCTATGCAAAGCAAGATGATTTTGCAGATTCATGATGAGCTGTTGTTTGAAGTAGCCCAATCAGAGTGCGACCGGATGGTGAACCAGGTCACCTCCCTCATGGAAGGGGTGGTGGCGCTGAAGGTGCCGTTGAAGATCAATATTAGCGTGGGGCAGAACTGGGGACAAGTCGCATGACAGAAGAACCTTTTGAAACCGGTCTCATTTATGGTATAGTGCGCCCCTCATTTATGGAGGAGAAACGATGACACTTTCTATTCCGCATGGCGGGCAGTTGATTAACCGATTTGTTGATTCCAAAGAGGTCGGCCCCCTCACACGCAAAGGGTCCGAGTTAAAAAAGAAACCCCTCACGGGGCGTGAACAGTCTGATCTGGAGTTAATTGGGGTTGGGGCATTTTCTCCGTTGACCGGTTTTATGGGAAGCGCAGACTACCATTCTGTTTTGGAAAAGATGCGGCTAAAAAATGGCCTTCCATGGAGCCTGCCGATTACCCTCTCTGTCTCTGCCGCTTCGGCAACCGACCTGAAAGAAGGGGAAGAAATTGCCCTGACCGATTCTGAGGGAGAGATTCTAGCGATCATGAAGATTGAGGAAATCTATCGGTTCAACAAAGAGCAAGAGGCAAGACTTGCGTACGGCACCAACGATCCAAGCCATCCTGGGGTGGCCTACACTGGAGCGTTGGGCGATTTTTACCTCGGCGGGCCGGTGCAGATGCTACGAAAAAAGAAGGGTGAACCGTTTGGCGCCTATCGGTTTGACCCGGCGGAGACCCGAAAGTTTTTTGAGGAAAAGGGGTGGAAACGGGTCGTTGCGTTTCAAACCCGAAACCCAATCCATCGTGCCCATGAATATATCCAGAAGTGTGCGCTAGAGACCTGCGATGGCCTTCTGTTGCATCCGATTGTGGGGGCCACGAAAGGAGACGATGTCCCGGCGGATGTCCGAGTACGTTGCTATGAGACGTTATTAAAGAGCTATTACCCAAAGGATAAGACGTTGTTGGCCGTCTTTCCAGCGGCCATGCGATATGCCGGCCCCAAAGAAGCGATCTTCCATGCCCTTTGCCGAAAGAATTATGGCGCCACCCATTTTATTGTGGGTCGGGATCATGCCGGTGTGGGGAACTTTTACGGATCATTCGATGCCCATCACATCTTCGATCGTTTTGAGGAAGGGGAGTTGGGGATTCGGCCGCTTTTCTTCGATCACACCTTCTACTGCAAACGTTGTTTGGGGATGGCCTCAACCAAAACCTGTCCGCACGGCCCTGAAGAACATATTGCCCTCTCCGGGACAAAAGTGAGGGAGATGCTTCGTGCCGGGATCACACCCCCCTCGGAATTCACCCGAAGCGAGGTGGCCGAGATATTGATTGAGGCGATGTCTCCCTTGAAGGATGGAGAGGGGTAACATGAAACTCCCCAGAGAGCGGGTTTTGTTACTCGCCCGCAAGATCGTGGACTTCCTCTATGAAAAGGAGGTTCTTCTCTCTTCCTACAGCAAAGATCGGTTGATCGCGAAAATAGAGCAGATACTTCTGGCTGATTTTCAGATGGAGGACCACCTTGATGATGAGGTGCGTCTCTTGATGAAGAAATTTGATCGGCAGATTGAGAGTGGGGAGGCAGATCCCCACGCCCTATTCCTCTTGATTAAGAAGCAATTGGTAAAGGAACGTGACCTCATTTTATAGCCCCGTTTGTAACCCCCGATTAGAACTCCAATGGTTCTGACCGAAGATAAAATCAATCACCTCTCCCACCTCGTTGTAAAGGGACTTCAGGAGGATGCGGAGATTGATTTTACCGTCTCTCATGACAATCTCTTGCGTCTGATCAAACAGGCCATTTTTCATGAGTTTCAGAGAGACGATGAAGTGGATCAATTCGTCCGGAAGAAGCTCGGTTCTTACCAGAAAAAGATGGTCGAGGGGAGTCCGGAGTGGGAGGTGTTGTACCGGAAGTTTTTTAATGAGGAGATGAAAAGGGGGCACAGGTAGATAGTTTTTGTTCTGTCTTATTTGGAGTGGGAAAGAAAGGAGACGAAGGAGATTTATTGCGTATAGCAGCTTTACTGTTATCGGTTGGGCTTTTTCTGTCGCCTGCATGGGGCCAGGAGAAGGCCTCTCCTTCCAAAGAAAAACTCTTACATGCCCATCATCAACTCTTTCACGAGCTGTTGATGGTCGTGAAGGATCAGATTGTCCTCACCCAAAAATCACAAAACAGCAAGCTGTCCATCACGGAAAAGGCAGCCATTAAAAGAAAGACGGCACAACTTGCCAATGAAATTGACGAGATGATTCGGACGCACGACGACCTGATGAATGTGCTGAAGAAACCACCACAAGGAGACACCCCAGACTTCAATAGTGCCCCCACGCAGGACCCAAAAAACTGATCCTATTTCCAATGCCTATCACACTACAAACAGCAAAACAGAGGATAGAACAAAAGGTCAAAGAGGCAACCGGGGCGCTCCATCTCGAAGTCATTGATGAGAGCGACAAACATGCAGGACATGCGGGGGCCATACTCGGAAAGGGGCATTTTGTCCTTCGTGTTGTTTCCGAACGGTTTCAGGGGGTTTCTTTGCTGGATAGAAACCGGATGATCTATGGCATCCTGACGGCTGAGATGGAAAGCGACATTCATGCGCTCACCATCAAAGCGATGACACCGAGTGAATGGGAGGCGAGGGGCTGATTTCCAGATATAAACATCATATCTTTGTCTGCCTGAATAAGCGGGAGCCGGGCGATCCGCGAGGTTGTTGTGCCGCAAGTGGGTCGGAAGATCTGTTTGACCTGCTCAAAGAACAGGTTTCTGGACGAGGGCTGAAAGGGACTGTTCGTGTCAACCGCGCCGGTTGCCTGGACGCTTGTTCCTTTGGCCCATCGGTTGTCATTTATCCTCAAGCGGTCTGGTATACGATACGATCTAAAGAGGATGTCAACGAAATCCTCGATCGGCACATCATAAAAGGGGAAGTCATCACACGATTACAGATACCCTTTAAGGGTTTGATCCAAAGCAATGCAGTCCAGTAGTTCATTTGATTTTCATTCTCTCCTCTTCCGGCAGGCGTGCCAACGGATATTTTCCCCCGCCACGATCCGAAAGGGGGAGGTACATAACCGATACCCAGGCGTGGGCAGCATCAAAATGGGTGCAGGGGATGACATCATATTTTTGAGTGCCACCGTTTACGGTAACGCTCAACCGGTATATGAGGTTCAGATTGATATTGTTTGTCCGCCCAGAAGAGAAATCAACATCTATGCCAATTGTAGCTGCCCTGTTGAACTGAATTGCAAACATGCCTACGCAGTGCTGGTAGAAGTCATGTCACATTCGCAGACGACGCTCGTCCCGCAGAGGTCGCACCTCCCGCAGACGACGCTCGTCCCGCATCTCAATGACCCGATGCAACGCTGGCTTGACATCTTCAATCCGTCCAACCTCCCTGTTCTATCCGAAGAAGATTATTCGGGGTCTGAAAAACAACGCTTGCTTTACATTGTTGATCTTTGGACGTCCACTGAGGCATTCATACAACTCGTTTCGACACGTCTCTTAAAAAAGGGAGGATATGGCGTGGCACAGAAGGTCTCCATCAATTTCTTGTCACATGTTCCCATGTTTTCAAAGTTTTTTCTGCCACAAGATAAAAGGTTGGTCAAAAAATTGTGGAGCGACCAAACGGACGCCATGGCAGGGGAGCATTATCTCCTGACCGGACGTGACGCTGTGGAGATCTTTCAGGAAATTTTGGCAACGGGCCGATGTCATTGGAATGGGAAGGACACACCGCCCCTCTCTTTGGGTCCATCCCGTTTCACCACACCCATCTGGCATATTGATAAAAAGGGGGTCCAGTACCCAGCTTTTTCGGTTGAGACGGCTTCGACGGTTGTTCTTCCGCTCCCCTCGCCTTGGTATCTGGATACGCTCACCCACACCTGTGGGCCACTGGAAACAACTTTGCCGGCGCCCGTTGCGAGCAAATGGTTGTCCTGTCCTCCGATTCTACCGGAGGCGTCGGTAGAGACGACACCTCTTCTCGCGACCCGCCTCCCCACACTCTCTCTCCCCGTTCCACAGCCGATTGTCGTACAGAATTTGAAACAGGTCACCCCGACGCCGGTGCTGTGGTGTTTTTCGTTGGCGCCGTCGGCCTACAAGAGGACGTTCGACACTTCCTCTCTCCATGTCCTCCAGCTTCAATTTGACTACGCAGGGTTTCGCCTCCTCCCATCTGAAATGGGCGAAGACAAAATCAGCTCCTATAGGGATGGAACGGTGACACAGATTCAACGGAACAAGGAGGTCGAACTTCGGTGTCGCCAAACACTTATCAAGCAAGGGGTGATCCCCGTCAGGATTGGCTCCTACTGGGAGACAGACATCGCAAAGATGAACGATTTCAGCTTGCCTGAAGCGCCCGATCACGCCACATGGCTGACGTTTATGGCCCAAAACATCCCCCTCTTGCGCGCCGCTGGGTGGAAGATTGAAGAAGATGAATCTTTCGAACTTCGGACTGTGACGGTGGATGATTGGTACACCGACATGCAACCGGACGAAAAAGGGGACTGGTTTGATCTGGAGTTAGGTGTTCACGTCAATGGAGAACAGATCAACCTGCTGCCCGTTTTGACGAGGATGATCCAGCATACCGACAAGGCCAGCCTACAGGCATTACAGAAGGTGCCACCGGATCAACAGGTTCATGTCCGTCTTTTGGATGGGCGGAGGGTCCTCATGTCAGCCGAACGGCTTCAAACCATGCTGAACGTGTTGGTCGAGTTGTACGATCCGACCAGTATCAATGCCGCTGGAAAGTTGAAGCTGAATCGTTTACGGGCATCGGAGCTTGCTTCGCTGGACGCCGGCGGATCCGAGTGGCGCTGGTTGGGGGGTAAAGAGCTGCGGGAATTGTATCAAAGGCTTCACAGTTTTTCTGGCATGGTTCATGTCCCTCCGTCACTTCGTCTGAAGGCAACGTTGCGCGGGTACCAACAAGAGGGACTGAATTGGCTACAGTTTCTGAGACAGTATGATCTCGCGGGTGTTTTGGCGGACGATATGGGATTGGGGAAGACGGTGCAGGTGTTGGCGCATCTGCTTATTGAGAAGGAAAATGGCCGGATGGATCGGCCTTCGTTGGTTGTGGCCCCGACGAGTTTGATGTCCAACTGGCAGCAGGAGGTTGAACGGTTTGCGCCCGATCTCACGGTGTTGGTTCAGCATGGGTTGGATCGTAAACAACACTTTGAAAAACTGGCCCAGTATGACCTGATTGTCACCTCCTACCCGCTCCTCCCACGGGACGAAGAGATTTTGCTGGCGCAGGAATTTTATCTCATCGTTTTGGATGAGGCGCAGTACATCAAAAATCCAAAAACACGCTACAGCCAGATTGTCTGTCAGTTGAAAGGACGGCACCGGCTCTGTCTCACTGGAACACCGATTCAAAACAATCTGGACGATCTCTGGTCTCTGTTCCATTTTCTACTGCCTGGGTATCTCGGTGACTCGCGTCGGTTCCGTACCCTCTTTCGTACCCCCATCGAAAAAGGGGGGGATCAAGATCGCCTTCGGGTGCTGGTAAGGAAGACGGCGCCGTTTATGTTGAGAAGACGCAAAGATGAGGTGATAAAAGAGCTGCCTCCCAAAACCAACATTCTTCAGAAGGTAGATCTTGCGGGCGGACAACGGGACCTTTATGAAAGTATCCGCCTTGCGATGCACAGGAAGGTACAGGAGGCGATCTCGCAAAAAGGGATGGCGCGGTCACAGATTGTGATTTTGGATGCTTTGTTGAAACTGCGTCAGGTTTGCTGCGACCCCCGGCTTCTCAAAATAGAGGCGGCCAGGAAGGTGAAGGAATCGGTGAAGCTTGAGCTGTTGATGGATCTGCTGCCGGAGATGATCTCGGAAGGGAAGAGGATATTGCTCTTTTCGCAATTTACCAGCATGTTGGCGTTGATAGAGCCGGAGATTAAAAATCGTGGGCTCTCGTATCTGAAGCTCACCGGCGAGACGACAAAGCGGGGCCCGCTGGTTGCTCGGTTCCAAAATGGGGAGGCGCCTCTTTTTTTGATTAGCCTCAGGGCAGGGGGGACGGGACTCAATCTCACAGCTGCAGACACGATCATTCATTATGATCCATGGTGGAATCCTGCGGTAGAAAATCAGGCAACTGATCGCGCCCATCGAATCGGCCAGAACAAGGCGATTTTTGTCTACAAGTTTATCGCGTCTGGGACGGTGGAAGAGAAGATTGTCGTGTTACAAGATCGGAAGCGGGGACTGAGTGAAGGGGTCTTGAATGCAGACGGTTCGAATGCAGCTACGGGTCTCCATCTGACGCATGACGACCTCGATTTTCTCTTTGCACCTCTGGGGGGGTAGAGAGCCATCAGAGGCTGATTTTTGACAAGACACAAGGTTCTCCCTATAATCACAAGATTCGTCCCCGGTCAGGAACCTGTTGAAACAATTAACCCGAAATTTCTCCATCATCGCCCATATTGATCATGGAAAGTCAACCCTTGCCGATCGAATTCTGGAACTGACTGGTGCCGTTGCCCAGCGGGAGTTCAAAGAGCAGTTGTTGGACGCGATGGACCTCGAACGGGAACGGGGCATTACCATCAAGGCCCATGCCGTTCGACTCACTTATCGCGCACAAGATGGACAGGAGTATAAATTTCACCTGATTGATACCCCCGGCCATGTTGACTTTACGTACGAAGTCTCCCGAAGCCTGGCCGCTTGTGAAGGGGCGCTCTTGGTCGTGGACGCCTCACAAGGGGTCGAGGCGCAGACGATTGCCAACACCTATCTCGCGATGGAGAACAATCTTGTCATTATTCCAGTCGTTAATAAAATTGATCTTCAAAGCGCAGACCCAGTAAAAACTTGTGAGCAGATCGAAGATCTACTTGGGGTGGATACGTCATCAGTGGTGCTGGCAAGCGCCAAAACGGGGATTGGAATTCGGGATATTCTGGAGGCCGTGGTCCGCCTTGTTCCCCCTCCAACGGGAGAGGCCGATCAGCCGTTACGCGCCCTGATCTTTGATTCCTGGTTTGACAAATATCAGGGTGCGGTTGTTTTGATTCGTGTGATGAACGGAACGCTCCGAAAGGGGGACCAGATACGGTTGATGTCGAATCAAAAAGAGCATGAAGTCTTATCGCTGGGGGTCTTGACGCCCAAGCCGCAGGAGGTCGCTTTTCTATCGGTGGGGGATGTGGGGTATGTGGTCTCCGGTATACGGGATGTTCATGAAACAAAGGTAGGGGATACCATCACACATGCCGACCGTCCAGCCGCCCTTGCCATCCTCGGATACAAAGAGGTCAAGCCGATGGTCTTCTGCGGATTGTATGCGATTGATACCGATCGTTATGAAGACCTTCGGGACGCCATGGAAAAACTGAGGCTCAATGATTCTTCGTTCCAGTATGAGAAAGAAACCTCGTTGGCCTTGGGATTTGGATTTCGATGTGGGTTTTTGGGACTGCTGCACATGGACATCATCAAAGAGCGGTTGGAGAGAGAATACCGATTGGATCTGATCGGCACCTCCCCGACGGTTGTCTACCGAGTGACTTTACAGAATGGAGAGGTCATCCTCATTGATAACCCCGAGAAACTTCCATCATCAGGCCTGATCTCCCTCATTGAAGAGCCATTCATTGAGGCGGTGGTCACGACGCAGGAGGCGTTTTTGGGGGCGATCCTCCATCTTTGCCAGGCACGCCGTGGGGCCCAAACAGGGTTGACTTATCCCAGTGTCGGTCGGGCGCGGCTAACGTATGAATTGCCGCTTAATGAAGTGATCTCTGATTTTTATGATCGCCTGAAGTCGGTTTCCAAGGGGTATGCGTCGCTGGATTATGAATGGATCGGTTATCGTGAGGCCGATCTGGTGAAGGTGGATATTTTATTCAACGGCGAAAATGTGGATGCCCTCTCTTTTATTGTGAATCGGGAAAAGGCCTATCCGCGGGCACGTATTCTTGTCGAAAAAATGAAAGAGTTGATTCCAAAACAGATGTTTGAGGTGGCGATTCAAGCGGCGATTGGCAGTAAAGTGATTGCGCGTGAAACGATTGCGGCCATTCGAAAAAATGTCACTGCAAAGTGTTATGGGGGAGATATTAGCCGAAAGAGGAAACTATGGGAACAACAAAAAGAGGGAAAGAAAAAGATGAAGCAGATTGGCAGGGTAGAGGTTCCGCAGGAGGCGTTTCTCGCGGCTCTCAAGATATCGGAGTAGTGGAAAGCGGGACTGAGATGCGAACCAAAAAGGTCTGGGCCATTGTTCGGGAGTATGCAGAAACGTTTGTGGTGGCCCTCGCCCTTGCGATGTTCATTCGAACCTTTGTGGTACAGGCGTTTAAAATTCCCTCCGGCTCCATGATCCCGACGCTCAGTATTGGCGACCATATTCTGGTCAATAAATTCATCTATGGCGTTCGGATACCCTATCTTGACAAAGTGATTTTTCCTGTCACCATCCCGAAACGGGGAGATGTGATTGTCTTTAAGTATCCAGAGGACGAATCCAAGGATTTTATCAAACGGGTGGTCGGCATCCCGGGTGACACGATAGAAATAAAAGAGAAAATGGTCTCTATCAACGGGGTGAAAGAGAATCAGCCCCACGCCATCTATGAAGAACAAGATGGCTTTTCAATGCCGACGCGGGACAATATGAAGAAGATGACGGTTCCCCCCCACTCTTATTTTGTGATGGGAGACAATCGTGACCATAGCCTTGATTCACGCTTTTGGGGCATTGTTGATTTCTCGAAGATCAAAGGGGAGGCGTTTCTGATCTATTGGTCTTGGGATACCGACGAGACAGCGGTCCGGTGGCGCAGAACTTTTAATGTGATTCGGTAGGGATCACGAGATGTGTCGAGGAATGCATTGCACTTCAGACACAATGAGTTACTTCCCGCAGCATTTTTTGAATTTCTTCCCACTGCCGCAGGGACAAGCGTCATTTCGTCCCACCTTCGGGGCTTCGCGATGTACCGTTGCAGACACATCTTCGGAGCGGTTCAACTGCATCGGTTGCGGACGGGCGCGTTGAAGCAAGAGAGGCCCCACCGCAGTCGGCGGAGCCTCTGCGGAAGATTCCAGTTTCGCCCTGAGGAGCACCCCCACCGTGTCCTTCTTGATCTGATCCATCATAGCGGAGAACATTTCGAACCCTTCCCGTTTATATTCGCTCAACGGTTCTCTCTGGCCATAGCCCCGTAGACCGATTCCCTCTTTCAAGTGATCAATCGCCAACAGATGGTCTTTCCAGTGCGTGTCAATCATTCTTAAGAAAAGTTCCTTTTCCAAAATAGCAAACCGTTCCGATCCAAACTCGGTGACTCTCTGCAGATAGGCCGTCTGAACTTGATCCAAGAGGGTTTCTCTGAGCGCTTCCCGCCCCACGTCGGGCAGCCCCAACGACGCATCGGTCGTCTCCATTGAAAACTGTCGTGACACCCCCTCTTTCAGACCATGCAGGTCCCATGACTCCGAATAGGCATCTTCCGGACAGTAGATGGTCAACATCTCGCCTACCATTTCCTCAATCGTTCCGATGATCTCTTCCCGTGTCTCCCCACCGAAAAGGATTTCTCTCCGCTGTTGATAGATGACGGTTCGCTGCTGATTCATCACATCGTCATAATCAAGCAACTGTTTTCGTGCGTCAAAATGGTGTGCTTCCACCCGTTTCTGTGCATTCTCAATAGCGCGGGTGACCATCCGATGTTCAATGGCCTCCCCTTCTTGCATTCCGAGCGTTCCCATCAGCCTGGCAATACGGTCTGATCCAAAAATACGCAACAGGTCATCTTCCAGCGCAAGATAAAAACGGGACGAACCGGGGTCCCCTTGTCGCCCCGATCGACCGCGAAGCTGATTATCAATCCGTCGAGACTCATGTCGCTCTGTGCCAATAATATGAAGCCCGCCGAGCGCCACCACTTCCCGTTTTTCTTGTTCAGACAGGGCGGCAATCTCCATCCGGGCCGCCTGTAATACCTCGGGGGTCTCATCCCTAGAACGTTCCTGATATTGTTTGAATAGAAAATCGGGGTTTCCACCCAGCAGGATATCGGTTCCACGTCCGGCCATATTGGTCGCGATGGTCACACTCCCCTTTCGCCCTGCCTGCGCAATAATCTCCGCTTCTCTCTCGTGATACTTGGCATTGAGCACGACATGGGGTATCCCCTTTTGTTTGATCAACCCGGAGAGGATTTCCGACTTCTCAATGGAGATGGTCCCCACCAGTATTGGCTGTCCCTTCTGATGCAACTCCACAATCTCGTTAATGATCGCCTCATATTTTTCTTTGACCGTGCGATAGATAATATCGGAGTGATCCTCGCGAACCATCACGCGATTTGGAGGAATGATCGTCACTTCCAGGTTGTAGATTTTTGCAAATTCAGCGGCCTCCGTATCGGCAGTACCGGTCATTCCGGCAAGTTTGTTGTAAAGTCTGAAGTAATTTTGAAAGGTGATGGTTGCCAAGGTCTGATTTTCATTGGCGATTTTGACCCCCTCCTTCGCCTCAACCGCCTGATGCAGGCCGTCGCTCCATCGGCGACCAGGCATCAGACGCCCTGTGAATTCGTCTACAATAATGACCTCACCCTCTTTCACCATGTAATCTACGTCTCGTCTGAAGATCGTATGTGCCTTGAGGGCCTGAATGACATGATGCACCAGATCAATGTTTTCCAGATCATAGAGATTGGTAATGCCCAACGCCTTTTCCACCTTCATGTTCCCCGCGTCAGTGAGTGCCACAGTTTTGGTCTTTTCCTCCACGGTGTAATCGTCCCCTCCGTGAAGCGCCGGAATGATGCGATTGATTCGATAGTAAAGATCGGTGGAGGCCTCGGCCGGCCCAGAGATAATCAGCGGGGTTCGGGCTTCGTCAATCAGAATGCTATCCACCTCGTCTACGATTGCATAATTGAGCGGGCGTTGGACAAAGTCAGTCGAATCGAATTTCATATTGTCCCGAAGGTAATCGAACCCAAATTCATTGTTGGTGCCATAGGTGATGTCACTGCCGTAAGCGGCCTGCCGTTCTTTATCCGTTGCCGCATGGTGAATGACCCCAACCGAAAGCCCCAGAAACCGGTAGAGTGCCCCCATCCATTGTGAATCTCGTTTGGCCAGATAGTCGTTGACGGTGACCAGATGAACCCCCCGTCCTGTGAGGGCGTTGAGATAGGCCGGAAGGGTTGCGACGAGGGTTTTCCCTTCACCGGTTTTCATCTCGGCGATTTTCCCTTCGTGCAACGCAATACCGCCGAGCAATTGTGCATCAAAATGCCGCATCCCTAAAACACGTTTTGCGGCCTCACGTACCACCGCATATGCCTCCGGCAAAAGGGTCTTGAGCCGTTGAGGAAGCGTCTCTTCCGGCCCCTCTGCAAGCTGGGTGCGGAACCATGCGGTTTTGTCTCGAAGCGCCTCGTCGGAGAGGGATGCGACCGATGCCTCGAAGGTATTGATTTCCAAAACCCTCGGCCAAAGCCGTTTGATCTCACGATCGTTCCGACTCCCAATCCATTTCTTAAATAGGGTTTTCAACATGGTCGCTTGATCTCAACCTCTTCGGTTTAAACAAAGAAAATGGGAGGCTGTTTTACCTCCCTGCCAGAATATCATTTTCAGCTTCCCAAATTTTTATTTCATTCAATCATCACCAATGTCGTCAGTGGGGCACAGGTCAGGGTTGCAAGATGTTCTAAATCGCTTTTCGTCACTCGCTCTTCCGCTCGGCCTAAATCCTCACAAACGTAGGTGACTCTATTCTCGATGCCTGCGGCAAGCAATGCCTTGGCAATCTGATCGGGCCGGTTGTTTGGATCGGTAAAAAGACCGACGCGCGGGGAAGATCGGATGCGCACGATTACCTCCTTTATCGGCTGAGCGTCCATTGAAAGGAGGAGGGCGTCTCCCCAGGGTTCCTTAATCCGGGCAAATGCAAGCTGCATGGCGCTGACGGCTGGCAGAACCTCCACGACCTCTTTCCCAAGCCGTTCAATGAAGAATGGGGCGATGTCGTGGAAGTTGGGATCGCCGCCTGTCAGAACGACCATCTGTCTTTTCCCGAGATTGGATCGAAGCGTCTCGGCGAGTGTTGCGAGGTCACTTCCGATGGGGATTTTTTGAGCCGTATGATTAGGGAAAAAGGCAAGGCGCCGTTCCTCCCCGATCATCCAAT
>Ga0209082_1000532_pt1 | contig 12551 bp, 10 predicted proteins | sample ColdCreekSource_FD_184127 | JGI IMG/M metagenome (GOLD analysis project Ga0209082, IMG submission 184127) | Groundwater microbial communities from Cold Creek, Nevada to study Microbial Dark Matter (Phase II) - Cold Creek Source (SPAdes) (version 3) | ecosystem: Environmental > Aquatic > Deep...
CGATGAAGTCTGCCCCTCCGGGTGGGAAACGGGTGGTAAGACCTTGAAGCCCGGCCCGCAGATGGTCGGTAAAGTTTATGAAGCTTTGAAGAAATAAAGGAGAGGATGTGGCACTAGCAGCAAGGAAATGACGCAACATGGACTATGACGTTAAAGATGTAGGTCTCAGTGAAAAGGGTCGGCTTCGGATGGAATGGGCGGAGCAGAGTATGCCTGTGCTCCGGCTCATTAAAAAGCGATTTAAGAAGGAAAGGCCGCTCTTGGGTGTTCGGGTTTCGGCTTGTCTCCATGTGACAAGTGAAACGGCCTGCTTGATGGATACCTTGCAGGCGGGGGGGGCCGATCTGGTCCTCTGTGCCTCCAACCCACTTTCTACTCAGGATGATGTTGCCGCCACACTTGTCCACCACTTTCAAATTGCGACATATGCGATTAAAGGGGAGGACAACAAAACTTATTATCGTCATCTCGAATCTGCGTTGGCACACAAGCCGATGATCACGATGGATGACGGCGCCGACCTTGTCTCCACACTTCATTCTAGGTATCGGGCGTTGCTTTCCGGTCTTTTGGGCGGGACAGAAGAAACGACCACTGGCGTGGTGCGACTCCGGAGCATGGCCCAGAAGGGAGATCTGGAATTTCCGGTCATCTCGGTCAATGATGCTGACACAAAACATCTCTTTGACAACCGCTATGGAACGGGGCAAAGTACCCTGGATGGTATTTTTCGAGCGACCAACCGCCTGATTGCGGGATCCGTTGTGGTGGTTGCCGGTTATGGGTGGTGCGGACGGGGGGTCGCGATGCGGGCGGCGGGGATGGGCGCCAATGTCATCGTCACCGAAATTGATTCAATCAAATCCATTGAAGCGGTCATGGACGGTTACCGTGTGATGCCGATGGCGGAAGCGGCCAAAATCGGAGATATTTTCATTACGGTGACCGGAAATATCAAGGTGTTGAACAAGAGCCACTTTGAAGCGATGAAGGATGGGGCAATTGTCTGTAATTCAGGCCATTTTAACGTTGAAATTGATATTCCGGCATTAGAAACCCTATCAAAAAGAAAGCGGTTAATCCGGGATTTTATAGAAGAATACACCCTGATGGACGGAAAGCGGATCAACCTCCTTGGCGAAGGGAGGCTCATCAACCTTGCGGCAGCGGAAGGACACCCTTCTAGTGTGATGGATATGAGTTTTGCCAATCAGGCACTCTCCGCAGAATATATCGTGAAGCATGGGAAGGAGCTAACGAAGACCGTTCATCCTACCCCTATCCTTATCGACAGGGAAATCGCTCGATTGAAATTGGAGTCGCTTGGGGTGAACATTGACAAGCTCACCCGTGCACAAGAAAAATACCTCAACTCATGGGAAATGGGGACATAAAGTTCTTTGGTGAATCTCCCCCTCCCCTCCTCCTTCTGCAATGGCATGGTTTAGAAAGAAAAGTCTCCCCGACATCGCGGTTCAAAAGGTCAAGGCTCAGGAAGGGCTTTGGGAGAAATGTCGTCATTGTCGTGAAATTATCTATAAAAAAGAGTTATTGCGGAACTTGAAGGTCTGCCCCAAGTGTAACTATCATTTCCCCATCTCGGTAGAAGAACGGATTGCGATGGTGTTGGATGAGGGGAGTTTTGTTGAACTCGCTGCTTCGCTCATTTCCACAGATCCGCTTCAATTCAAAGACACCCTCCATTACAAAGACCGATTAAAATCGAATTATGAAAAGACCGGTCGGCGCGATGCGTTGGTTTTGGGTGATGGAAAGCTGAATCAGCACGACGTGGTGCTCTCCATTTTTAATTTTGATTTTATGGGGGGGAGCATGGGGTCGGTGGTAGGAGAAAAAATTGTCCGCGGCATTGAACGGGCCATTGAGAGGCGTGTTCCTTTCATGTTGTTTTGTGCGTCGGGGGGCGCCCGTATTCAGGAGGGGGTTTTCTCGCTGATGCAGATGGCCAAGACGGGCGCTGCGTTGGCCCGATTGCATGAAGCGAGGCTTTTTTATCTCTCTATTTTGACCGATCCAACCTACGGGGGGGTGACGGCGAGTGTCGCGATGCTGGGTGATGTTATTATTGCGGAACCGATGTCGTTGATTGGCTTTGCGGGGCCTCGTGTCATTGAGGGGACACTCAAGCAAAAACTTCCAGAAGGATTTCAAAGGGCCGAGTTTCTCTTAGAGCATGGAATGATTGACATGATTGTGGAGAGAAGACAATTGCGGGAAACTCTCTCGCGCCTCCTTTCGGTGTTTCGGGGATAATGAGGGTGGGAGAAAGTGGAATGGGGCGCGTGGCGGAACAGGTAGACGCAGCAGTCTCAAAAACTGCCGAGGGCAACCTCATGCCAGTTCGATTCTGGCCGTGCCCACACCAGAAATTTACAAGAACCGGTTTAAACATGTATAATCGTCCTGTGTCATTGATGGTCCAATGAGGGTGATCTAAAAATGCTGACATTAGAACAGAGAGTCACAGTAATTGAGGATATTTTAAACCCGATTAAATCGATTGATATTAGGCTGGAACGGATTGAGTTGGTCTTGTCTGCCCGATTAGATTACCACGACCAGAAAATCGATCATTTGGACAAGAAGGTGGATCACCTGGACAAGAAGGTGGATCACCTGGACAAGAAGGTTGATCATTTGGACAAGAAGGTGGATCACCTGGACAAGAAGGTGGATCACCTGGACAAGAAGGTTGATCATTTGGACAAGAAGGTTGATCACTTGGACAAGAAGATAGAACACCTCACGGATACGGTCAAGGATTTGGCAGATGTGGTTGTGGCTGGGTTTGCGAAGATCACACGAAAATAAATCATGAATATGGCGGTCTGTATCAAACAGGTGCCTGCCACCGAAATGAAGATCAAACCGGCTGACAACCGGAAAGAGATTGATTGGGTCGGTCTCTCCTATGTCGTCAATCCCTATGACGAATTTGCCGTAGAAGAAGCGCTTCAGATCAAAGAACGTATCGGTTGCGGCTCTGTTACCGCCATAACGGTGGGGCCTGACAAAGCGGCAGAGGCCCTACGAGTCTGTCTTGCGGTCGGTGTAGATCAAGCGATCCATGTCAAAGACCCACCGTTGGCCGGAGGAGACAACCACACGACTTCGTTGGTATTGACTGCCGTATTAAAGATGCAGCCTTATGACATCATTTTTTTCGGAAAACATGCGATTGATGATGCCGAGGGGGCTGTTGGCATCCGGGTTGCGGACCGATTGGGACTCCCTCATGTTTCGGTTGTCGTAAAACTCGAAGTCTACCCAGAAGAAAAGCGAGCGGTCGCCCACCGGCAAATAGAAGGGGGTGTGGAGGTCGTGGAGGTATCGCTTCCTGCCGTTTTCACCTGTCAGAAGGGACTGAACGAGCCGCGCTATGCGTCTCTTCCAGGCATCATGCGGGCAAAACAAAAACCGCTTACCGTTGTCACATTGGCCAAATTGGGACTCGCGCCCAATCAGGTGGGAGAGGTGGGCGCGTACGCTGTGGTGGATGCCATCGCACCCGCGCCCATACGAAAGGTTGGGCAGATTCTACAGGGAGATCCCACGCAGATGGTGCTAGATATGGTCGGACTACTCCACGACGACGCGCATATTCTGTAGAGCTTCTAACCTGTCGGCGGAGAGGCATCGGAGGTGCATCGTGATTGACCCCGCAGCGAAACCCAACCATGTTTTACCTTATCCTCACATCGGCCTGTATTGCCAATCTATCGCGCCTGTTCCAGAAAGAAAAAAAGAAACGGGGGGCGAGGGGCCACTTTCTCAATTCGAAATAATCAAGTGGGATGACGCTGATTTATCGGAAGATCCAACCCAACCGGATACAACTCGTTATGATGAAGCAGAAGAAAAATACCGCTTTCCGGAGATTATAGGAAATGCTCCGTTTCATTTGGATATGAAAACGGTCCCAAAAAAAAAGATCTATGGAAAATTGGATGAAGGGGAATCAGCGGTTCCCTATAAAGGTCGAATCTTTGATTTATTCGTCTAAACGGTTGTTTTCCAAAAGCAGCTTTGTGTATAATCCGCTCTTATTTCATTGCTGACAAGGGGTATCGCTCATGCGAACGCTTGCGCCACAAAAAATATTACTCGAACAGGAAGCCCCCTTCCTCACCCTCTCCGCCTATCTCGCTGCAGGTGGATTTCAGGCATTAAAACGTGCCCTGACCCTGATGCCGATGGACATCATCAACGAAATAAAACGGGCCAACCTACGGGGGCGCGGCGGCGCGGGCTTTCCCACCGGCATCAAATGGGACGGAGTTCACAAGAAAGTGGTAGATACACTCGGCTTTCCTGCCAAGAGACAGCTTGTCTGTAACGGATCCGAGGGGGAGCCGGGGACGTATAAAGATCGCTACCTCATCAAAAAAAATCCCTACACCCTGATCGAAGGGATGATGATTGGCTCGTATGCCATCGGCACCCACAACGCCATCATCTGTATCAAAGAAATATTCAAAAAAGAAATTGCTATCCTGGAGCGGGCCATTCAGGAGTGTATCGCGGCTGGATATGTCGGCGACAAGGTGATGGGATCCTCGCACAATTTACCGCTCACCATCGCTCTCGGCCCCGACTCTTACTTGTTGGGCGAAGATCGCGCCCAGCTCGAAGTGATCGAAGGAAAGCCGGCCTGGCCCCGCGCGAAGGGGATTATCCCTGTGGAATATGGTCTTTGGGGGCAACCGACGGTGGTCAACAATGTCGAGACCCTCGCAACGGTTCCCCATATTATTTTGAAGGGCGCCGATTGGTTCAAATCAATCGGCACGGCCGATACCCCCGGCACGATGATCTTTACACTCACGGGCGATGTCCATCGCCCCGGTCTATACGAGCTGCCGATGGGAACGCCCCTTCGAACGCTCATTGAGGTTTACGGAGAGGGGGTGCGGATGGATCGCACCGTCAAGGCGGTCTTCTCCGGTCCGACCAACGCTGTCATTCCAGCAAGCAAACTTGACACCCCGCTTGATTTTGGTTCAATGAAGAAGATCCCATCGGGACTCGGATCCGGCGGCTTTATTGTTTATGACAATACCGCTTGCATCATCAAGGCCGGCCTCAATTTCTCCCGATTTCTCGCAATCGAATCGTGTGGTCAGTGCACCTCTTGTAAGACAGGAACCGGTCGAATTACACGCCGGCTCGAATTGCTCGAATCGGGACAAGCGACTGAACAGGATGCCCTTTCAATCATGGAAGATTGCCAGCATATCAAGGGACAGGGACGCTGTTTTCTGGTTACCGAGGAGGGGATGGAGATCAACAGCATCTTCTATCATTTCCCGGAAGATGTGGTGGAGCATGTTGAATTCGGCTGCCTCAGCAACCGGTCCCTTGTGATGCCAAAAATAAAAGACTTCGATGAGGCGACACATACCTTTGTTTTTGATGAAGCGTATTACGATCGAAGTGCACAAGAAGGGCGTCGGATTCACTACCCCTCTGATCTTTAGGAACTGTAACGAAATAACTGACCCAGTCGTGCTGTTGATTCATCCCTGGTTGCTGTGTTGCTTGTCGCTTACATACCAAAGGGACTGCGCGCTTCTCGCGCCTTGCAAACCGGGCGACTCATCAGCCCTTTGTGTGCCAGTTATTTCGTTACAGTTCCTTAGGAATCACTTTGATATGTGGTTCGCGCACGTTTCGAAGCTTATCTCGGCGGGCTTGCTCTGCCTGTTCTTCCTAATCGGGTTTCATGAAGAGGCCCACACGGCTGAGCGGGCGAAGGATGATTCGTCCCAACAGCCCCTCCATTCACTCATCGGCCGTGATCTTTACTATAAAATAGAGGGGCCGATCTCTGGTCCCCCGGCCCCAAAGCTCCACTTTCCAGCAAGTTACGGTCGCTACGGAACGGCTGACAATCGTTCTGTCCTTTGGATTTTCATTCAGCAGCATTTTTTCTTCGGGAGTTTCATCCTCGGCTGTCCGATGATCGCATGGGGACTGGAGTTATACGCCGCCCTTCGCCGCAGATCGTATTCAGAGACACCCGACCGGTACGACCGACTGGCCCAGAAAATCATGCAGATCGCTCTTCCGTTTTATCCATTTACCATTTTTCTTGGGGGAATACTCCTTGCAGTCTTTCTCCTTTTGTACAATCGGTTTTTCACTTACATGGCGGAGCTTTTCAGACCGGTGGCTTATGCGTACGGCCTCTGTTTTCTTCTGGAGTCGTTCCTGCTTTATGGCTATACCTTGTCATGGAATCGTCTGCGCGGGCAAGGGGAGAAATGGGTTCACCTCAGCTTGGGAGCGCTTGCAGTAACCAACGGGATTGTCATCATCTGCCTTGCCAATGCGTGGATGTCGTTTATGATGTCGCCCGCGGGGGTTGATTCCGAAGGACGGTATCTGGGAGATATCTGGCGGGTCATTCACACCACGTTTTGGAATCCGTTGAATGTGCATCGGGTCTTGGCCAGCATCATGTTCAGTGGGGCAGTCATTTCTGCACTTTCTGCCTATTGGATGTTAATGACGCGTGATCCGATCGCACGGGCCGACCACGATTGGACGGCGCATGTGACGATGATGATTTCTATCTGCGGTCTGATCCTCCTCCCGTTTGCCGGCTATTGGTTTGCGAAGGTCATTTTTATCTTTCGGCAACGGATGGGGATGACGTTGATGGGCGGGGAACTCAGCTGGCACTTTGTGGTTCAGGCGATGCTGATCGGTTTTATCTTTTTGGTCGTCACCTATTATTTATGGCAGGGGACAGCTCGTATGCCGGGATCAGAGCGATACCATTTCTTGTCCAAATGTCTTCTAGTCGGCATGGTTATTTCGTTTTTGATCTGGACGACCCCTCACACGATGCCGGCCAGCGGAGGTGAATTTAAAGCGATGGGGGGATCCCAACACCCGGTGGTCGGTTATTACGGAACGATGGCAGCCAAGAATACCGCCATCAATACGATGCTGCTCATTTTTGGTCTTTCGATGATGCTCTTCAGGCGATGCAACAAGGTCATCACGGTATCATGGCGTCCGTTGGGAAATCTCATCTTCATCACCCTCTTTGTGGGGGCAGAGATCAACATCGTCGCACTGGGTATGTATGGCTATGCGATCCCTGCGAATGTCCGGGTCGGATTGGCGCTGCCACAGTTTCTGACCACGGTGGGCACATTGATCGGGGGTGGGTGTTTAAATTTTATGATGTTGAGAGGCGCCCGCACCCTCGGCCCCATTCGCTGGGGGACGCTCCATTTATCTGGAGCGATCTCCCTGTTTGTCTTGGCCGGCCTTCTTTCGATGACAATGACCCTGATGGGATATATCCGATCGTCGGTACGGCTCAACTGGCATATCACCGAGATCATGGAAGATGTCACGCCGTGGGCCACCATTCCGGGCCTCCCTTACGCGATCAAGATGGTCCTTTTGAATGTGGTGATCTTCTGGGGATTGGCGGCATTTATTTTTGGGTGCCGTGTCCCTAAGATGGAATCTCAAAAACCGCGTGGGCCGAATTTATTGACCAACCTCTGGCATATGATTGGGCTTTCCTTCTGGCATATCATTTTCAAGTGGTTTAATCGTGTGGAGGTCTATGGTACAGAACATATTCCGAAGAAGGGTGAGTATGGAGTGGTTTTTGCTTATAACCATATTTCTGCCATTGATCCCTTTTTTGTGGGAATTACGGCGATGCCATTTTTTTCGCCTGTCTGGTGGCGCGCGCCAGGGAAGGAGGAATTGTTTCGTATACCGGTTGTTCGGGAGATCATCCTTTCGTGGGGCTGTTTCCCTGTCAAACGGGGGAAGGGAGATATCCGATCTATAGAAAAGATGGTGCGGCTGTTGCAAGAGTCGGTGATTCTGATTGCCCCGGAGGGAACCCGATCCACCACAGGGCAACTCTTAAAGGGAAAGGCAGGGGTCGGGAAAATTATTTATGATGCCCGCCCGCGCAAGGTGATTCCAGTGCGGCTGCGCGGGGTAGAGGGGGTGTTGCCCAAAGGCTCTATTCTCCCCAGAATTGGCAAGACAATGACCATCACTTACGGTGCTCCAATAGATTTTTCGGCCTATTATCATGAACCCCCTTCCATTGCGACTTCGCAAAAAATCGTGGATGTTGTGATGGCCGAGATTGCAGGGTTAGGAGAAGGGAGAGGGGTCTGACACACTCCTCTCTCCTCGTTTTGTCTGTCATGCTCATTCACATCGCGAGCCCTTACTTATTGAACTGGGGGGGTGGGGCATTTGACAGGCCCGATCGGTTTGTGTAGGGTGTGGAAGTGTTCTGCCCCCGTAGCTCAGGTGGATAGAGCAGCGGTTTCCTAAACCGTTTGCCGGGTGTTCAAGTCACCCCGGGGGCACCCGAGATGACCTCAGAGGTCACATTCATGTCAACAACGATTGACCTCCGCAACACCCCCATTTCTTTCGATCTGATGCTTGATCGAATCCGTCTCTACACCCCCGGCTGTGATCTTTCTCCCGTAACACGGGCTTATCAGTTTTCTTCAAAGGCACACACAGGACAGTGCCGCGCATCTGGAGAACCCTACGTCCAGCATCCATTAGAAGTGGCCAACATCCTCACCTACCTAAAAATGGATATTCCCTCTATTGCAGCCGGCCTGCTTCACGATATCGTCGAAGACACCCCTTATTCGTGTGAGGTATTGAAAAAAGAGTTTGGGGAAGAAGTTGCACAACTGGTGCATGGGGTGACCAAAATTGGACAGATCGCTTTCAAAAACGTTCATGAAAAACAGGCCGAGAATCTGAGGAAAATGGTCGTCTCCATGGCGCAGGACATTCGCGTTGTTCTCATCAAGCTTGCGGACCGCCTCCACAATATGCGGACCCTCTCTGCATTACAAGAAGAACAAAAAAAACGGATTGCACAGGAAACATTGGATATCTATGCGCCCCTTGCCAATCGGCTTGGCATTGATTGGATGAAGGCTGAACTGGAGGATTTGTGTCTTTTTCATCTAAAACCCGACATCTGCCAAACACTGAAAGAGAAGACTCTCTCCCATCAAGCCAGACTTGAGAATGACCTTCAATCGGCCACTGCGATTATTCAGAAAACAATGGCAGACAATCATGTTATGGGGAAAGTGACCGGTCGGCAGAAGCATCTCTTTGGAATTTACAAGAAGATGCAAAAACAAGGCATCCCATTCGAAGAGGTTTATGACGTCATGGGGGTTCGCATTATCACCGACACAAAAGCGAACTGTTACGCTGTGCTCGGTCTCGTTCATTCTCTCTTCCGACCGGTACCGGGACGGTTCAAAGACTATATCGCCTCTCCCAAATCCAATCTTTATCAAACTCTTCACACAACGGTGATTGGCCCCGATGGGAAGTACGTTGAGTTTCAGATCCGGACGGAAGAGATGCACCGGACGGCTGAAAATGGGATTGCCTCTCATTGGATATACAAGGAGGGACACCCCTTTGATCCAAAAGATCAGAAGACATTTGCATGGCTCCGGCAGATGGTCGAGTGGCAACAAGAGTTGACCGATACGCGGCAGTTTATCAATTCGGTCAAAACCGACCTGCTCCACGATCTGGTCTACGTCTGTAGCCCAAAAGGGGATGTGAAAGAATTGATCCAGGGCGCCACTCCCGTTGATTTTGCTTATGCCATTCATACTGACGTCGGACACCACTGTACGGGGGCAAAGGTCAACGGCAAGATCGTCCCACTTCGGTACATACTCCGCACCGGCGATCAGGTAGAAATCCTCACCCTTTCTTCCCACAACCCTAGCAAGGACTGGCTCAAATTTGTGAAAAGCCCTCGTGCAAAGGTCAAGATCAAACATGCCATTCAAGAAAAAGAAAGGGCACAAAGCCTCATCATCGGGAAAAAACTCCTGGAAACCGCATTAAGAAAAGAGAAGATAAGCCCCACAGAGGTTCTTAAGTCGGAGGCCCTTCTGGCCGGGGTCAAGGGACAAGGGATTCATTCAATGGAAGCGCTCTACATTGCCGTCGGTTACGGGAATCTTTCTGCGACACAGGTGATTCGACCGCTGGTGCACAAGCCGACTACGCAGGAGGCTTCCCCCGATACGACGATTAAAAGACAGGACGCCATGAGTCCATTGGCTCCGATAAAAGGGTGGAGGGATATTCTGACCCGACTTTCAAAATGCTGTAATCCGGTGCCGGGGGATGCCATTATTGGATTTGTCACGCGGGGACGGGGACTCGCCATCCATACAACCGATTGTCCTAACAGCGATTTTATGGATTACGATCCTGCACGGTTGGTCTCCGTGTCATGGGAAGAGATTGGGGTGGGAAAACATTCTCAGGAGACACATACGGTACATATCAGGGTGCTGGTTGTCGATAAGCCGGGGATGCTGGCAGCTGTCTCTGCCTCGATTTCAGAGGCGGGGGCCAACATCAGCCGAGCAGAAGCGAGCACCACCGAAGACAAACGGGGGGAATTCTTTTTTGATATGCATGTGACCCACACGGCGCAACTCGAAAAAGTGCTGAACCATATTGAAACACTGGAAGGGGTGATCCATGTCTACCGTGAAAAAAAGGGACACCGAACCAACCCTTAAAAACCTGCTGCGCAATCCGACTTTTGTCCTACATGGATGGCAACAATTCCCCCCGATAGGTTCTTAAAATAAACCGATGCGAACCCGGCATCCTTGATTCGGGCACAAAATGCCTCCTGACGATCGAACTTGCGAATAGAGTCGGGAAGGTATTGGTAGACTGCTGTTTTGTCTCCCGAGATGAATGTCCCGATTTTGGGGAGCAGGTAAAGGGAGTAGAAGTTGTAGAGTTTACGGAGCAGCCTCGATTGAGGAGAGGAAAATTCAAGGCAGACGAAGCGTCCTCGCGACTTTAGAACTCGATGAACTTCTTTTAGAGACCGATCCATGTTCGCCAGGTTTCGGACGCAAAATCCGGTCAACACCACATCAAACGTTTTATCAGGAAGCGGAAGTTGTTCTGCATTGGCAAGGAGAAGGGTGATTCCTTTCACATGCCGTTTGGATAACTTTCTCTGCCCTTCCCGCAGCATCGCCTCATTCAGGTCCAGTGCCACCACTCCATCCCCTTTGACCTCTCGTAAGGCAAGGAGGGAGAGGTCGAGAGTGCCGGCGCCCAAATCGAGTACCCTTTCACCGGGGCATAGACAGGCCTCTTTAACTGCGGCGGCCTTCCAGAAATAGTGGAGTCCAAGTGATAAACAAGTGTTGTTAAGATCGTAGAAGCGTGCGATGGAGGAGAACATTGCCTGAACGGCCTGTTCTTTCTGAGACGGAGGCCCATTAAAGGGGACGGCGAACGACACGGTGCTTCTTTTCGGCAAGATTGGAAGCGGGACGACTAGCCCACCTTGTTGACACGGTTGGATCGGATGCACCGGGTACATGCGAGGATCTTCTCCGTCGTCGAACCGGTTTGCACACGCACTGTTTGAAGATTGGGTCTAAAAACCCGTTTTGTGATATTGTGGGCGTGGCTTATATTGTTCCCCGCCTTCCGTATTTTTTGACAGATAGAACACATTCTTGCCATTTTTTCTCTCACACCTTGATAGGATATTGCCACATCAACCGGGTGGAGAGTACCACACCTCATGTTGGGATAGCAATCTACCCGATGATCATTATCAAGCCAATTTTAAAATATCCTGTTTTTGCCCTGGCTAAATGAGGGCAGGCACAGGGGTCTGCCCCTACAAAACACCCGTCCTACGGCAGGTTCTCCACCACTGCCACACCGTGAGGCATCGTGATGTAAAGAGAGGTACCGATGACAGCCACCCCATACGGACTCGACAGGACACCGGGCAATCCCCCAGGCGCAAAACCAATCTTCCCCGCCCCGCCCACGACCGTGGTCACCACCCCAGCAGATGTGATCTTGCGGATGGTCATGTTATTGGTATCCGCCACATAAACATTCCCAGCGCTGTCGGTGGCAACACCATGTGGGTTGTTAAAGCTTGCCGCGGTACCCGTCCCATCGGCGCTGCCTGAGACGTCTCCTGAGACGTCTGCCGTACCTCCACCCGTCGTCCCATCGTCGCTGCCTGAGACGTCGTCTGGCGTACCTCCGTCCGCCACCTCACAGGCCGTCCCATCGGCGCTGCTTGTACCTGCAAGGGTGGTCACCACTCCAGCAGATGTAATCTTGCGGATGGTGTGGTTATGGGTATCTGCCACATAAACATTCCCCGCGCTGTCGGTGGCAACACCATTTGGGTAGTTAAAGCTTGCCGCGGCACCCGTCCCATCGGCGCTGCCTGTGACGTTTGCCGTACCTGCAAGCGTGGTCACCACCCCAGCAGATGTGATCTTGCGGATGGTGTTGTTATCTCTATCCGCCACATAAACATTCCCCGCGCTGTCGGTGGCAACACCACTTGGGGAATCAAAGAGTGCCGCGGCACCCGTCCCATCGGCGCTGCCTGTGACGTTTGCCGTACCTGCAAGCGTGGTCACCACCCCAGCAGATGTGATCTTGCGGATGGTGTTATTACCGCT
>Ga0209082_1000534_pt1 | contig 12525 bp, 10 predicted proteins | sample ColdCreekSource_FD_184127 | JGI IMG/M metagenome (GOLD analysis project Ga0209082, IMG submission 184127) | Groundwater microbial communities from Cold Creek, Nevada to study Microbial Dark Matter (Phase II) - Cold Creek Source (SPAdes) (version 3) | ecosystem: Environmental > Aquatic > Deep...
CTTCAAACAAGTCCATGGGGTAAGCAACAAAACAGAAGTATTGATTGTCTTCACCAGGAACAGGCTCAACTTCATAACAACGACCTTTATAGCGATCGAGGTCAGTTAAACCATCAGTCCATACTGTTGTCCATGTACCAGTAGAAGATTCAGCAGCTACGGCAGCGGCACATTCTTCAGCAGGAACACCAGGTTGGGGGGTCATACGGAAACAAGCCAAAAGGTCTGTATCCTTGGGGGTATAGTCTGGGGTGTAATAAGTTAGTCGATAGTCCTGTACACCAGCCTTAAATCCAGCACCTGTCTTAGTTGCCATCTTTGGTCATTCCTCCATAAATTAAACGCTTAACTTTTACTTTTCCTATAGAGCCACTCGCTATGACAGACCGCAGGTCATGCCACGGCAAGGTTTTTGAATTAAGACTAAATCTTTTGCTCCGATCAAACCCTGTACCGTTAATTGCATCTGGATCTCACCAGATCAGCAGACAAACTAGTGATTGGCTCTATAGTACCGTTAAAAAAATCAGTAGAAAGATGTTTCTCAGTCCTAAAAAAACCGTTGCTATAAATAGCAGGATAAGCTATTTCTCTTCAGTAATTTCTTATGTAAATAGAATATCATGAATGTTAATACTTAGTGAGTATTTTTGACTTGGTTTTGATTGGTTTATTTTTTACAATCCATAAAATAAACTAATCACTTTTCAGGCAATAAATAAAATTAAGAATTATTAATACTTTCTTCATTCAGTTAGTTGCTAGATACACTTGTGCAACTAAATAAATGACAAGGTGAGTATTTGTACTTATCTTTTTTTGATTAGATGTCTTTTAGATTTGATTGATAATTGCTTAAACGGCAAGAAGCTAACACAAATTAATATTTGCATTAGCTAGCTAAAAAATAGCATTAATATCTGTCGATTTATTGGTTTATTTTAGATATTTTTACTCAATATACGAATTTCATGAACTCCAAGGATCAGGGGGAGTAGTTTTATTATGAGGAAAAAGCGTGATCAAAAGTTCATTGATATAAAGTTGTCCAACCACAGGTTTTTTCTGCTGACTAAGAGGAGTTTGGGTCGAAGTTTCAACTTGAATTGCAGCAGTGGAATGGGCGACGTAGTTGGAATTTTGAACTGTTTGAGGTTTGGATTTTTCTACCTGCTCAAATTTAGTCGTCACAGGATCAACAGTTTGATGATTGTTATTAGATTGGGATTTCGATTGCTCTACAGCCTGCTGCTTTACCTGACGAGAACTATCTCCTATGATTGAACCTGGTTCCACCACCACCATTGGTGCCACATCTGATTGAAAAATAGTACTAGAAGTGCCAATACAACAATTGTTGCCGATCTTACTTGCTCCAATAATTAAGACTCCTGCACCTAAAATTGCTCCGCTACCTATGTCGATAGAACCCTGGGCGGCATTAATAATTGCTCCCATCCCGATACAAGCATCGGCACCAATGACAATTTTCTGGTTTGGAGCCGCTTGCAAGATTACCCCTGAAGCCAAAGATGCCGTAGGATGAATCTCAACATCGCCACTAATGCGGATATCCTTATTTAAAGTAGGTTGTGGAGGTGGGAGATAAATCATGGAGAAAAATAAACTTACTTAAATTAGAAGAGGGATAAAACCTCTTCTAATTAAGCTTAGAGCTTAGCCCTAAAGGATATGCCCTAAAGGATTCCCTTCGGTCACGAAGCGGTATGCTTTAGCATTTCCTTCGGTCAGCTTAAAGCTTAGAGCTAGGGCAAAGCCTTTATGGTCGTTGAATGATCGTTTCTGCCACCCGACGTTTTGCCTGGGGGTCGATGCCAATCATGCGAACGTATTCCCCAGAATGTTCCGCCAGACAAGCTTCTAGCGCAGCTACCACATCTGATTCATGGCGACTATCGATGGGGGAGCAACTATTCCAGGATTGCGCCCTAAAACGACGCTTATCAGCATGTTCGGTGCCAATTTTAAAGCCAGCCGAAAGTAGCGATCGCAATTCTTGTAAGGCGGCGGAATCTAATTTATTGCCGCTATAACCACCATAACTACTACTGTTGCCACCATAACTACTGTTATTACTACTACTGCTGCTATAACTTGCAGTACTATAGCTTGAGCTAGATTGAGTAACGGAGTTATCTCCTGGGCGTTGAATAATCGTTTCCGCCACGCGACGTTTTGCTTGGGGGTCAATCCCTAGCATCCGCACATATTCTCCAGAATGCTCCACTAAGCAAGCTTCCAAAGCAGCGATGATTTCCGATTCACGACTACTTTCAATAGGAGAGCAGCTTTTCCAAGATTGCGCTTTAAAACGGCGTTTATCTGCGTGTTCGGTGCCAATCTTGAAGCCAGCAGCGAGTAAAGAACGAATTTCTTGAATAATCTTTGACCCCAGGCGGCCGATACCATTACCATTGCTGCTACTGTAACTACCACTGTAGCTGCCGCCATTACCATTGCTATTACTATAGCTACTGCTACCATTGTTACCGCCATAGCTAGAAGAACTATGGTTAGATTGAGTAGGGTTATCCCCAGGACGCTGAACAATAATCTCGGCAACTCTTCTTTTCGCCTCAGCATCGACCCCAATTACGCGAATATATTCCCCTGGATACTCCGTCGCCGCCTGTTCGATCGCACTAAATACCTGGCTGCCGCTCACCTGTCCGATGGTCAGCCAAGATTTGGTTCTAAAGCGACGCTGATTTGCGTGTTCGATGCCAATGCTACAACCTTGAGCAATAAGACTATTGATTTCTTGAGCAGCACCATTCCCTAAATTACCACTAGACTGACCGCCACCACGATTTCTGCCCCCACGACCTTTACTAGGGGCATGGGTCGCCACACTTCTGACCGAGCCTTCTCCAGGGGTATCTTCAGGACGCTGGATCACGACTTCCGCAACTCTTCTTTTAGCTTTGGGGTCAACGCCGATTAATCTGACATATTCTCCCTGGTATTCATGGAGGATTGATTCTAGTCTAGCGACGATTTGATTCTCATTTCTGCCATCGATTTGACCTACGGTCAACCATGATTTAGTTTTAAAACGACGCTGGTTAGCATGTTCGGTGCTGATAATACAGCCTTGGGCCAGGAGCGATCGCACTTGGGTTTTAATATCGGAACTTAAACTCATATTACTTACTGAATTTGTATATTCACTTTGGTCGTTAAGCTCGGAATGTAGCGCCGTGGCTGTTCCTTGCTTTTTCGATACTTTATTTATTTGAGGATTAACGCAAGCTTCATCATCAGCACAGCGATAGCCAGCTAAAAGAGCTTCATTAATTTCGACAACATGATTGGCAAAAGAGCGATCGCTATCAATAACGTTAGGTAGACGTTCCGCCTGTTGTTGGTTGACGATCACCGCTCCGGAAGGAACATACTTACCAGGAGGAATTTCCACATCCTGAATCAGGGCGTGCATCATCACAATACAGCCATCCCCCACCTTGGCATTAAACACGGTGGAGCGAAAACCAATAAAACATTCGTCCCCAATGTAGGCTGGCCCATGAATTAGCGCCATATGGGTGATACAGGTGTTTTTACCAATCCAAACAGAGTATTCTTGGTTGTCATCACCAATCACTCGACCCTGTTCTAGACCATGAATTACGACACCATCTTGAATGTTGCTGCTTTCTCCAATGAAAAAAGGCGTTCCCTCATCGGCGCGAATGGAACTCCCTGGAGCAACAAAAACATTCGCACCGACCCTCACATCACCAATTAAGCGAGAGAAAGGATGCACGTAAGCACTATCATCTACTTTTGGTGTTGCTAAATCGTTTGACCACGGAGTCGGGGGAGCCGCCTTGGTGCGGGCTGCCATTGTCTCAATTCCTCCTAAACTAACTTGACGAGGGAGCTGACCATCTCACAAACCGATGTAACCTATTTTGTGCCAATCGACCCTAGGAAAGTCTTTCAGCTTCTTTCTTGCTGTACAAAGCATTGCGCTCGACATTGACCGTATCAATAATGCCAACGATGGTAGCGTCCAGGGGTTTTGACTCTTGACCAGCCTCAATTCTGGCCGCGCTACCGCGACTAACTAAGACCCACTCACTCACACCAGCCCCAATTAGATCCCCTGCAACTTCGTATTCAGGTAGAAGCTGCCCTGATTCATCAATATATTGAACTAGGAGTAACTTGATCCCCTTCATACTAGGGACTTTATGAGTGCTAACTACCGTGCCACGAACTTGGGCTATCTGCATACCATGTTGCCTAAACTAAGCCTAAACTAACTTTATGGTCTTCTTAGAGGACGAGGATTGACGCTTTCCCGAAATTGCTCTACAGCTTCAGTGTAGCGAATGGGTAGAACATATTCGAGGTTTTCGTGAGGACGAGCAATGATATGAGTAGACAATACTTGACCACCGTTGACTCTACCTACGTTCTCTGTACCTGCGGCTACAGATGCCTGAACTTCAGAGACATCGCCACGGACGATGACGGTAACGCGACCTGTGCCGATTTTTTCATATCCCACAAGAGTTACACGGGCTGCTTTAACCATCGCATCCGCTGCTTCTACTACCGCAGGGAAACCCAAGGTTTCAATCATTCCAACTGCAATTGACATAATTTTTGCTCCTGAATTTTTTTAAGTTAATGTTCCGCCCAGGCGGAACATGATTATTTAATTGCTTAATTAATTGCTTAACTGGCGCTTAATTCTGTGATGAACTCAGTTCAACCTGCTCTTTTAATAATTTATTAATAGGTGCGGAACTGTTCTACTTCTTCGGTGTAGCGAATGGGTAGGACATATTCGAGGTTTTCGTGGGGACGGGCAATGATGTGAGTAGACAATACTTGACCACCATTAACTCTTGTTACGTTCTCCGTGCCTGCTGCTACAGAAGCCTGAACTTCAGAGACATCACCACGAACGATGACAGTAACGCGACCTGTGCCAATTTTTTCATATCCTACAAGAGTTACACGGGCTGCTTTAACCATCGCATCTGCTGCTTCTACTACCGCAGGGAAACCCAAGGTTTCAATCATTCCAACTGCAATTGACATAATTTTTACTCCTTTACAGCTAGCTTACGTTGCTAGCCACGTTTTGCTAAATTTACTAGTGTTTAAGTATTGTGATTACTAATTTGAGTTACTCTATGAGTCACTGGTTATTAGTAGGAGCGAAACTGCTCTACTTCTTCGGTGTAGCGAATGGGTAGGACATATTCGAGGTTTTCGTGGGGACGGGCAATGATGTGAGTAGACAATACTTGACCACCATTGACTCTTTTGACAGATTCGGCCCCAGCCGCCACAGAAGCTTGTACTTCTGATACATTGCCCCGCACAATTACTGTGACGCGACCTGTACCGATTTTTTCGTAGCCGACTAAAGTCACGCGGGCTGCTTTAACCATGGCATCCGCTGCCTCCACTACTGCTGGAAATCCCAGAGTTTCAATCATTCCAACCGCAATTGACATTAATTTATTTCCTCTTCAAACCAGATATACTTGCAACAAATCTGCCTGACATGTTGAGGTAAGAAAATTACCTTATCAACCAGCCGTGCTTGATCACTCCTAAAATGTGGTTTGCTAAACCCAACCTGAATGGCTCATAAATGGCTCATAGAAAACTATAAACTATATGGTTGATATATAGTTAACTATTTTCTAGTTCTCTTTTAAGAGTTGAACTGGAAGCTAGCTCGAACCGCATTGTCTAAAAAACCAAGTATTTGGTAGCAACAAAAGAGCCAATGCTAATTTATTTATCCCTAGATTAAGCATAAGTAACCTTGACTCCTTTGACAATATAAACCATGATTATAATTTTTAATTTGATTGTTAAAGAGAATTAATACCTGGTCTAAAAAGCAACACAATATTTGATGATGAGCAGAACCTATTGATGGTATAGCTGTTTTTTATAATTTTTTTATAATGTCTGGCGGAGATAGCTGGGGATCTTCCTGAACCCTTGAGATTTAAAGAATCTTAGAGGCTGAGCCTGGCGGTAAAAACAATAGTTTGATTTTAAAAAACTTAGAGACGTAATAGCTGGTAGAATAGGGCTTTAAGAAAAATAAATTAAGTCTTCCAGTTAACCTGAAGAGAATCAGGGACAGTTAACTTGAGGATTCACAATTATAAATTCTGGCGTAGTAATTCTTGAGACAGTTTTGATGACTGACTTTTTATTGGGAAATTTTTGGTTAATACCTACCTATAGTTTAATAGGTGCATTGATTACTCTACCTTGGTCTTTGGGTATTGTGCGTCAAACAGGACCTCGTCCTGCGGCCTATACTAACATCCTGATGACGGTGGTGGGTTTTATCCACGGTTTAATTATTTTTAATCTGAGTTGGGGCAGACCAGCTCAGCAGTTGATTTTTCATTGGCTACAGGTAGCAGATCTTGATTTAACCTTGTCCTTTGAGCTTTCTCCCGTCAGTTTTGGTGCTTTGGAGTTAGTCACAGGTATCAGCTTATTAGTGCAGATATATGCTCTAGGATACTTAGAAAAAGACTGGTCTTTAGCGCGCTTTTTTGCTTTGATGGGTTTCTTTGAAGCTGCCTTAGCGGGATTGGCTCTGAGTGATTCTTTGCTCTTGAGTTACTGTTTACTCGAAGCATTAACTTTGTCCACTTATCTACTGGTGGGTTTTTGGTATGCTCAACCTTTAGTAGTGACCGCTGCTAGGGATGCTTTTTTGACTAAACGGGTCGGTGATATTGCTCTATTGATGGGGATTGTGGCTCTTTCTAGTTATGGAGAGGGATTAAATTTTTCCCAGTTAGAAACCTGGGTGCAGGGTAATCAACTAGCACCGTTGGTAGCTGCTTTATTGGGTTTATCTTTGATTGCTGGTCCCATTGGTAAATGCGCGCAGTTTCCCCTCAACCTCTGGCTGGATGAAGCTATGGAAGGGCCGAATCCAGCGGGAATTATGCGGAACTCGATTGTGGTGTCAGCAGGGGCTTATGTGTTGATTAAGTTAGAGCCAGTAACCACCCTCTCACCTGTTTCTGCTCATGCCTTAATTTTGGTGGGGGCAGTTACTGCCATTGGTACATCTTTAATGGCGATCGCTCAGATAGATATTAAACGAGCTTTATCTCATTCCACTAGTGCCTATATGGGTCTGGTGTTTATTGCTGTCGGGTTAAGACAGGTGGATATTGCTTTTTTGCTCTTGTTTAGTCATGCGATCGCCAAAGCCCTATTATTCATGAGTGCGGGGTCAATGATCTTAACCACCAATAACCAAAACGTGACAGAAATGGGGGGCTTATGGTCGAGAATGCCAGCAACGAGTCTCTCTTTCCTGGTGGGGGCAGCGGGACTAGTCGCCTTTTCTCCTCTAGGGATGTTTTGGACTTACCATCGTTGGTTTAGTGGTGCTTGGAATGTAGACTGGTGGCTGCTCTTGATTGTCATGTTCGTGAATGTCTTTTCGGCCATTAACCTGACGCGGTTGTTTAGAGTCATTTTTCTCGGCCCCCCCAAGGTCAAAACTCGTCGCGCCCCTGAAGTTCCCTGGCAAATGTCGGTACCAATGGTATCCCTAATAGTGGTTACCCTAATTACTGCCTTTGCTCCTGCTCAGTGGTCGCTATGGTTGAGTCCCAATACGCCTTTGGTGCTGCCACAGCCTGAATTAGTTACGCAGTTAGCTACCCCTCTGATTATTGCCTCTGGTGCCTTGGGATGTATTATTGGTTCTACCATCAAGGTGCGGAAAGCATGGGCGCGATCGAGCAATTTTACCTTGCGTTTTTTCCAAGATTTATTGGCTTATGATTTCTATATCGACAAGCTATATGAAGTTACCATCATTGCTGCGGTATCTAGTCTGGCGAAATTAACCTCTTGGATCGACCGTTACATAGTTGATGGAGCCGTCAATTTGGTGAGTTTGGCAACTATTTTTGGGAGCAATGCTCTTAAATACAACACTTCAGGACAGTCTCAGTTTTACCTTGCCACGATTGTTATTGGCGTGGGCTTACTGCTCTGGTCAATGCTTAACGGACAGTGGTCGATGGTAACGAATTACTGGTCGTCCATGATGTAATAGTTTTGACGCGCAATTGTCAGCAACATTTTAACCACAGGTTTAAATCGATTTAATTCTCTTAGATAGACAGCATCATGCTCAGTGCCTTAGTCCTCATTCCTTGCTTGAGTGCCGCCATCATTGGCTTATTACTGCCCGAAAAAGGTAATAGCCCTCGTAAGATCGCCATTGTTACCGCTATTAGTGTTTTAGTCGTTAATCTCATTCTGGCTTTCCAGTTTAATTTTCAACAGGAGAATTTTCAGTTTGAGGAAGACATAGCCTGGATTGAATGGATTGGCTTAAATTATCATTTGGGCATTGATGGTCTTTCATTTCCCCTGGTGCTGCTCAACAGTTTTTTGACTCTTATTGCCATCTTTAGCACCAAACCAGAAATTCAGCGTCCTAAGCTCTACTATGCCATGTTACTCTTGCTCAGTGGCGGTGCCGCGGGGGCATTCCTGGCTCAAGACTTGTTGCTGTTTTTCCTCTTTTATGAACTGGAAATTGTCCCCCTCTATTTCTTAATTGCCATCTGGGGTGGTCCTAAAAGAGGTTATGCCGCGATGAAATTTCTGCTCTATACCGCCCTTTCAGGAATTTTAGTCTTAGCTTCTTTCCTCGGACTGGTATGGCTGACGGAGGCGAGTAACTTCGATTATTTACCCCTGCGATCGCATCATCTCTCCTTAGCCACCCAACTTCTACTCCTCGCACCGCTGCTGATTGGGATTTTTATCAAGATTCCGATTTTTCCTTTCCATACTTGGCTCCCTGATGCTCACGTTCAAGCTTCTACCCCCATTTCCGTATTATTGGCAGGAGTCCTGTTGAAACTGGGTACTTATGCTCTATTGCGCTTTGCAGTGGGTTTATTCTTTGATGGTTGGTTATATCTTGCCCCCTGGTTGGCGATTTTAGCTGCCGTCAGTGCTTTGTATGGAGCTTCCTGTGCGATCGCCCAGAAAGACATGAAGAAAGTGGTCGCTTATTCTTCTGTATCCCACATGGGTTATATTCTCCTGGCAGCTAGTGCTACCACTCGCCTCAGTATGAGTGCTGCGGTATTTCAAATGGTGAGTCATGGCTTGATCTCGGCATTTCTGTTTCTCCTCGTCGGCATGGTCTACAAAAAAACTGGCTCAAGGGATGTGGATGTTCTTCGGGGTTTACTCAACCCAGAAAAAGGGCTTCCTGTTACAGGAGGGATGATGATCCTGGGGGTAATGGCAAGTTCTGGATTACCAGGGATGGTGGGTTTTATCTCAGAATTTTTGGTATTTCGGGGTAGTTTTCCGATTTTTCCCATCCCCACCCTCCTCTGCCTAGTGGCAACGGGTTTAACCGCCGTCTATTTTCTCCTCGTAGTTAATAAAGTGTTTTTTGGTCGCTTGACGGAAGGCTTGGCACAGATTCCCCCAGTGAAGTGGCAAGAACATGCTCCTGCCTTTGTTCTACTGCTGCTGATCATTGCTTTTGGATTGAAGCCAGACTGGGTGACTCACTGGAGTGAGGTACAGGCGATCGCCCTGTTAACGGGCAGCTAATTTTATAAATTTATAGTCGAATTTTACAGTTAAATCAATCATTATGGCTCGTACCTTAACTAAAAGCTCTAAATCCTTACTGGTCGAGGAATACATCACCAGACTAGAGCAAGGATCGGCATTACTTGATGATTCTCCCCAGAACTTGCTAGAAGTTGTGGGCATCCTCAAAAGCTATGGCGTAGTTTTAGATGCTTATTCCATCAATCTGAACTACATCGCCGACACGCAGTTTTTAAAGTTATTTCCCTTTTTTAAATATTTCAACGGGGAGGTGAATCCAAATACCATAGCTAAGTTTATGCTCCACGATCGCATTAACTATGAATATGCCGAATATTGCATGAAAGGGATGTTTTGGCACGGTGGGGGAGGTTTGGATACCTATCTCGATACACCAGAGTTTGCAGCGGAAACTGAACGTTTGATTAAAGCCTTTTATCGTTATAATCCCTTGCTGTTGGCACTCCACAAGGTATTTCCTGACTTTTTACCAGAGCAAATGCGTCAAATGGCTTACTACAGTGCTTTAGGTCAGTTTTGGCGAGTCATGAGTGACATCTTTATCAACCTGTCCGATAGCTATGACCAAGGAGAGATTAAATCCATCCCCGATGTGGTGCAGTTTGTGCTGGATGGTTTAGTCGCCGATGCAGCACTTCCCATTATCTATCAGATTAAGCTACGGGGTCAGGAGTATAACATTATACCTAAATCCGCAGACATAACTTTTCTGATGGACACGGGGGTTCCTTACGTCGAGGCAATCTTTTTCCGTGGCACTCCTTTTGCGGGGACTGTTTCCTATAATGCCCAAGCCTACGAAATTCCTTACGATCTAGGCATGTTTAACTACGGGGCGCTCTATGCAGATCCTCTGCCTATCGGTGGTGCTGGCATTCCGCCGACATTATTAATGCAGGATATGCGCCATTTTCTTCCCGATTATCTGCACCAGTTTTATGAAACCAACAGCGTTCGGGGACTGGGAGATATTCGCGTGCAAATTTGTGAAAGCTTCCAAAAATCCATGTTTTGTGTGACTACAGCTGCGGTTAAAGGCTTAGCTCCCCATCCTCTAGATACTCAAGATCTGGAGGAAAAGCTCGCTAATCGTAAATATCTAACAGGGTGGCTCAATCGAATTTTGGAATCCCAATTGATTAAGGTTAATAGTCAGAAGCAATGAGGGATTAGTAACTAGCAAACTAGACAATTTGGTTAGAGCCGTCTTGACTAACATGAACAAATTGCGAAAACACTTTCTGAAAGTGTTTACTGCCTCTAATCAAGCAAAAACTAATGATGGCGAGTACTTGATAGTTGAGCATCAATGAGATATCACGATTATTAAGAGCAATCGCACCTAAGATCAACAGATAAATCAATAAGAAAAAAAAGTAGCGCGGAAAATCATTTGGCCAGTCACCATTTTTGCCTCCCATATAACGATATAAAACATACTGTATTGAACGAATCAAAACTTTACTAATCAGTAAAGTTAAACCAACGGTATTAGTCGTAAGTAAAACTAAATAGCCGCAGTAGCGACAAGCTTGTAAGAGGAAATAGAACCAAACTCGACTCTGTTTATTAAGATGATTATAAATATGGAATAGGTATCTTAAAACTACTAAGAAAATTCCCCAATACAATAAGTTTTTAGCTATTTTCCATAATCCCTGATGATATTCATCAAATATTATCGTACTTAGATTCACTCCTTTAAGGGCAATTTCTTGATGAAGTAGTGTAATCCCCAGAATTGCCAGGGCAAAAGCCCAGATCCAAGGTTGCCACAATTGAAACGAGTATTGATAAGAATTATAGTTATAAGAAAGTACTGCATTATCTTCAAACTTTTCGCCAATGATGTCATTCTCTATATAACCAATCTCATAGACGCACCAAAAGGAAAGCTGTAGCAAAAACAATCCCAGAGCATTAGTCCCAGGATGGGGACTAACAAAGGTAAAAGCTAGAAGCAAGACTAGAAGATCTTCCCCCAAGATACTCATAAGAAAAAAGTTCCGATCAGGTCTTTTTACTTTTTCTGAATAAAAAAGCGGTATATAGAATTTCACGTTAGATAAAAATTTAAATAGGACTGATTGAAGTAATTATTCACATAGGCAAATTCGACCAGTTCAAAGCTAGAAATTCTAGTTGATACCACTTCTCTTTGAGGTTGCACTTAATCTTCTAAGTTTAAATCTCGCGCCCTAAAGGACTAGCTTCGCGTCGCAAAGTCACAAAGACGTTTATCCCGCTTAGTTTGGGACAAAGGGGTTGAATTTAATTTAGTACATTGTTATAGAGAATTGGTATGAGCAATGAATTTCTAGTAACCTTTGTTAAACCCTGAACATGCAAGTCTTGAAGCCACAAAAATACACTTTAAGGCTATTCAATAAAATAATAAATAATCGGTAATTGTCTTGAATATGTGTTGATTTATGCGAACTTTATATAAAGTTTAATCTAAATATAATTGTGTTTGGACTGTTAGCTAGGATTATAACATTAACCTTAGTAGTGTCTAGTAAATTTATTTATTACAGTAATTCAACCCAATTCTTCTTGCAACATGTTCTGATAAATTTGGGGCAAATAATTGCTCATGGAATTAGTTTCAATCCCGTATCCCAGACTAGTCCAAGTTCCTGAAAGTAGTTGCAGAACCTGGGTGATTTTTCCTGCTTCGAGTAGCTGGGGAATGTCTTGCCCCCAAGCCCGATCATCACTAAGCCAAGCATATACTACGGCATCTTGGTATTGGGCCTCAAAACTATAACGTTGCCAACGCCAAAAACCCCCAGGATGGGGATGATATTGCTGTGCAAGCTGATTCCAGGTAAAATCGAGCATTTGGTAGCGCCCCGCAGCAGTACTACA
>Ga0209082_1000536_pt1 | contig 12502 bp, 12 predicted proteins | sample ColdCreekSource_FD_184127 | JGI IMG/M metagenome (GOLD analysis project Ga0209082, IMG submission 184127) | Groundwater microbial communities from Cold Creek, Nevada to study Microbial Dark Matter (Phase II) - Cold Creek Source (SPAdes) (version 3) | ecosystem: Environmental > Aquatic > Deep...
AGAGTTTTGCATTGGGTTGGCCCAGCAACTCAGAAGCTGCAAACCAGTTGATGGCAGACCAATGCCCAGTGTTGCAAAACGCAATCGTTGGGGTTTGAGGCTTCACGTTGCTTGCCGTCCACACTTTTTTAGCATTGTCAGGCGTTACAAAACTGGCGAAGTTAGGGTTGTTGGGGATGAACCATTTTTCAAAGGACAAGTTACTCGCACCTTTGATCGTGCCTGGCACTTTAACCAAGGCATGGCGTGTATCGCCATTGAAGAAGATTTCAGGTCGAGAATCCATGACTGCTACCTGACCAGAACTAACAGCCTTGGCAACCTCGGCACGATCCGCTGTCCATTTGCCTGAGCGTACGGGTACATAGCTTGAAGCAGCTATTTTGGGTACTTCATCGTCATACAACATACCAGCTTGCAACCAAGCTTTCATACCACCGTTCAAAATGGACACTTCTTTGATGCCATGCTCTTTCAGCACCCAATAGACCCAGGCGGCAGTGCCAAAGTCAATACTGTCTACGCCCGTTGATACCAAAACCGTGGGTGTTGACGCTGTCAAACCATGCTTTTGTATGAGTTGCGTGAGTTTGTCCAAACTTGGCAATTGCGATGGGTTGGTGGTCGGGCCACGCCACTCTTCAAAAGGCGAGTTTGAGGCAATTTCAATGTGGTTGTCTTTGTATGAAGATGCTTTGCGAATATCAATCACACGAATTGGGTTAGATTGGCTAGGTGGCTGTTTCAGCAACGCTGCCAATTCATTAGCATTTAACAAAGGCGCTGCCGCCCAGCTAGCATTTAACCAAAAACCCACGAGGCAAAATAATAAAAAGCGTTTCAACATGAATTCCTCAAATCATTCTTTTAAAATTTAGACTATGTATTTTAAGTCATGACCATGAACATACTTCCGCCATTTACCGCCAATCCAGCGCTGATAGCTACGTTGCAAACGACGGGTTATGCCGTGCTAAATCAGCTAAATGCGCTGCAGCTTGTGGCTTGTACAGCGAAAGACGCCGAGGCTTGGCTGCCTAGCTGGAACGATTTACCGCCTGACGCCTACCTCAAAGATGGCGGACACTACCGCCGTAGGCGGCATTCATGTTTTGTGGTGAATGGTGAATCTGCCCTGCAAACTGAGCACCGTGCCCACTGGCAGCCGCTGGAATACAACGCTTTGCATGGTGGCATGCAGCGCATGTTTGAGCCAATGCGGGCGGATGTGGTGCAATCATCAGCTTGGACAACCCTTTTAAGCAAGTTGGGTGAGGTGTGTTCAGCGCTAAAACCCCAAACAACAACTTGGTTTGTTGAAGCGCACCAGTTCCGCATTGACACCACCGATGGCATTGGTCGCCCCACGCCTGAAGGGGCACACCGCGACGGGGTTGATTTTGTTGCCGTCATACTCATCAATCGTCATGGCATCAAAGGCGGTGAAACCCGCGTGTTTGAAGTCAATAGCCCAGCCGGTCAACGTTTTACGATGACCGAGCCGTGGACGCTTTTGTTGCTGGATGACGAGCGGGTCATCCATGAATCAACGCCGATTCAACCTTTGGATACGCAAGATTCAGATGCAAGTTACCGTGATACCTTGGTGCTCACGTTTAGGGCGCAAGCGTTTCAAGGGGAATAAGGTAAAGCGGTTTTTTTGCGTTAAATTTTGCTATATTTTTAATAGCTGCTTAGGCAATAAATACGCCGACTACAGCCAATATTTATAGTGTTAAATAAGTTTCATCTTCTTGGCAGCTTCCGTCAATTCAGGTCGGAAGTTAGGGTGTGCAATCGATATCAACTCCAAAGCGCGTTGCTTGATAGATTTGCCATCCAGTCGTGCAACGCCGTATTCCGTCACCACATAGTTCACTTCATTCTTGCTGGTAGACACGGCAGTGCCTTGGGTCAACATGGGTGCAATGCGCGAAACGGTGTCGTCTTTGGCGGTGGAGGGCAGCACGATGAATGATTTGCCGCCCTTGGAGCGATTGGCAGCACGCACAAAATCAGTTTGACCACCTGTTGATGAGAACGGTAGCGGGCCTAAACTTTCAGAGCCGCATTGTCCTAAGAAGTCAATTTGCAGCGTGGCGTTGATCGACATCAGGTTGTCGTTTTGACCCGCTAGATAAGGGTCGTTGGTGAAATTGACGGGGTGCATTTCAAGCATGGGGTTTCTGTCCATGAACTGGTGCAGCTTTTTCGAGCCCAAAGCAAACGTCGCCACCATCTTGCCAGGCATGTAGTTTTTGCGGCGGTTGGTGACGACGCCAGCTTCAACCAAGGTCAAAATGCCATCACCCAACATTTCTGTGTGGATGCCTAAATCACGTTTGTTGGTCAGCTGCATCACCACCGCGTCTGGAATGCCGCCGTAGCCGATTTGCAGGGTTGAGCCATCTTCAATCAAATCCGCCACATACTTGCCAATGGCTTCTTGCACAGGACCAATTTTTGGCAATCCAACTTCAAGTACGGGAGCGTCGTCTTCGACCAAACCTGTGATTTGTGAGACATGCACATGGCAATCACCATAGGCAAACGGCACATTGGGGTTAACTTCTAAAACAATGACGCGGGCTTTTTTGAGTGCTGCCATGGTGTAGTCCACGCCCAAGCTGATAGAAAAATTGCCATGTGCATCCATAGGCGAGCTGATGGCAAATACCACATCAGCCGCCATGTTGCCGCGATCAATCTTGCGTGGAATTTCTGAGAAGTTGTTGGGGATGATGTCTACCCAGCCCGCCTGCGCACCTGCGCGGTTGGCGCCGCCCAGAAAAAAGCCGACGTGGCGCACGTTCTCATAGGTCTCAGGGGCAAGATAGGCAAACTTGCGCATCGGCAGCACCGAGCCAACTTTGACATCTTTGAACTGGCGGCGCGCTTCAGAAAGCGCCGTCAACAAAGTAGGCGGCTCACCAGCGCCAGTGGGCACGATGATGAAGTCGCCATTGCGTACCTGTTGCACGGCTTGCTCTGCAGTCATGCGTTTGGCGTTGTATTGGGATTGGCTGCTGATGTTGAAATTCATGGTGTGTCTCCTGCGGAATTTCTACAGTTTACTCAAACAATTGACGGCTGACTTACTGGATGTTGATTTGTATAGGCGTAAAAAAGCCGAAAAAAAGCCGACAAAAGTCGGCTTTTTAAAGTTTTAAATTGAAGCTAGTTCAATTTAAATGACTATTTACTTGACGTGCTTGCCGATCAAGCCAGCCATTTCAAACATCGACACTTGTGCTTTGCCGAAAATTTCTTTCAGCTTTGCGTCGGCGTTGATCATGCGCTTGTTCACTGCGTCTTGCAGTTTGTACTTCTTGATGTAAACCCACAGCTTAGACACGATTTCAGTACGTGGCATAGACGGTGCGCCAACAACAGCAGCCAATGCTGGGCTCAGTGTGAGCGCCTTCATGAATGCAGCGTTAGGTACGCGTTTTTTTGCAGGAGCTTTTGGCGCGGCAGCTTTCTTGGCTGGAGCGGCTTTCTTAGCAGGTGCAGCAGCTTTCTTAGCTGGTGCAGCCTTCTTAGCAGGCGCAGCAGCTTTCTTAGCTGGAGCGGCTTTCTTAGCAGGTGCAGCAGCTTTTTTAGCTGGTGCAGCTTTCTTCGCGGGTGCAGCAGCTTTTTTAGCTGGAGCTTTTTTTGCAGTTGCCATGATTTATTTTCCTTGTTTAAGTTGAAAACACACCCCTAAAAATCATGTCAATTTATTTGCTCAACATTTATTTTCAAAGGCTGTGCGAATGCTACTGGAGAAAATCACGTTTTCATAGGGGAAAAACACTTTTATTTGCACGATTTGTTGTTTTTTGAGAGGGAAAACACGGAAATCTCTCTCTGAAAGTCTTTTGGAGCTTCATTTATAGGCGAGGAAGGCTAATTACTCGGTTGCTTGCCTAACTGGAAGGGTTGCCAATACAACCCCAAAAAGTGCGAACATGAAGCCAGCAATTTGAATAGCGTTGAGGTTTTCTCCCAGTGCAAAAACGCCAACGAGTGCCGCTGCAATGGGTAGGAAAACGGTATAAACGCCAGCTGCCGAAGCGGGAATTAGCTTTAACCCCGTCATCCATAGCCACACAGACCATACACTAGCGGCCAAGGCGTAAAACACCAGTAACACCCAATTGCTGACCGAGACGCTATGAAAATCAAACTGCCACGCAACGTAGATACCTAACGGTGTCATCAAGGCAAAACCCCATGCATTGATAAGGGCACTTATGCGCTTCGGGCTGAGGGTGGTTGTGAGTTTCTTGCCGATCACAGCGTAAGCAGCCTCGCACAGCACTGCGCCAATGAGTAGCACGTTGCCCAACCAGCTTGAGTTTGACGCTGTTACCGCATTTTGAGTCATCTCAATTGCTGGATTTTCATTCGAATTTGAAGTTAAAAAACCAAGAATAAAATCGGCCTCTAGCCGGCGCATATACTGCCTGAGCAGCTCTGAATTTGATAGCGTATAAAGTGCTATTCCAATGACGCCTAAGGCAATCGCAGCCCAAATGCGCAAGCTGATGCGTTCGCCTAAAAACATCCAACTCATCACCGCCACCACGGCTGGAATCATCGCCATGATGATGCCTGCGTTCACGGCGCTGGTCATGCTGACGCCGTAGAGCATGCAGATTGAAAACAGGAAGTTGCCTAAAAACGACTCAATAAAAACCAAGCGTTTGGTTTGCGGCGTCATCAGTGGCTCATGCGCAGGTTTTTTGAGCCAGTGCAACATCGCCAATCCGCCTATGCCAAAGCGTAACCACGCCAGTAAGAAAACGGGTAATACCAGCGTTAGCGGCTTTGACAGCGCAACATAGCTGCCCACCAAAGACATGCTTAGCATCAAACAAGCAATGGCTGTTGTGCGGTTCAAGGTGTGTGCTGTCATATTTCTACTATAACCTTTGGTTTTTAGAGATGCTGCAGCGCATCAAAATTTCTCAATATGGAAAATATAAAACCACATTGCGAAACGACAGTGTTAAGTTATTGATTTTAAATAAAATAATATTTATCTTATATAAGACATAAGAGTGAAAATAAGTCTTATATAAGACTACAATCTTGGCTAAGGACTGCAAAGTTCGACGATTTATTTTTATCCTAAGGAGTATTTTTATGTCACAAAAACCGACACAACAATTGAGCCGCGAAGAACAAATCGCAGCGTTGGAGCACGACTGGGCTACGAACCCACGTTGGAAGGGTATCAAGCGCGGCTACTCAGCTGCTGATGTTGTCAAACTGCGCGGTAGCAATCCAGTCTCCTATAGCTTGGCTGCACGCGGAGCAGACAAATTGTGGGATTTGGTGAACAACACACCTTACGTCAACTGCTTGGGTGCGTTGACCGGTGGTCAAGCGATGCAGCAAGTTAAAGCTGGCGTGAAAGCGATTTATTTGTCAGGCTGGCAAGTCGCTGCAGATAACAACGAATACAGCGCGATGTATCCAGACCAATCTTTGTATCCAGTCGATTCAGTGCCAAAGTTGGTTGAGCGCATCAACAACAGCTTCACACGTGCTGATGAAATTCAATGGAGCAAAGGCGTCAACCCTGGTGACGCAGGCTTTATGGATTATTTTGCACCTATCGTGGCTGATGCCGAAGCTGGCTTTGGTGGCGTGTTGAATGCGTTTGAGTTGATGAAAGCTTGTATCAAAGCGGGTGCCGGTGGCGTGCATTTTGAAGACCAGTTGTCTAGCGCGAAAAAGTGCGGTCACTTGGGTGGAAAAGTTCTGTTGCCTACCAATGAGTCAGTTCAAAAACTGATCGCAGCACGTTTTGCAGCAGACGTTTGTGGCGTGCCAACATTGGTGATTGCACGAACAGACGCAGAAGCAGCTGATTTGTTGACCAGTGACCACGATGAGAATGACAAAGAGTTTTTGACTGGCGAGCGCACACCTGAAGGCTTTTATCGCACCAAGAAAGGCTTTGACCAAGCCGTTTCACGCGCTTTGGCGTATGCTGAATATGCTGACTTGGTGTGGGCTGAGACTGGTACACCAGATTTGCAATTTGCTAAAGATTTTGCAGATGCTGTGCATGCAAAATTCCCAGGCAAAATGTTGGCGTACAACTGTTCACCGTCATTCAATTGGAAGAAAAACTTGGACGATGCGAGCATTGCTAAGTTCCAACGCGAACTCGGTGCAATGGGTTACAAATACCAATTCATCACATTGGCTGGTATTCACAACATGTGGTACCACATGTTTGACCTGTCGCAAGACTATGTCAAGCGCGGTATGACAGCTTATGTTGAAAAAGTGCAAGAGCCAGAATTTGCAGCGCGTGACCGCGGCTACACATTTGTGTCACACCAGCAGGAAGTGGGAACAGGTTATTTTGATGAAGTGACCGTCGCCATTCAAGGTGGCGCCTCATCGTTAACAGCTTTGACGGGTTCTACTGAAGAAGAGCAATTCCATTAAGCTACAAAACACAGTAGCTAAATAAAATAAGCTTTAACATAGCCCGTAGCCGAAAGGTTGCGGGCTTTTTTCATGTTTTCATGGATTTATGCAATTTATGCATACGCCCTCAACGTTAACCCTGATGTCGGCACAATCTACGGCGGGTTATATTCTTTGGGTTGTCAGCTACCATGTGGTTAGCAGCTTTTTAGAAATTGGCTTGCTTATTGCATGTAGATACTACTCTCGCTATTTTGCATTTATCTATGTTGTATTTATTTAACGGAGAAATTGAATGAAATTTATCAAATTGAAACTAGCCGCAACTGTTTTGGCTGCTATGGGCACCATGTTGGCTACTTCTGCACAAGCACAAGCTAACGACACCATGGCTAAAGTCAAAGCGTCTGGCAGCATCACCATGGGTGTGCGCGACTCTTCTGGCGCATTGTCTTACACCTTGGGTGACGGCAAATATGCTGGCTACCACGTTGAAGTTTGCCAAAATATCATTGCAGCTATCGAAAAAGAAGTAGGCAAGAAGTTGGAAACTAAATATGTAGCCGTTACTTCTGCAAACCGTATTCCATTAACTGAAAACGGCACGGTTGATATTGAATGCGGCTCAACAACCAACAATGCAACACGTCAAAAGCAAGTGTCCTTTTTGAACACGACTTTTGTTGAGGAAGTTCGCATTGCAGTTAAAGCAAATTCAGGCATCACAAGCATTGCTCAGCTCAATGGTAAAAATGTTGCCACGACGACTGGTACAACATCAGTACAAACATTGCGTAAAAATGAGCGTGCAACTGGCGTTGACTTCAAAGAAGTTTTGGGCAAAGACCATGCGGATAGTTTCTTATTGTTAGAAACTGGTCGCGCTGATGCGTTTGTGATGGATGGCTCAATTTTGGCTGGCAACATTGCAAATGCAAAAACACCTGCAGATTTCAGAATCGTGGGTGAAGTTTTGTCAGTTGAGCCAATCGCAATTATGGTGCGCAAAGATGATGCAGGGATCAAGAAAATTGGTAACGATACGATCGCAGCATTGATCAAATCTGGAGCTATGGCAAAATTGTGGGACAAGTGGTTTATGCAACCTATCCCACCAAAAAATGCAAAAGTTGGTTTGGCATTGTCTGAGAGCACTAAGGCAGCATGGGCAACTCCAAATGACAAACCAATGGAAGACTATGCTAAAAAATAATTAAACACATCGTTTAATGCAAGAGTCCTTATGGGAATTCTCCGATAAGGACTCTTTTTATTCATAGAGAAGAAATTAAGGTAACTCCATGGCTTGGGATTGGCAGGTATTTTGTAAAGAAACAACCACTGGTGACATCATCGCTAGTTGTTTTGGTAAAGGTGGGGACGTCACCTATTTGGATTGGTTGCTGTCAGCTTGGGGCTGGACATTGGCCGTTGCCATGTGTGCCATGGTGGTTGCCTTTGTCATGGGCTTGCTGATGGGCACACTGCGCACACTGCCAGACAACACAGCTATGAATCGTTGGCTGAGCCGCTTAGGCACGGCATGGACTGAGCTATTTCGAAACATTCCAATTTTGGTGCAGTTATTTATCTGGTACTTTGTGTTGCCAGCGATTTTCCCCTCGCTCAAAGCTGTCCCTTCATTTATTTTGGTCGTTCTCGGTTTGGGCTTTTTCACATCGTCACGTGTTAGCGAACAAGTTCGGTCTGGTATACAAACTTTGCCAAAAGGGCAACGTTACGCTGCACTGGCAATGGGGCTCACGACATTTCAAAGTTATAAATTGGTTTTGTTGCCGATGGCACTTCGCATGGTCATGCCTCCATTAACCAGTGAGGCAATGAACATCGTCAAAAACTCCTCAGTGGCATTTGCTGTTTCAATTCCAGAATTGATTTATTTCGCCCGCCAGTCTGGCGAAGAAACCTCGCAACCTATTCAAATGTACTTGGCAGTAACGATTCTTTATGTCATCTCCGCGATGACGATAAACAGGTTGATGACCTGGCTTGAAAAGCGAACGCGTGTGCCAGGTTTTGTAGTATCAGCAAGCGCTTCAGCTGCTCATTGATGGGATATAACAAATGAGCAATATTGATTTTTCGTTTTTTAGCTGGGCGCTTATTGGTCCGTATGTGATCAAAGGCTTTTATTTCAGTCTTTGGCTTACATTCATAGCCACCTTAGGCGGCATTGCCTTGGGTACAGTTTTGGCACTCATGCGTTTGTCTGGCAAAAAAGCGCTAGAGTTGCCAGCCACCGTTTACGTCAACACCATGCGATCCATACCTTTGGTGATGGTACTGTTGTGGTTTTTTCTGATCATTCCGTTCGCTATTGGTCGCCCCATTGGTGCGGAGCTATCTGCAGTCATCACATTCATTGCTTTTGAGGCGGCGTTTTTCTCGGAAATTGTGCGTGCGGGTATTCAATCCATATCACGCGGACAAATTCATGCTGGACAGGCTGTTGGCTTCACATACAGCCAAAATATGAAAACTGTGATTCTGCCGCAAGCGTTTCGCAACATGCTGCCAGTTTTCTTAACGCAAACCATTATTTTGTTTCAAGACACCTCCTTGGTTTACGCTATCAGCGCCAATGATTTGCTCAAAGGTTTAGAAACTGCGGGTAAAAACTTGGGGCGTCCTGTTGAAGCCTATTTGCTGGCGGCGATTGTTTATTTTGTGTTGTGCTACGCCTTGTCGCGTGCAGTTCAAATGCTGCAGAAAAAAATACAAATCATTCGTTAAAACATATTTTGCTAAAAAAACATTACTGATAAATTTCGGAGAAAAACATGATTGAACTTAAAAACGTCTCAAAATGGTATGGCTCAGTGCAAGTGTTGAACGATTGCAGCACCAGCATCAAAAAAGGCGAAGTCGTGGTGATTTGCGGGCCATCTGGCTCAGGTAAATCCACTTTGATCAAAACCATTAACGCTTTAGAGCCATTCCAAAAAGGCGAAATTTTTGTAGATGGTTTAGCTGTACATGACCCTAAAACCGATTTGCCAAAGCTGCGATCACGCGTAGGTATGGTGTTCCAAAACTTTGAGCTGTTTCCGCATCTCAGCGTCACTGAAAATTTGACAATTGCACAAATCAAAGTGCTGGGTCGCAGCGCTGAAGAAGCTAAAACACATGGTCTGAAATATTTAGACCGTGTGGGCTTGATGGCGCATAAGGACAAGTTTCCAGGCCAACTCTCTGGCGGTCAGCAACAACGCGTTGCGATTGCACGGGCTTTGAGCATGGACCCGATTGCGATGTTGTTTGACGAGCCAACGTCAGCGCTTGACCCTGAAATGGTGGGCGAAGTGCTGGATTGCATGATGGGCTTGGCCAATGAAGGCATGACCATGATGTGCGTGACCCACGAAATGGGTTTCGCTAAAAAGGTCGGCAGCCGTGTTATTTTTATGGATGTGGGCGGCAAAATCTTGGAAGATTGCTCCAAAGACGAGTTCTTTAGCCATCCAGAAAACCGTCAACCGCGCACCAAAGAGTTTTTAAATAAAATTTTGGCGCATTAAAAGCTGTGCTTGAAAAAATCAAGTTAACTCAGTGAAAACTGGGTTAGCTTATGGTGCTTCCAAACCTTGTAGGCGCAAAATACTGCTATTAAACTTGTAGCTGTACAGGCAATAAATACGCTGGCTAGGCCGTATTTATCGCTAATAATTCCACCTAAAACTCCACCAATAACGCCTGAAAATCCGTAACCAAGTACGGTAAACAAGGCTTGGCCACGGCCCCTTAATCGCCCAGGGAAATGGTGCGACAGCATAGCGATGCACACCGTGTGGTGCGTTGCAAATGTGCAAGCATGCATCATCTGCGCGACAACCAACACAACGAGTACTGATGCACTGCTGGCAGTGATACCCATGCGCAGCGCCATGATGGCCGAGCAAATAATCATCCACGCTGACAAACTGAACTTGGGTAACCAGCGGCTTTGGTGGTAAAACCAAAAAATCTCAATCACCACAGACACTGCCCATAAGATGCCAATGGTGGCTTTGCTGTAGCCCAATGAGTCGAGATAAAGCGAGAAAAACACATAAATGCCGATGTGCGACAAAACGTGAAAAAACAAAGCCGCAAAAAACCATTGCACAGGGGCTTGTTTCAAAATCGGCAAAATGCTGACTTTTTCTTGATGTGCTGGTACGGCTTCTTTGAGGTTGGGTAACAACCAAACACTGACAACTACTGCCAGCAAGGTCAAAATTGTCCACGCAGGGAAATGCTTCATGCCGAAGCGTTCAAACCAAACGCCTGCCAGCAAAACAGTGACTAAAAACCCTAGCGAACCAAACAATCGCACGCGACCATAACGTTTTGCATCAAACGAGCCGCTTTGGCTGACCAAATGCGCCATGGCTGCCTCACTCATAGGCATCATCGCGCTGGTGTGGGTGAACATGATGAGCAGCACCACGCCTAGCCAGATGGCGCTTAAATCCCACCACAGCCCTAATGCGGTGATCAACGCCACCGTTGCGCCATAGCGCAGCAATTTCACGCGCTCGCCCGTGTGGTCGCTCAGCCAACCCCAGCCGTAGGGTGCAAACAAGCGCGTGGCGGCTTGGATAGAGGTGAACACGCTGATGGCAAAAATGCCATAACCCATGTCTTTGAGCCAAAGCGGCAAATAAGGGTTGAAAAACCCGATGTGTGCAAAATAGCTGGCCGACAGCGCGGCGAACGGGAGTAGTTGTCTAGTCGTCGTTTTAGACGTGACGGATGCACTCACTGATTAGCTTTGTCGAAATGCTGTCAAGCCTGTGCGGGAATAGGCTTGGTCGCCACCGTCACATCGCCACACTGTGCACGCTGGCGCAAGGCGTGTTCGATGACGACAAGCGCTAACATGGCCTCAGCAATTGGCGTCGCGCGAATACCCACGCACGGGTCGTGCCGACCTTTGGTGCTGACTTCGGCAGAGTTGCCCGCCAAGTCAATCGACTCTCGCGGTGACAAAATCGAGCTGGTCGGTTTGATCGCAATCGATACTTCCAAATCTTGCCCCGTGCTGATACCACCCAAAACGCCACCTGCGTTGTTCGATTTGAAGCCCTGCGGCGACAAAGAATCGCCATGCGTGGTGCCGCGCTGGGTGATGCTGGCAAAACCTGCGCCGATTTCAACGCCTTTGACAGCGTTGATACCCATCATCGCGTAGGCAATGTCGGCGTCCATCTTGTCAAACAAGGGTTCGCCCAAGCCGACTGGCACGTTGCTGGCGGAGACGCGAATGCGCGCACCGCAGGAATCGCCAGATTTGCGCAGCACTTCCATATAGGTTTCAAGTTGGCTCACATCAGCAGCTGGCGCAAAAAACGGGTTGTTGGGCACGTGTTCCCACGACTCGAACGGCACAACCACGTCGCCCACTTGCGTCATACAGCCGCGAAACACGGTACCGTATTTTTCCGCTAACCACTTTTTAGCCACCGCACCAGCTGCCACCATTGGCGCTGTCAAGCGGGCGGATGAGCGACCGCCACCTCGCGGGTCGCGCAGGCCGTATTTGTGCAAATAGGTGTAATCGGCATGACCTGGGCGGAATGTGTCCAAAATGTTGCCGTAGTCTTTGCTGCGCTGGTCGGTATTCTTAATAATGAGACAAATCGGCGTGCCGGTGGTTTTGCCTTCGTAAACACCACTTAAAATCTCAACCGCATCGGGCTCGTTGCGCTGGGTGACGAATTTGGAAGTGCCTGGGCGGCGTCTGTCTAAATCGGGTTGAATATCAGCTTCTGAGAGCAACATCCCCGGCGGGCAGCCGTCAATGATGCAGCCAATGGCTGGGCCGTGGGATTCACCAAAGTTGGTGACTGCGAAGAGGGTTCCGAAGGTATTTCCTGACATATTGTTGTCGATTTTAAGCGCAATGCGGAAGAAGTCGCTAGATTTTGCAGTACAATTGCTACATGGCGGAGTGTGGCGCAGCCTGGTAGCGCACCTGGTTTGGGACCAGGGGGTCCAAGGTTCGAATCCTTGTACTCCGACCAAAAAACTTCAAGGGACAGCAGCAATAAAATGCTTCTGTCCCTTT
>Ga0209082_1000537_pt1 | contig 12502 bp, 8 predicted proteins | sample ColdCreekSource_FD_184127 | JGI IMG/M metagenome (GOLD analysis project Ga0209082, IMG submission 184127) | Groundwater microbial communities from Cold Creek, Nevada to study Microbial Dark Matter (Phase II) - Cold Creek Source (SPAdes) (version 3) | ecosystem: Environmental > Aquatic > Deep...
GTGGGGGCAAAACGGGCATGCAGGTTCTCGAACGCGACCAACTCGGGGTTCTTCTCCGAGAAGAACATCCGGTAGTCGTTTTTAAATCTCAAGCGAGGCAGGCCGAGGGTGCTGAGTACGACCAACAACAACGCCAGCACCGCCCATTTGCCGCGGTGTGCAACCAGGATTCGAGCAAGACGGTTCATCGGGCTACCTTTCCGCCGGCCCAAGCCACCGCTTCTGCGGTGGCTTGGGCGGCATGGTCGAGTTGGGGTTCGTCATGACCTGCGGTAATGAAGAACCGGAGGCGCGAGGCTTCCTCCGGAACGGCCGGATAGAGGATGGGGTGTACCTGAATCCCTTGCTGGAACAGGCGGTCGGAGATCCTGAGACAGGAGATGCTATTACCCAGAATCACCGGCACGACGGGTGTCCCCTCCGCCATCCCTGTATTCAGCCCGTATCCTCGCACACGGTCGGTAAAATAGCGGCTGTTGTGTCGCAACCGCGCCACCCGATCTGGCGCCTCGCGCAACAAGGCAAGTGCGGAAATTGCGGCTGCCGTATTGGCGGGGGAAAGGCCAACGCTATAGAGGATCCCCCCGGGCGCATTCCGACGCAGGTTGTCGATCAATGCACGCGAACCGGCAATCACCCCACCACAAGAGCAAAGCGATTTCGAGAGCGTCCCCATCCAGATGTCGATGACGCGGGTCGGCAGGCCAAAATGTTCTGCAACCCCCGCGCCCCTTTCACCCAGTACGCCGAGTGAATGGGCTTCGTCAACCATCAGGAACGCGTGATGGCGTTGCTTAATCTCGACCAGTTTCGGCAGATTGGCAATATCGCCATCCATGCTGAAGACCCCTTCGGTGACGATAACGGCACGCCGATATTGTTTGCGATTTTCCACGAGGATGCGGTCCAGCGCGGCGTAGTCGTTATGCGGATAGGGCATCCGCCTCGCCCCGGAGAGCTTCGCGCCGGTGATGGCGGAGTTATGGATCAGGGCGTCATGCAGAATGATATCCCTCGGTCCGAACAGATAACCCAACGTCGACACATTGGTGGCATAGCCACTGACGAAGGCCACCGCGTCTTCCATGTCCAGGAATTCGGAAATCGCCCGTTCCAGCTGCTGGTGCAGCGCGATTTCTCCGGACACCACCCGACTCGCCGAGACCGTGGCGCCATAGCGACGCAAGGCGGTCACCGCCGATTCGATGACGGCCGGGTGACTGGCCAGATCGAGGTAGTTGTAGCTGGAAAAGCTGGCATAATCGCGTGTTTCGACCCGCACGGTTCCCCGTTGCGTCCCTTCGTGCATCGAGAAGTACGGGTCACGCAGACCAAGCATGGCCATGCTGTCGCGTTGCCGACAAAGATCTTGGTAGCCGGAAAAGGCCTTGAAATCGGTTGACTGAGCCAGATCGCCGTCTGCGGAGACGGAGGTGACGATGGGCGATGTGGTGGTATGCCGACGCAGCAGCGCACGCGCACGGGCGCGGGTATCACTTTTTAGAATGGGATTCATGTCGTGTCCCCTATCATGGGTTGCTTCGAACGCTCGGGTTAAGACTCGACCAACCACTTTTGGGTTGGCTGTCGCACTTGGACTCGTTGTTATTAACTGTCTCCTAACTCAATGGACCCTTGCACATGATGCCGTTCCCAACACAGATTTGAGGCGCCTTCCTGTTGCGTACGTGCGTCGTGGGGCCGTCTCCGACAGACGGTTTTCCCCCGCGCTCTGGTTTCTTTAGTATTTCATCTCCAAAGGGGGAATCATTTCGGTATCTTGGGACCAGCGGAATTTTGCCTCTTCAAAGCGAGGCGCCCGCAAGGACGGACGAACATTCTTCGACACCGCCCAACCTTCGGTGGGTATCCCAAAGAAATTCTTGTCCAGTTTTCCGTTTTCGTTTTCGTCATGACGGATTCCTGCGGCGTATTCTCCTTCTGGAATCTCTTTGAACAGACACGACCGTGTGGGGCCTACGCCGGTTGCATGAGCGCGGGCGAACGCCAAACTACCCTCTTCAGGAAAGCCTTTCACGGTAGAAAAGAGCGCGCACGTGATCGACCCCGGGTTATCCTTTACGCTGACGATTTTGATTTCGAGGTCACGCTTGAAGATTGGGGCGCCGTCCGCATGCAACATGCCGACATTGCCTATAACAAGCACGGTTGAAATCACTGTGACAAAAAGCGTTTTCTGTATCGCGGTGATCACTGCGGCGGTCTTCACGTGTTTTTCTGCGGACATTTTTTCTCCCTCCAAAATAATGGACTCAAAACTACAACACGACTTTCGTGGCATCTAACAGGGTGACGACCTGCGGGTCATCCTGTAGCGAGTGAATGTTCATGCGATCCAGGACCAGCACGGCCAGGCTTCTGACCGTGTTGCTCCGCATCAGTTCCAGCGTGGAGAACTCCACGCCGAAGGTCGCGGCGATGGCGAACTGGATTTCGACCGCCATCAGCGAATCGACACCCAAGTCGGAAAGCGCACGTTCAGCATCAATCCGTTCCGGCGCCATCTTGAGTGGACCGGAGAGCGCTTCGGCCAGCATGCAGACGGCAACCTCAACACGCTCCTCCGCGTCCATCGAGGCAAGTTCCCGCTTCAGGGTGGCGTCCCCGGTGGCGTCTGTTTTGCCGGTCAGGTGCACAACCTTGGGCGAGCGCCCGAGGACCGGATCGAACTGGCCCAAGCGCACCCAATCGACGCCGGCGAGAATCACGGTCCCCGGGCGCTCGGCCAACACCCGGTGCAAACCGATCATGGTTTGTCTGACGTTGAGCGGTTGCAGGCCCATCGCCTCAAAATGACGTGCCAGCACGTCATTCGATACCCCCATCCCAAAACCGAGGGCACCCCACGCAACGCAATCCGCAGGCAGGCCGCGTGCGCGCCGCCAGGCCGCCAGCGCGTCGAGCGCGACATTGGCGGCCGCGTAGTTGGCTTGACGGGTATTGCCGACACTGGCCGCAATCGAGGAAAAAAAGAGGACGTGACGGGGCGCCGATCCGGAGGCCTCGAGTGCTTCGGAGAGATGCCAGGCCCCGTCGATCTTGGGGATGAGCGCCCGCTGCAGTTCGTCCTCGCTCATCTCCTGTAGGGTCCTATCGGCGAGGACGCCCGCGGCGTGCACCACCCCGGCGAGCGGTTCAGCGCCGTCGGCAACCTCGGCACAAAGCGCGTGAACGGCTTGCCGATCGGAAATATCGGCCCGCACGGTGCGAAGACGGACGCCCGCCTGCTCGAGTCGGGCCAGGCGTGCGTTGGCCTCGGCCCCGGCACCCGAGCGACCCACCAGGATGAGATCGCGCACGCCCTGTTCCACCAACCACTCGGCGCAGGCAAGGCCAAACCCGCCGAACCCTCCGGTAATCAACCAGGTACCGCTGGCGTCGAAGCCGAACGCACCGATCGGCAATGCGGCGGGCAGTGGGGTCATCGCGACGCACTGGCCCGTCGGGGCCTGCGCCTCAACCCATTCCAACGCCGTGTGGTCTAATCTCTTGGGCAACGTGAAGACGCTTCGCGCCAATGCCTGGGCCAAGACGGCCAAACTGAAACGAATCCGTTCCGGGGCGGCCTGGAACAGGGCAGACGGATCGAGGCGGTGTGCCCCCGGCTCGACCACCCCGCGCAGCCAGGGAGCGATTTCCATGTCACGCGCCGCCCCGAGGCAGATGATCTGGGCCGCCGGCATCAGCGGAAGAGATTGCGGGGTGGCGCCCGCCACATCGACGAAGAGCGCCGCGACAAGCGGTCGGCCCTCTAATACGGGGACCAGGCGTGCGGCCAAACCGCGCATGCCGGGCTGGTAGTCGTCCGCTAAAATCACCTGTTCGATACCGAACAGCGGCGCCAGCGCCTGCACGACACCGGCTTCCGGGCGATCTGCGCCAAACAGCAACAACGCCCCCGTACCGGTCCGCGGTAAAACGCGGGAGAACGCCGCGTGCAGGCCGGCCCAGAGACTGGCCAGGCGTTCCATCCCCGCCTGCGGGTGGGCAATGAGCGTGAAAACCAGCGTCTCCGGATCCGCGAGGAGATGGCTTGCCGGCCGCATCCGCGCCGCGCCCGCCAACCAGGCGCCCGTGGGCAAACCGGGAACGCCCGCTTCAACTTGAGCGAGAAAACCGCACAACGGGGTTTCACCCGACTCTTCCCTGGATAACCGATGAATTGCGAGCAGGGCTTGCCCCGGCACAGGCCGTGGCGCGTCAACCTCACGCCAGTAACAGTGCTCCGATAGGCCCATCGCCAGTTCGACCGCACGCGGCGTGGTGGTGCGTGCCGCAAGCGATTCGGTCTGCATCTGTTTCGGATCGAGTGGACGAATGCGACGACCCATCCGTTGTCCGGCCCGCAGGGCAACGTCATCTTCGATGTCGTCTGCCAGCAGTTCGGCCAACAAAACCGGGCGACTGGCCGTCGCGTCGTCGCAGTCAATCAACGTCACCCCCAGGTCGGGACATTCGTTGTGTGCCACACGTCCGTAGCCATGGATGGCGGCTTGTGCATGGCCCGCGACACGGTCGCCGGGCAGCACCGCCTGCGCATCCTGGGTCACAAGATAGACGCGCGGCGCGACGGTACGGCGGGCGAGGGACTGGATCAACGTTTGTACATGGACCACACGGGCACGCGCCTGCTCCGGGGAGGTGTCTCCCGGCGCCGCCAGATAAACGACTCCGGCCAGCGCGGGGTATTCGTCCACCAACCGCGATAGCGTGATCGCGTCGGTCAACGTCTGTTGTGCGAGCGGGCCGACCTGTTCACCGATGGCGTATGGCAATGCGCGTGCGACGCCTGCCATTCCGCGCGCCAAATATTCCCCAACGCAACCCGGCATGCAGCCGTCTTCGCACAGCAATAGCCAGTCGCCCAGGCGCGTCGGCTCACCGGCGGGCAGCAGTGATTCGAATTGTTCGCGATACAGCAGTCCGGAGAGGGCATCCCGTTTCTGGCCGACCGGAATACAACGAAGACCCTCGATCTGCATCACCACATGACCTGCGGCGTCGATCAGCCAGAGATCGCCAATCACTTCACGCGCGCTGCGGCTGCGCAGATGGCCGATACAGACCAAGTCCCCTTCGATTTTCCGCAACAGGGTGATCGCTTCAATCCCGGTCGGCACCCAGGGGACGTCACTGCCACCGGCAACGATGGCCAGCATCGCGTGAAAAGCGGCATCGAGCACCGCCGGATGCACCTGATGCTCGATGTCCGTCGGTGTCTCCGAAAGCGCGCTCAGTTCCGCGCGGACATCGGTGGCCCCGACATCGATCTTCCGAATTCGGCGAAAAGCTGGGCCATAGGACAGCCCCATCCGCTCGAAACGCTCGTAAAGCGCGGTAACGTCCAACGCGTTTGGTGTGTCCGGAAGGTCGGGCAGGCGGCTCTCCATGCGAGCGACCCGACCAATGTGCGCTTGCGCATGTTGGGTCCAGAGACCGCCGGTTTCATCGCGACTTGCGATCACGACCTGGCGGTCGACGACATCGTAACTGCTCCGATAGAGCAGGGTATTGTCACGATCGAGCACCAGGGGACGCTGTATCGTCATCTCTCTAATGCAGAGCGCGCCTTCGTCCGGAAGCACTTGCTGTGCGACGGCGAGCAAGGTGTCGATAAACGCCGCGCCCGGCAGCAAGACCAGGCCATCGACGACATGGTCCACAACCCAGGGGAGATAATGACTGTTGATGGGGCGCTCCCATGTCGGCGTGGGATGATCGAAGCGCCCACCGCAAAGGGGGCCGGGGGGTGGTCCGAGGCGTTCGTACGTGTCACTCTCCGCTTCCGACCAGAGGGTCTCGCGCAGCCATGGATGCGCAGGTAGATCAATCTGGGCATCCGGCTCGCCATTTAACTGACGCCAATCGGGCGCGACCCCTGCGGCATAAAGACGCCCCAGCGTTCCATACAGTTGCACAAAATCAGACGCGTTCCGAGCCAACGTGGAAAGGGCGCGAACCTCGCCACCCAACGGCGCTGCGCTCTCTCGGATATTTCCGCCCAGAACCGAATGGGGGCCGATTTCCAGGAACAAGCGATAGCCCTGTTGGTACATCTCTTCGATGGCCGCGCGGAAGCGGACCGGCTCGCGCACATTGCGGCACCAGTATTCGGCGTTAAACAAGCGGTCGGACACTTCGCGCGCGCCACTGACCGTAGACCAGGTCGGTATGACCGGCGCGGCGGGCGACAGATCGGCAAGGCTCTCGCGTAGCGGCTCTAGAATCGGGTCCATATAGCGGCTGTGGTAGGCCACTTCGACGCGAAGGCGGCGGTTGAAGATGCCGCGTACCTCCAGCCGACCGGCGAGGTCGCCCAGTGCGGCGTTGTCTCCCGCCAGGGTCACGGCGGTGGGACCATTCACGGCGGCAATTTCAATTTTGCCGCCGAAAGGTTCGATGAGCGCACGCACGTCCACTTCCGCCATCCCGATGGCCAACATCCCGCCCTGCCCGGCGGTCTGGGCTTGCAGGCTGGCGCGCTTTGTGCCGACCCGCACGGCGGCTTCCAAAGAGAGCACCCCACTGGCCCAAGCGACGGCCACCTCGCCAACGCTGTGCCCCAGCATCGCCGCAGGCTGAATACCATGCTCCCGCAACCAGCAGGTCACGAGTATCTGGCAGAGCAGGTTACCGGTTTGTGCGATGACGGTCTCCGAAACCCGCGATTCCGCTTCCGGCCGCAACAGTTCTGCAACCAACGACCATCCGGTGATAGCCCGAAAATGTCCGTCGAATTCGGCGGCGATGGCTTGGCTCGCCGGATGCGTGGTGAGGAGGCCGCGCGCCATGCCCCACCATTGCGGACCCATGCCGGTATAAACGAAAACAATCCGGCGATCCCGTAGCGGCCGTTCGGCGCGTGGCTTGGCTCGCAGCCATAACCCGATTTCATGGCGCAGTTCGGCGCACGAGGCGCCCGCAAAGGCAATTCGGTAATCATGGTGCGAGCGACGTAACGCCGCACTCGCCAAGAGCGAGTGCAGGTCTTTCGTGGAATCGACCAGCCGCTCCTCCCAGTCTTGTACCAGTTGCACAAGCGCGGCCTCGGAACGGGCGGAAATCGGCAGAATGCCCCAAGACGCCTGATCCGCCTGACGTGAGACAGCAGGTGGCGTCGGTGCCGACGCTAGAATCACGTGCGCATTGGTGCCGCCGTAGCCAAACGAGTTGATCGCCATCCGCAAGTCACCCGCGGGCAGATCAAGCACTTCTCGCGACGGATGCAGATTCAGGCCGGCGAAGTCGATGCCCGGATGCAACGTGGTGAGGCCGGCAACCGGCGGAAGTTGCCGCTCGCGCATACACAACACGAGTTTGATAAGGCCCGCCATTCCAGAGGCGGCTTCCAGATGGCCGATATTTGCTTTCACCGAACCGACCGGCAGCGGCATGTCACGCCCCTTCCCAAGGACGGCGCCGATGGCGCTCGTTTCAATGGGGTCGCCGAGGGCCGTCCCGGTACCGTGGGCCTCCACATAATGAATATCTCTCGCGGCCAGCCCGGCGCGATCCAATACCGTCGCCATCAACTCCCGTTGTGCCGCGCCGCTGGGAACGGTGATCCCTTCGGTACGACCGTCCTGATTGCAGCCGGTGGCGCGTACCAAGGCGAGGACCCGGTCGCCATCGGCTTGTGCGCGGGCGAGCGGCTTGAGCATCACCATGCCGGCGCCTTCACCCCGGCCATAGCCATCCCCTGCGGCATCGAATGTCTTGGATCGGCCATCCCGCGCAAGAAAATGCCCCTTGCTCATCGCAATGAGATACTCCGGCCGCAGCATCACATTGACGCCACCCACCAGCGCCACCTGGCAATCGCCTTGCCAGAGGGCCTGGCAGGCCAAGTGAAACGCCACCAGCGAGGAAGAGCAGGCGGTATCGACCGACAAACTCGGGCCGGTCAGGTCAAACGCATGGGAAATCCGGTTTGAAAGTATCGTCGCCGTGGAACCGACGGCCGTGTGCGCCCCCGCAAGAAACCGGGATTGCCCACTCATCCGTCCGATCAGGTTGTCGAGTGTGAAGGCCCCCACATAGACCCCGGTTCGCAGGGCATTCAGGTGCGCAAGGTCAACCCCGGCATGCTCGATGGTCTCCCAAGCCATTTCCAAAAGTAGCCGCTGTTGCGGGTCCATGACTTCGGCCTCGCGTGGCGAGATGCCGAAGAACCCGGCGTCGAACCGGCGAATGTCCTGACGCAGAAAATTGCCATGCCGCACATAGGCGCGGCCCGGGGAATCGGGATCGGCGCTGTAATAGCGTCGCCAGTCCCAACGTTCTTTCGGCACTTCCGAGACGGTCATCTTGCCGCAAGCAAGCAATCGCCAGAAGGCGTCGATGTTTTCCGCTTCACCGGGAAAGCGACACGCCATCCCAATGATCGCCAGTGACTCCAAACCCCGGTGTGGGGCGCTCCCAACTTTTTCATGTAATTCAATAAACATATTGCCCTCCTTAATAAATCATCAAGATTGCTTTGATAACGCCACCGAAATCAAAAATGCCCTATTAGGTATGCTCTGCGGTTAGATGGCCGGCTTGATATTTTGATTGACGCGGAAGAAATTCGTCGGGTCATACTTCTTCTTGAGCATGGCAAGCCGTTCATAGTTCTCGCCGTAAGCCTGCATCACGCGCTCGAGCCCCTCGTCGCGGTCCAAATCGTTCACATACACTCCTTGCGGAAGGTGCGCCTGAAGGGCCTCGTAGCCCTCACGTGTCCAGGCCATGTTGCTCTCCGTCTCAGCCGGGTCGGTCCAGTTCGCCGCCAGGAGGATGTCGTAGCGAAGATCGCGATGGTGGTAGGCCATTTCGGTCTTGCCGACGCGGCGGGAGGCCCCGTGAAAATCGGCAATCGTGATGGCTGAGAGCTTCGACGGCATGCGTCCGGCGTAGTCGACCAACGCCGCAATCACCCCGTCGTTCAGTTCGTCCGTGAGGCCCGATCTCCAGTAGTTCAACCGTCCATGCGGGAAAGATTCGTCGTTCATCGTCTGCTGTTTGATATAGGGAATCGGTGCGATGGTGTTCAGTACGGGTGACCCGAAGGTGAGCAGCGGTTCCAAGACACGCTGGCCTTCGTCGATGGATCCCGTATAGCAGACGATGATGGAGATCACCCGAATGCCGATCGGTGCGGTCAATATGGCGACAGAGGTCGTCAGCTCGTCGGGGAGATCGGCGGTGAACGCCCGGTAGAAGCGCAAAACGTCCGCAGCCCGGTCGATGGTGTGAACGACCATCCCACCGAGGACGCTGCTCACCGGATGGAGCTGGTACTCGAACGATGTCACCACCCCGAAGTTGTGGCCGGCGCCACGCATCGCCCAGAACAGGTCTTCGTTTTGCGTCGCGCTCGCCGTCAGTAGGGTACCGTCGGCGATAACGACATCGACCGAGAGTAGATTGTCGATGGAGAAACCATACTTGCTCGCGAGCCAGCCTTGGCCCCCACCGAGGGTCAGCCCGGCGACGCCCGTCGTCGAGATGAAGCCACCGGTCGTTGCGAGGCCAAAGGCCTGTGTCTCGTGGTCGAGCTCGCCCCAAAGCACGCCCGGCTCGACACGTGCCATTCTTGCGACGGGGTCGACGCGGATACCGGTCATGGACGACAAGTCGATCATCAGGCCGCCATCGCAGACGGCATTTCCGGCAACGTTATGTCCGCCACCCCGCATGGAGACGAGTAATTGATACTTTCGGGCGAAATTCACGGTGGTCATCACGTCGGCGACCCCGGCGCAACAGGCAATCAAGGCGGGTCGCCGATCAATCATCCCATTCCACACCGTACGGGCCTCGTCGTAGCCGTCATCGCCGGAACGAAGCACCTTGCCGCGCAATCTCGATTGAAACGCTTTCACCTCGGAGTCACGAAGAACCATGGAATCCCCTGTATTCGTACTCGCTTGTACATCTGCCATCCCGTCCTCACGTAAGGGTTAAAAATTACCAAAGGTTAAAAACGACCGAACTCGTACTAAAGTTACTGGGATGTCCAACGATTAAACTATCGAGTAACTAAGCATAATCTGTGCCAGTAATATATTTTTATATTCTATAACCAGATAAAAGTTATAAAGTCCTTTAATATCAAAATGTTTTGATTTTATAAAGATGAAAATAATGTGTAGGACAGGATGCCGGTTCGAATGGATTGAATGCCTCCAAAAAGATACACTGCGTGCACTTAAAGATACACTTGTGCACACGTACGATTGTGCACACAATGTCGGTTGTGGTTTTAGGGGGTCTAGATGAAAACAGATTCTAGCAGCCGATTGGGTTGATTGCAGGTGACGGGGCGTTTCCGCAGATGGTTGCGGAGGCGTTGAAAACCCACGGCCTGGCGGGCGTTGCCGTGGCGCACGATGGGGAGACCGATCCCGCGCTACATGCGTCGGTCGATATGTTCCTTTCCCTCCCCGTCGGCCAACTCGACCGGATGATCGCCTATCTAAAATCGGCCGGCGTTACCGAGGTGGTGATGGCGGGCGGCGTCAAGAAGACGAATCTTTTTCACCTCCAACCCGACGCGCGGTGCGCCGCGCTGCTGGCACGACAAGCATGAGGAAATCTTAATGGGTAAGGATCGGTTTCGTTTCCTTCATGCTGCGGATATCCATCTCGACAGCCCACTCATTGGCCTGGAGCGGTACGAGTCGGCGCCCGTCGAGGCCGTGCGCGGCGCGACACGCCGCGCCTTTGAGAATCTCGTCCGATTAGCGATCGAAGAACAGGTGGCGTTCCTCCTGCTCGCAGGCGACCTCTACGATGGGGACTGGAAAGACTTTTCGACCGGCCTCTTCTTCGTGGCGCAGATGACAAAGCTCCGCGATGCCGGTATTCCCGTGTTCGTTGTCGCCGGGAACCACGACGCGGCGAGCCAACTCACCAAGAGCCTGCGCGCCCCAGATAACGTCCATCTCTTTTCCACAAAAAACCCGAAACACGCCTGGTCGAAGCGTACAACGTGGCGATTCATGGGCAAGGTTTTGCGTCCCAGGCGGTCACCGAAGATATCTCCGCAGCCTATCCGGTGGCCGATCCCGGCCTCTTTCATATCGGATTCCTTCACACCAGCCTGGACGGACGCGAGGGACACGCGCCCTACGCGCCGACGTCGTCGCAGGTTCTCGCGCAAAAAGGCTACGATTATTGGGCGCTGGGTCATGTCCACAAACGAGAGATTGTGTCGGGCGAGGGCAAGCCGATGGACCTCTATCCGGGCGCGGTCACCGCCGCCGACGCGGTGGTGGATCGACTCCGCAGTGAAGCTGATCGCGCTGCGGAGCTGGCACAGGACATGGATGAACGGGCGCGTCTCGGTGAGGAGATCAAGGCGACCGATGTCGATTCTCAACATAGAGAAAAAGATTGCAGGCCCATAGCCCGCTATGGGTCAAAAAGACGGTGAAAAATGGGCCGCTGCGGTCAATTTGTAGCCGACGATTCCAAAGTCCGACAGGCTGCTAAAAAGAAGGGACGCCGGCTGGCTCGATTGGAGATCGAGCCAGCCCAATCAACGTATCCGGGAAAGCGACATGGTTCCATTGAAAACAGATTTGGATCGGCCCATCGGATTGATCGCGGGGGACGGGGCGTTCCCCAGGATTGTCGCGGAGGCGCTGAAAACCCGCGGTCTGACCGTCGTTGCCGTGGCGCACGACGGGGAGACCGATCCCGTGCTACAGGCGTCGGTTGATCGGTTTCTTTCCCTCCCCGTCGGTCAACTCGACCGGATGATCGCCTATCTAAAATCGGCCGGCGTCACCGAGGTGGTGATGGCGGGCGGCGTCAAAAAGTCTAACCTTTTCAATCTAAAACCAGATGCACGGCTCACCGCCCTGCTGGACCGCTTGGAGTCGAAGGGTGACGACGCCTTGCTGGTCGCCTTCGCCAATGAACTCGGCCGCGAGGGGATCACCGTTCGGTCCGCGACCGACTATCTTCCCGAACTGATTGCGCCGACGGGAGAGATGACCCGGCCGCTGCTGCCGCACGAGTGGCAAGACATTCGCTTTGGGTGGCCGATTGCCAAGGCGGTCGGGCAGATGGAGATTGGCCAATGTGTGGTGGTGCGGGGTGGCGTCGTTCTGGCGGTGGAGGCGATCGAGGGAACCAATGCGGCGATTCGGCGGGGCGGCGCATTTGCCCCCGGCAGCCTGGTCATCAAGGTCTGCAAGCCGCAACAGGATTTGCGATTCGATCTTCCGGCGGTGGGTCTTGAGACCATCGCAGCGATGAAATCTGTGGCGGCGCGGGTCTTGGCGGTGGAGGCCGGTCGAACGCTCCTGTTCGACCGAGTCCGAATGCTGGAAGAGGCCCGCGCAGCCGACATCGCCGTCGTCGGCTGGGGCGAAACGCCGCCCACTCCCCTACCCGCCTCCTCATAATCTATTTCTTGCTGTCCAGATTAAAATCTAAAGTTCATCTTAAAATTACTTAAAGTGATTCTTTTAATATGAATAGCGCTGTC
>Ga0209082_1000539_pt1 | contig 12479 bp, 17 predicted proteins | sample ColdCreekSource_FD_184127 | JGI IMG/M metagenome (GOLD analysis project Ga0209082, IMG submission 184127) | Groundwater microbial communities from Cold Creek, Nevada to study Microbial Dark Matter (Phase II) - Cold Creek Source (SPAdes) (version 3) | ecosystem: Environmental > Aquatic > Deep...
GGCTTTCCTAAACAGTTTGGCTATAACGCCTCTAAGCATATGAGGAAATAGCATCGGCCCTGGCAAGAAGACAATCCCTAGCTGCTGCATCAATCCGAGTGCATCGCCTTGCCCCCAGTGTTCCACGATTTTTCCATCCTCGACTCGATCAATGTGCATGATCGACAAGCTAACTTGCTTACCCGTTGGCGGAAGACCCTGAAATTCTCCAAGATGCTTTGCTGTGAACTTTCCGCACGTCACAACTTTATCGTCGGCAACCACAATCTCATCGAAAACGTGTTGACCCTGACTAAAGGCTAAATAAAACGCCATGCCAAACTGCTTAAACTCTTCTCCATCCAGTGGCTTTGGCATCCCTGCCAGATGAGCAATAAAATTTGAAGCCAAAAGCTCTAAAGCTTGATCCATCTCGCGATCGTCGAAGGCTGTGAGAAACTGACGCAACACTTTAGCCAATTTTACTACGCTGTCTCAGCTCTTCTATGATAAATGGTGCGAATGCGTTTGAATTGTTATGCTGCGCTGTTTGAATAGTTATATACAGGAACTTGAATAAAATGATCAGGTTCTTTTTTATCTAAAATCGTCTGTTGTAAACGCTCTACGGTTAATGGGGAGAAAAATTGTTCACCTGTTTCTTCATTTACACGGGCGGGTACGTTCTCAATCAGAAAAATTTTACCGTTTAGATTCAAAGTGTACGTTACCTGTTGCTCAATCAATGTCTTTTGCCAATTACTTGTCATTGTTACTAAACCTCCTTTGAGTAAAGTCGCCATTCCATCGTTGGGGATCTGGCTCGTACACTGTAATGACTTTAATGAGTATACGAGAGGGATAACTACACTGGATATGAATAGGACGTTGTACTTTTGTAAAACCACAAACCAAGCAGCTAGCTCCATACTTATCTTCTGGGTAGTCCTCAATTACTTGACCATTCGCAATTGCCTCCCTAATTTCTTGTACTCTAACCTGTCGCAAAATAGATTGATCAACAGCATGTTTAGAAAACTCAAATTGCTCTTCAACAAATTTACGACGTATCTCTCTAATCATCGGGTTAATGCAACTCTTGTCAAAAGAAAACAAAAACTAATACTTGTCTTCAATTTTTTTGGCGATTCTGAAAAACGATCGTCAACGCCTAATTTAGATATTCTTTTGCTGATGGACAAAACTGAACTAGCTGACAAACATCACATTGAGGCTTGCGGGCTTTACAAACTGCTCTGCCATGATAGATGGTACGAATCGAGTAATTTTCCCATTCTGGTTGGGGTAATAACGCCATGAGATCCCGCTCAATCTGGATTGGATTGTCGGATTTGGTTAATTTCCAGCGGTTGCTTAACCGTTTAACATGGGTATCTACCGTCACACCTTGAATGTTACCAAAGGCATGAGCCGAGACGACATTAGCCGTTTTACGGGCGACTCCTGGTAGTTTTAGCAACTGCTCCATTGTATCGGGGACTTCTCCGCCAAAATCCCCCACAATCATCTGACAAGCACCCTGAATGTTTTTTGCCTTGTTATGATAAAAACCAGTGGAGCGAATTAGAGTTTCTAAGCGATCGCGATCGCATCCCGCTAGAGCAGTAGCATCAGGCAGTTCAGCAAACAAAGCAGGGGTAACTTTATTCACCCGTTCATCGGTACATTGAGCCGAAAGAATTGTCGCCACTAAAAGCTGTACAGGAGTCTCATAATCCAGGCTGCAAGTGGCATCGGGATATAACTCCGTTAAGAGATTAAAAATATCGAGCGATCGCTGTTTAAGAGCTTTACTCGGAGATCTTTTTCTAGTTTTCATTTATTGAAATAAATTCTGGAAAAAAGCCAAGTTAATGGTGTCCCGCACAATAATAAACACCCCTAAACTGAGTAACAAGACTAAACCAGTCTGCATAATGCCATCTTGCAGCTTACTGGGTAGAGGTTTACCAGTAACTCCTTCCACTGTCAAAAACGCCAGTTGACCACCATCTAGGGCAGGTAAAGGCAGAATATTAATAATTGCCAAATTGATACTGATTAAAGCGCCAAATTGAAACAGGTTCCCTAAATCATTGCGGGCCAGTTCTGCCCCCACAGCGACGATCGCCACAGGGCCAGCTACCTGTTGGGCATTTTCCTGAAAGTTGCTGATTAACTGCCAAAATCCCTGAACGGTTAACTGGATAATCCGTTGGAATTCGTTTGCTCCTGCGGTAAAACCTTCCACGAGGTTAGCTGCACGACGACGGACAATGTCTCCATTTGGCGCTAACATCACACCGATTTTTCCCTTGCCATCCTGACCAATATCAGGTTTAACACCCAGGTTTATAATCTCAGTGCCACGCTTGATGGTTAAATCTAAAATTTGGTTAGGGGATTTTTGGATTTCTCGGCGCAAATTTTCTAAAGCATCAGCAGAATCCCCTAAATCTACATCATCTATTTTTAAAATAATGTCCCCAGGCTTAACTCCCCCTTGAGCACCAGCGGATTCGGCATCACTCAATAGTTGAGGAACTAGTACTCCAGGTCGATAATTGATATCTTGGAAGCCAATCGTAAAAGCTTGACCTACCAGCAGAAAATAAGCAAAAATCAAGTTGGCAATTACCCCCGCACTAATGACGATCGCTCGGTCTAAAACGGGACGATTACGTAACAAATTAGGGTCATCTGGAGGAATCGTACTATCGGGATCATCATCGGGAAATCCCACGTAACCACCTAAAGGAATTGCTCGGATAGCGTATTCGGTTTCTGAACCCTGATATTTTAAAAGCGTGGGGCCAAACCCAATGGAAAAGCGGTTGACTCTAATTTTCTGTAATCTTGCGGCTGCAAAATGACCAAACTCATGAACTACGATTAATAGGAGTACGACGGAGATTGCCGCTAAAACTGACATATTTTAAAAATATTACTTTTATAAGTGTTGGGTACGATTTACTATTTTAGAACATTCTTCCGTCTATCTTTGATGTGAGCAGGGGTTTTACAGTGAGCAATAATTCTAATAGTTTAATTTGGCAACATAATAGCAGTCAGTCTGACAATGGAGATAATCTCAAGGCGATCGCTGTTTGGTGGTCTGAGCTTGGGGGAAAAGAAGTGGCTTGGCAACAGCGGTTAATACCTTCTAGTGGTAATTTAAACGAGCTTGACTGGCAACCACAAAAGTTTGATGAGCAGTTGGTTTTGGCAACGCCAGAGGTGAGAGGAATCACTCTCTATTGGCGCAATAACCAGGTAACAGAGGAGCGCAATATTACCCCCAGCAAGTTGGAACTAGACCCCAGCAAGCAAAGGCTATATGTCTTTCCTCAATCTCAATCTCAAGTGGTAATTAGCGTTAGTCTGCCTGTAACGGTATATCAGAAAATTAACTTGCTCAATCCCCAGATAGCAGCCACCATCAAAAATGGTCAAGGAATTATCTTGTTCCGAGACGAAACTGAAAAATTAGAGGTTAAAGTGACTTTGAGTCAGGCACAAATCAATCAGTTAATTGCTCAACTTCAAATCGTTGATAATCAATAAGTGAACTTAGACAACAACTGTATGAATGAATTTTGGGATCGAGTTTTAGACTTCTGTGTCCAGACTACCGAAATAGTTAGCGATCGCCTGATGCAAGACTTTGGTAAAATCCAGGCAAACGAAAAAGAAGACGGTAGCTTAGTTACCCAGGCGGATAAGTGGTCAGATGAGCAAATCCGTAAGGCGATCGCTAAAACTTTTCCTGAACACGGCGTTGTAACCGAAGAGACAGTCCATATCTTTCCTGACCATGATTGGTGCTGGATTGTTGATCCTATTGATGGCACGACTAACTTTACTCGTGGTGTTCCCCTGTGGTCAATTTCCCTGGGACTACTTTACAAGGGGACTCCCGTATTTGGTTTTGTTTATGTTCCCCCCACAAAACAGACGTTTCATGGTTTTTGGTATGGTGACTCAGGATTATCTGGCTACAGTGGGGCATATCTCAATAATCAGCCGATCCATACTAGTAACGAATATCCTAGCGGAACGCAATTATTTAACCTCTGCGCTCGCAGTAAAGCTATCTTCCAACAGCCTTTTCCCTGCAAGGTAAGAATGCTCGGTGTTGCTAGTTATAACTTATTGTTGGTGGCAGCAGGGATCGCCGTGGGGGGAGTAGAAGCCACTCCCAAGATTTGGGACATAGCTGCTGCTTGGGTCATTATTAAGGCTGCTGGCGGGGAGTTTGTCTTTCTCGATGATCAATTTGAGTTTCCTTTGCAGCATGGTCAAGACTATGGCAAAATCTCTATTCCTAGCCTGGGTTTATGTCGCAGTGAACTAGTATCAAAATTCAGACCATTAGTAGAATGTGTTTTGGTACAAAGCTCTAAGCTTTAAGCTTTAAGCTCTAAGCCTTGTTAAGAAATTAGGGTCGAAGTTTGCTATTCGGTAATCTGATATATCTCAGTTCCTCTTGGGACTTCTTTAGCATAGTTACCAAGACTACAAACGATTTTAAACCCACCTGGATTGAAGTGGACAAACTGAAAGTGACCTTGCACAGTTTTAACACTGCCATCAGGATATTTGAGCATTACTGGAATTGAAATGCTTTCGCCAATTTTGGGTAATTTAACCGCTAGCTTAGAAACATCTGGAAAGATTACTAACCCTAAACCCAGACTCTGTAAATAAAAACTATCTTCTACCACCAATAATAGTTTTTCATCCATCTGCTATTTTGAAAAAAATCTTGATCAGAGTCTTAACTACATTTGGGTAACTCTTCCCCCTCAACCAAAAAATTTACTCCTTAGTCATTCCCGCATTGAATTCATTAAACGAACGGCGTTTTAAAACCGTAGACTCTGAACGGGGAAGGAGATCGAATACTTTCCGCAGTACATCGTCCATCTCTTCGTAAGCAACTTGTCCTGTGCCGTCGTAAACCACTTTCCCTTTTTGATCGAGAATTACGGTTTCAGGCACTAACCCGTGGTAGTAGTAAGCGGGTTCACAGGGACTATATTGATCCTGATCGATAAAAGAATCCACACTCACAGGAATAATGCTAGCTGCACGACCATAGAATTCTTGTAGACGAGTAACTTCAATGGAAAACTGTTTACAATCCCTACTATCATCCACACAAAACACTAAGATTGCTGGTTTTTCTCGCGCTAAAGAGGTGGGTAAATCCATCCGCGGGGGAACGAGAGAGCCGTTGCCACCAAAGAGGACATAAACACTACCCTCATAGCGATCGTCATTAATCGTGGCGGAGGCGGGGATAGTCCAAAGGTTAAAACTAGCGATTAAAACCAATAAGGAAAGAGCTAACGAACTCCCAGATATTTTTAGCAGGTGAACCAGATCTTTAGATAATTTAGATAAGCCGATTAAAATCATTCTGAAAATAAATTTATGCTGAAAAATAAGCCCTAAGCAAAGACTAATATCGTTTCAGTTTTTAACTAAGATACATCATTTATCGGTTTGAGCTTTTAGCTTCTAGCTTCTAGCTTCTAGCTTTTAGCCTTTAGACATCTGTCTTAACCAAAAAGTAAAACGATATAATTTGCTCCAGTTCCCAGTTTATCTTTCTTTGGGTGATCAAAATTTCAGTGTAGAGAAATAAGAAGCATCGAGATGACAGAAGAATTAATTAACGTCGAACTGATTAAATACAACAGCCAGGAATTCCAGCAGGCTTGTCAACTGAGATACGAACTGTTTTTTGCCGAACATGGTTTAGCTTGGGATGTGGTGCAGGATGAGCGTCAAGCAAACTATTTTCACGCTGCGATCTCAAAGCAAAACTTAGTGGTGGCATACGGTCAATTAGTTCCCCAAGACAACCGTATTTATCAAATCTGTCAGATGGTAGTAAAACCTGGTTATCAAGGACAAAATTACGGCAGGGGGATACTTCTTTTTTTGATTGAGCAGGCAAAACAAGAAGAGGCGATCGCTCTTACTCTCAACGCCCGCATAACCGCCGTAAGCTTCTACCAAAAATTCGGTTTTAAAACCCAAGGTCAGCAATTCCCTTCAGCCACCACAAGAATCCCTCATATCACCATGAACAGAAAGCTATAAGCTATAAGCTAACCTGCCTGAGGTACTCGTTCAATGCTCGCATATCCACTGAACAACAACATTTGTCCTTCAGTTTGCAGGCGATTGAGACGTAATTTCACCCCATCAAGATTAAATTTGTCGAGATCTACCATCTCGTTGAGAATTTCCCCTAGGGCAAGGGTTAAATTTTGGGAAACATCATGTATTTCAGCAGGTATATTATCTTGCTCAAATTGAAGATTTTCAAACTTGACTCGGCGACGTTTACCAATACCCAGAATACATTTGAGACTTACGGGTACGATGGTATCGCCCCAGCTAGCTTTCGCCGACAATTTAACTTCATTGTCAGGCAATAACTGCACCTCGACATCAGTAAAGGAAATTGGTTCTCCCCCCGATATATTTGTTAGGGCATCAGGAGTCAGATTTTCTAAGCGCTTCCTCACCAAATCCGCTTCAAAAGACTTATTGATATCAGCTTGGGATAATTTTACTTGAGCGATCGCCTGAGTTGGTTGTTTAAGAGCAATCTTGCCTTTCACTGCCGAACCAAAATCGATCGCCACAGCATCGGTTTCAAAGGACATTTCTTCGGTGCGGAACTGCTGACGAATGACTAACCCACGACCACTCATTTTGAAACTATCAATCGTTCCCTGGAGTAGTTTGCTCGAAGGATTACACTTTACTGACACCTCTACCGAATCACTACGAGTAAATAGGTGACGGATTGTGTTGCTTGCGACAGTGTTAATTAGGTTCTCGCCCCAATCTCCACCCTTGTTATTACCAAATCCAACAAATCCACCAAACATAGAGCTATAGATAGAGTTACTCTTACCTTGTAACAAATTATTAAGAAGTCAGCAATTAAGATTTTAGCCGATCAAGAGTCAAAACCCAGTCGGTGATTAGAGAATTTACTTGATCGGGAACTTCGTCATGGGGACAATGACCCGCTTGCAAATAATGTTCCGTTAATTGAGGATAGTAATGGCGAAATTGTACGCCTTTCTCCCTTGCCTTGATCCAGGGGTCTTTTTCTCCCCAGAGAAGCAATAGGGGACAGGACATCTTGCTTAACAGCACATCCACTTTCTCTCCTTGGGGAGTTTTAAACACGGCATTAAATACATCCGCTGCACCGCGATCGCAAGAGGGACGATAGATATCTTCAATCAATTGCTCAGTAACGGCACTAGAATCAAAGTAAACCTGTTTCAGGGTCTTACGAATTATAGAGCGACGGCGTACATATTGAAACAACAAAAAACTCGCCCAGGGCTGTAATAAAACCGAACGTATTATCTTGCCGAAGGGATTGGAACGAGATGGAGAGGAAGAATTATTCTGAGGATCAGAAAAAGGCCCGGCGCTATTGAGGAGAATTAATCCTGCGGTAGAGTTTGGATATTCTGCCGCGACACAAAGAGCAGCGTAACCCCCCAGAGAATTTCCCCCTAAGACTGTCGGTTGTTGGATTACCTCGGTGATAAAGTTGTGGAGTTGTTCCCGCCAGAGATTACCACTATATTCCTGTTTTGGTTTAGCTGATCGCCCAAAACCTAAGAGATCGATCGCCCATACTTGGAACTGTGATTGCAACTGGTCAATGTTTTTGCGCCAGTGGTCGGTAGATGCCCCAAAGCCATGCACTAAGAGCAAAGGAGGCTTATTAGATCTTTCTCCTGCACAGACTCCTGAAGAGACATAGTAAATGGAGTTACCACGCCACTGCCAGTAAGTACCTGGAAGGGATTGGACGATGGGAGGAGAAACTGTGGGCATTTCTGATGACAAGTAAATTGATTATTAACTTATGTTAACTTTTTTGCGAACCGATTTGCTTTAGTTAAAAATATTTCATTGATGGGTAATCAGGAACTGGAAATCACTTAGTAGGTTCAGTTAACATATACATTAAAATCCGAAGGTTTGGCGTTCCGAAGGGTACCCTAAAGGACTAGCTTCGCGTCGCGCTGAGCGTAATCGCCCAAAAATAATCCCCCTGAACAACTACATCGGGGAGAATTCAGACAAAAAATCAAACATCAAGTTAAGAGAAATTTCAGCGGAGAGTATTATTGTGTCCTTGGGAACTTCTGTAATCGATAAAAGTTCAACGTCCACCGTCAGCAAACACGCCCCCCGTTATAAGGTTTTGTTGCATAACGATGACTTCAATCCGATGGAGTATGTAGTGCAGGTTTTAATGCAAACTATTGGCGGTATGACCCAGCCTCAAGCAGTTAACATTATGATGGAGACTCACAATAGCGGTGTGGGATTGGTAATCACCTGCGCTTTAGAACCAGCAGAATTCTATGCAGAAACTCTCTGTAATCATGGTTTGACTAGTACGATCGAAGCGGATGAGTAAAGGGCTTCGCCCTAGCTAGCAGCTATAAGCTATAGGCTATAAGCTTAATTAAAAGAAGAATGTTATGGTGAGGCTTGTTAATTCCTGATAGTCCCTTGCCAAATATTTCACCGATAAAAAGAATAGCAGCAATAGCGAAGCTTTCAGCTCCATTGAGATTAGCGATTTTTCTAGGTGCTTTGTCGATTTTCTGGCTACCTCTGGCGTTACCAATTTACTGGCTATTAAGGTCGGATAGTAATCTTGCCAGCATTTTGACGATGGGATTGCTATTTGTTGAATTACTCTTTGGCTGGCATTTCTGGGGTAAGTTTGTTCATGGCGATCGCCATATTTATGCTCGCTATGGTTTAGTTAGTACTAGAAAAAATATTCGCGAATTCTGGCAAGGTTTAGCCATCGGCTTTTGGTTATGTCTGGGATTATTTATTACCGAAGCACTTTTAGGCTGGATCAATGTTCTTCAGCCGTCTGCTAGTTTAATCAGGATTATCATCGAAGGCTGGTTCAGCGCCATCGGCATTGCTTTAGCGGAAGAGTTGTTATTTCGAGGTTGGTTACTCGATGAATTACAGCGGGATTACGGTCAAAAAATTTGTGTTGCGGTGACAGCGATCGCCTATGCGATCGCCCATTTTCTCAAGCCGATGGAGGAGATTATCCGCACGGCGGTAACGTTCCCTGCGTTGGTTCTGTTGGGAATCGCTTTGGTGTTGGCAAAATATCAACACGGCGATCGCGCCCTAAAGGATACCGCTCCGCATAAAGCCTTCCCGGAGGGAAATCGCCTGGGCATTTCCATTGGCATTCATGGAGGATTAGTCTGGGGCTACTATATCGTTCATGTTGGTCAGTTAATTGAGTACAATGGCCAGGTGCCTGATTGGGTTACAGGGATCGATGGGAATCCCATCGCTGGGGTGATGGGCTTAATATTCCTGTCAGGTTTAACTTTGAAGATTATGCTCTCAAATAGATTAAGTAAAGAAGACAGATTGAGCTAAAGTGCGTTCCGTAGGGTACGCGGAGCGTAATCGCGATTTAGAGGAATGCGGCTAAAGCCTTAATTTGTCCCACCGATGTCCATTAACCATTAGCCTACGGTGTCAATTAGGCAAGTGACACTGAACACTTCAGGCAATCAGAACAGAATAGTATATTGAAGAAAGCCAATCAGCTACACATTGAAACAAAACATAGCTCAATTGGATATTTTTAAGTTTGGAGATTCAAGGCATGAGCTACCAATATCGTCCCAGGGAGGTAATTCCCAGTCCTGATCGGGAGTTTAGAATTGGCAATGGACGAATCAGTGGTTACGGCTCACTGTTTTTGGGTAGCATGAGTTTAGCTGCGGTGTTGGCTTATCTCTATCCTGCTTATCTGACTACTAGGGAATTGAGAGCAGGTTATGATGCCGAATTGCTGCAAGAAGTATTGAAATACAGTATGTGGCTGTCGTTATTTTTAGGGACAATTACCCTGATTATTAACCGTAAAAAACGTCTAGGCATTGGCGGGATAATCATTACTTTGGTTGCCTTTGCTTTAGGTGGTTACAATATCCCTCTCCGCTCAGTAGCAGCACAACCATTATCTTTAGGAGTAGATTGGTTGATTTTGACATTTTTGGGGTCTACGTTGATTTTCACCGCCTTAGAAAAAATCTTTCCCAAATATCGCTACCAATTAATTTTGCGAGATGAATGGGAATTAGACTTTGGGTATTTTTGTTTCAATCATCTCTTGATCTCAGCGGTACTTTTAGTCGGTAACTTTGTAGTGGCGCAATCTCAGTGGGCAATGAATCATAATTTACACCAGATGGTGCAGTCTCTACCCCTGGCTATTCAGGTACTAGTGGTTCTAATCTGTGCTGATTTTGTACTGTATTGGGAACATCGAATTTATCATGAGATTCCTCGACTGTGGGCTTTCCATGCGGTACACCATTCCGTAGAAACCTTAGATTGGCTGGCTGGTTCTCGATCTCACGTAACTCAAGTTTTTATTGAAAGGGCTTTAGTTATGCTGGCACTATATTTTTTAGGGGCAGATAAAGCAGCATTAGATATTTATGTAGCGATCGCTGCTTTGCAAGCAATTGTAATCCATTGTAATCTTGGTTTTTCTTGGGGTATTTTCAAGTATCTGATTGTTACTCCCCAATATCATCATTGGCATCATAGTTCTGAACAACCTGCGATCGACACTAACTATGCCGCCCACACGCCTCTATTTGATCGCATCTTCGGAACTTATCATTTACCAAGCAAACATTGGCCAGCGGAGTATGGTACAACGAACAAGCTGCCACGTACTTTTATCGGACAATTCCTATATCCCTTTAAAAATCTATTTAACGTCTGATGTGAATTAGCTTCGTTCAAATGGACGCTTTTCGTGGCTCTAAGCTATCAGTACACTCATCTAACACCTAGATCTCAACTTAATCAAAGTATTTTCGAGGAAAAACTTATATTGTAGGTGAAACTTAGGAGAAGACTAGCAGGGATTTTATAAAGCTTATGGCTTATAGCTTAAAGCTTATAGCTAAAAACGAATCATTACAATTTTTAATTCACATTAGGCGTATTTAAATAAATTTAGCTGAGAATTGGCTTTCTAAGTTTTTAGGTTATTTTCAGCCAATATTAAGGTACGGGAATCATGATGAGAAACGTAAATTAAATAAAATTCTTGTCAGACTAATAATTCTTATGAAAATTAAATATCTTGCCATAGTTGCTACCGTTTCTGTCATGTCCTTTGCATACATGAATACGCCAGTATTTTCAAATCATGTTTTGGCAGCCTGTGCAGGTAATCCTTGTGCGGGTAATCCTTGTGCGGGTAATCCTTGTGCGGGTAATCCTTGTGCGGGTAATCCTTGTGCTGCAAATGCCGATTCCGCTCCTTTAATCTATACGGAATCTACCAGTGGTTTAGCGATTAGGGGAACAGATCCAGTGGCTTATTTCACCGCAGGAAAAGCTGTAGCGGGTAGTAGTGATTATGAATCTCAATGGCAAGGCGCTACTTGGCGATTTTCTAGTCAAGAAAACATGGAGCTATTTGCAGCCAATCCAGAACAATATGCACCTCAATATGGTGGTTATTGTGCCAAAGGTATCAGTGAAGGAAACTTGGTATCCATTGATCCTGATGCTTGGAAAATTGTTGATGGCAAACTTTATCTTAATTATAGTAAAGATGTTCAAAAGCAATGGCTTCAAGACATCGAGGGCAATATTAAATTAGGTGATGAAAATTATCCCACTGCATTAAAAGGAGGGAAAGTTTTTGAGAATTAAAGATAGTTAAAAATTAAGACGGTCGAGGTGCTAACCACAAGCTAAAATCCATAACTCTCGCTAAAATCCAACATACAAGCTTCGATATCATCTAACTTAGATTGGAGCTTTTTGTACTTAATTGCCAAAGCCAAGAAGTCTTCATAATGCTGTAGTGCTAATTCATTTGCTTCTTGCGGGTTGCGATCAAGGTACATTTTGAGACGAACGACTTGTAACTCAGATTCTAGAGGAAGAGAAATCATAATTTTTGTTAGGTAATAAAGAGAGAGTTTGGGAATATTTTGCTAAATTCAACCACATTCTTTTGCTGTTCAAAGGCAAGGTAATCCATTTACATTGATGCTGAGATGATCTAAATAGGCTCCCTCAAAATTGACGTTACGAGCTTGATAAAGATTGGTCTTGTTGAAGATAGCACCAGCTAGATTTGCTTGAAAAAGATTAGCACCCTGTAAGTCAGTTTCTGATAAGATTGCTCCCTGCAAGTCGGCATAAGCAAGATTCGCATATTGCAAGTTTGTACGGGTTAGATTTGCTCTAGTTAAATTCGTGGCAACTAGAGAAGCGAAACATAAATTAGCATTTTCTAAATTAGATGTAACTGCCTAGCTAGTAAGATCGGAGAACAGAAAAACCGAAACATTATCCTGGAGTGCGGCAGTAATCACTTCTAACAGGTTAAAACCCTGCTTAGATGCGGTGGAGAG
>Ga0209082_1000540_pt1 | contig 12463 bp, 11 predicted proteins | sample ColdCreekSource_FD_184127 | JGI IMG/M metagenome (GOLD analysis project Ga0209082, IMG submission 184127) | Groundwater microbial communities from Cold Creek, Nevada to study Microbial Dark Matter (Phase II) - Cold Creek Source (SPAdes) (version 3) | ecosystem: Environmental > Aquatic > Deep...
ACTGTGGGGAAAGGAAACTGTCTTCTGAATGCGTACTGCCAGGGATAGTTATATCTAGGTAAGTGCAACGCAGAAATCTCTACTCGCGAGGGTAGAAGCCCGCGCTCTATCTGAAAGATGAGCGTCGGGAGAAGTCACTTAATTGATTTCAGGAGTAACTCACCGCCAAACCTGACTGCATCAGTGCAGGGCAATCCTGTTAGCTCCTGGGTAGATTTGATCGCCTGATGAGCCGTAGCTGTATCCATGCCAAAAGTATTAAGAGCGATCGCTTTTACTTTAATATGATCAAAAGCACCTCCTGCTCTAGCTACGGTTTCGTATAACTGTACTACCTCTGGTAAAGGGGGAATGAAAATATCTGGTAAGTCACGGAGCTGTTTTGCCCCTGCACGATGAACTAAAATTAACCCCGTCGGTTGACTACCTCGTATTAAAGGTAAAGTGGCTGTAGAACCTGGATGTAATAATGAACCTTGTCCTTCAATAATTATTAAATCTTGATCTTGTCCTAAATCCAAGACACTTTTTTCAACTGCACCTGCGGCAAAATCTACCCTAACTGCATCTAGGGCAATCCCTTGACCTGCGATCGCAATTCCCGCTTGACCTGTAGCGATAAATGTGCATTTAATTCCCTGTCTAAGTGCAGCACGATATAATTCTAGACTGGCAGACATTTTACCAATTGCCATATCTGTGCCAACAGTTAAGATTCTTTGACCAGAAAGCGATCGGGCTTTAGCTTTGCCTATAGTTAAACCAGTCGGTTCTTGCCGTATATCCCAAATCCACTGCCCAGGCTGTAAATTAGGAAACTGGTGGGCAATAAAGGTATGTAATCCATTAACTATAGATAATCCTGCTGTTACGGCTATTGTAATTTCTGCTTGTAAATCAGTTGGTAATTGACCGCCAGAAGGAGCAATCCCAATCAACAGTACATCGGGATGATAATTTAAAGCTTCTTCAACACTGGATATAATAGGTGCGTTGTGCTTAATTCCCGTTAACTCAACTAAAGATTTCCCTGCACAGGTGCGGTCAATGACTGCCACAATGTTGGTATCGCTGTAGCGTAGAAAAGCCAGTCCAGTTTTGCCATGATCACCTTTAATTCCTTTGTGAAGTAAGATCGCCACTCGATTTTCAGCTATCAGCACGATATTCTACTCCTAATCCCGCTAAATTATTTGGTAACAAACGCCCTGCTTCTATAATTGCACCTCGAAACGGATCGTCGATTAAATTTAAGTGACTGTCTAAGTCTAAGTAATCTGCCAAAGGTGCAAGATGAGACATGGCGGTATTAGCTAAACTGCTATCGGAATAGCAGCCAAACATGATTTTTAAACCACAGGCTTTAGCGATATTAATTGCTCTGATGGCTTCAGTTAACCCCCCAGTTTTCATGATCTTGAGATTAACCCCCGCCACTGATGTTGCCAGTTGAGGAATATCAGCACTAGTAAAACAACTTTCATCGATAAATATTGGTAGGGGAGAGTTGCTAGATAAGGCGGCTAACTTACTATTTTCGGTTACTGGTAAAGGCTGCTCTATATATTCGACACCAAGCTCTGCCAACCAATGAGACATATATACGGCATCGTTAAAACGCCATCCTCCATTGGCATCTACCGTAAGTCTTACCTGAGGGCATTCTGCTCTAATTGCTTTGAGCATCGCTTTGTCTGCCCCGATTCCCTCTGGATTACCCACTTTGAGCTTGAGCATTTTGACATCAATAGCCTGTTGCCAATCTCGTACTCTAGCGATCGCTTTTTGAGGAGTACTTATACCTACGGTTACCGAAATTGGTACAATGCGATCGCAATTTAAGCCCCATAATTGCCACAGGGGCAAACCCGCTTTTTTACCTAACCAATCATGGAGTGCCATATCTATTGCCGCCTGTAAAGACGACGACACCTGCGTTTTATTCAGTGTTTCAGCAATTTCCTGTCTTTGTAGAGGATGAAACGATTCTAATTTAGGGATAAGCTGCTGTAACTCGGTTACTAGTTTCGGGGTATTTGCGTTTTTTTCTCCAGAAATCGAAAAAGGTGATGCTTCTCCCCATCCCTCGATGCCATCTTCGCGTATACGCAACCAAATGTTGGTAGTTTGAGCAGTTGTACCGCGACTAATTTTTAGCGCAAATTTTTTACGAACAGTAAAAGTTTGAACCGTCAATTCCATAGGGAGTGCGATCTATATATTAGTTGCCAGCCTTATCATACCTACTTTCTGTCAGATAAAGCGCGATCGCGCCAGAAGACTAACCCTCTTCCGCCTAAAGTGACGAAGAGAATCATAGTCTTTTGATTTAAGAATTGCTGTATAATCATATCTATCTTCATCTCTTCTTCACAAATAATCTTTTTCCGAGATTTAAAACACCTAATTGCTTTTAATATGTCTTAACAAAGCCTGGGTTTTGGGCGAGTCTATGTAAGATTACGAACTATATTCATAATTTTACTGGTTCAATGATCCTAAAAAACCTACTTTTAGTATAATTGTTCGCTATAAAACAGTAGTATATTAATCTTTTTTAAATCGACGTAAGTATTGAAGTGTATGATTTTGCCTTGTTTCTTCTACTAGGATTTTGGCAAATATAAAACCAATGTAAAAAGCAGACATAAATATGATAGTTGCGTCTTATAAAGGTAGTAAAAACAGTTGTTTTTCAATTTTGTTTGTTGCACAATAATACTCATCAAGGAAAAAACATTTAACCATCTAATGTTTAAATCTCTTGAAAATTGAGTTCAATATTATTTTTCTTAAGGAGAAAAACAATGTCTAAAATTCAAATTGCTGAACTAAACGTAGCTGCTTCGGAATTTACTGCATTAAACGATTCCGAAACTACTGATGTTGTCGGTGGATGGGGCGGCTATAGCTATAAATACGCTAATGTTTACCAAAACAATAGCAACTCAACTCTCCAACTTGCTTTTGGTGGATACGGCGACATCAAACAAGATAACGACACTGACCAATCTAACTCAGCTAATGTCTATCAGTAGATTGTCGATTCCATAGCTCTCTTGATTGTTAGCTATTTTGCCCGATCGCAAAACTTTTAAATGTAAATGACAATCGAGCAAAATAGACGAGAAGAGTGATTTTAAATTCAAACAACAAACAATACGTCTTCTGATCAAACTTCATTAAGTTTGATGTCAGAAAATACCCTGAAAACCTTAATTTTGTAGAGAAGATAATGTCTAAAATTCAAATTGCTGAACTAGAAAAAGTTAACTCTGAATTCAACGAATTAAACGAGCGCGAAGTTGGTCATGTTGTTGGTGGATATGGCTATGGCGGCATTAATATCGCCAACATTGTTCAAGTTAACAATAATATCAACGTTCAAGTAGCCATTGGAGGTTCTAATTATAATTGGTCTAACTTAAATAATAATGGTAATAGTAACCAAGGATAAGTTACAATTTCAATAACTTCTTAATTGTGCTGGCATTTATTTAATTGTGCTGGCATTTATTAATTTAAATTTATTTACTATATTGCTGGGAAGAGGTATTTTAATTCTGCTCGAATCTTGTCAATTTGATGTCAGAAAATATCTTAACAACCTTAACTCTTATGAGGAGAAAATGAAAATAATGTCTAAAATTCAAATAGCTGAACTAGAAAAAGTTAATTCAGAATTCAACGAATTAAACGAGCGCGAAGTTGGTCAGATTGTTGGCGGGAGAAACGTCAGAAATCGCTTTTTTGGTGGCATTAATATTGCCAATATTGTTCAAGTTAACAATAATATTAATATCCAAATAGCGTTTGGCGGGTCTAATTACAATTGGTCTTCCTTAACCAATAATGGTAATAGTACCCAAGGATAAATTGTCGCCTCAATAATTTTAAATTTTGCAGGCATTTATTAAATTTACTATATTTACCGAGTTAATTTTTTCACTGGGTACTGAGTAAAAACAAGGTTAAAAATCAGAAGTTTCGCCATATCTCCACTTTTTTAACCTTGTTGACGGTTAGTTGGTCGATGGTAAAAAAAGAGCTGCTGACTAAACTCTTTGTTTACCGTTGACTAGGGATTCGAGATCCCTATTGTTAAAGTCCGTAACGATACGAGTCTCTTGTAGCTGTTGTTGTAGCCAATCGGAAAACAAAGCGGACATGATTTGATTGTTTAATTCCTCATCTAATTGGGGTTGAATAATTTCTTCTACTAAAATTAGATGCACTCCCATTGAGGTAACGGTTGGTTTCAGCAATTGAGGTGGAGTAGCGGCAAAAACCGCCGCCGAAATCTCTGGTTTGAGGCTCTGTCGTTGTAATACTCCACAGTAGCCCCCCGAACGTCTACGGACTGGATTTGATTCATACTTTCTAGCTACATCATGAAAACTCATCTCACCCTCTTGTAGAGCGCAGAAAAGTTCGATCGCCAGATCCTCATCATCTAGAACCACTTCATACATCGCGGCTCCTGCGTAATCTAGTTGATGTTGAAAGAAGAAAGACTTAACGCGATCGCTAAATAAATGTTGAACCAGTTTTTTAGTAACACTATTAGTGCGAACTAAATCCTCAAAATCATCCATTGACAGGTGATTATTCTTCAACCACATCCATGTTGCTTCAGTATTGTGTAGATTGTGAGTAGAGCGGAAATCATCAGCAGATTGCTGTAATTCTTGATCACTAATTTCAATTCCCAACTCTGCTGCTTTTGATTCAATAATTTCGCAGGTAGCCACCCCTTCTAAAATGCTATTGAGTTGGCTGGAAAGTTTGAGGTGATGAACAATTGCTGACTGGCTAATTTTTATATTCTTCATGGCACTGTAACTATTTAATTTGCTGCATATAGTTAATTCTATCCTCCTAAAGTTTCATCCCGTCTTCTTGTAACTTTTTAAACGGATCGAGGAAAAAATCAATGACGCGACGTTGACGAATCACTACCTCTGCCGTAGCCGTTTGACCAGGAGTCAAGGTAATGCGCTTATCTTGATCTTGAATATAAGGTTTATCCAACTTGACTTTGAGTTCAAAAACTTCTTGTTTTCCCTGGGGAGTTTCAGCCATTTTTGAATCGGGGGAAATCCAAATTAGTTCACCATCGCTTACGCCATAATCTTGAAAAGGATAAGCATCAAACTTAACCTTAACTGGCATTCCCACCTTTAAAAACCCGCTATCGGTTGGGGGGATTTCCGCTCGCAAGATCAGAGAAGAATTTTTAGGAGCAATTTCGACCATGCTTTCTCCTGGCTGTACTACTGTTCCAACACCCCTAGCTGGTATATGAAAAACCGTGCCATCCCCAGGAGCAATTAACTCTCTTTGTTTTAATTGAAATTGACTAGATTCAATTTGTTTGTTGATTTGAGCAATTTCTGTTTTAAGAGTTGTAACTTGAGATTTTAAATCTTGACTTTGTTCTTCTGTTTTGAGTTGTTCTAGTTGGCTAGTAGAAACCAAAGTTTGGCTACCGCGTTTTTGTTCTTCTAAACGTAAAGATGCCTGCTCAATTTCCGCTTCTGCGTTCTTAATGAGATTATCGTAACTACTCTGCTGCTCTTTCAGGCGAGACTTTACCTGTTCAGTTTCTGATCTAGCCTGTACCAAACGTTCTTGATTTTCTTTCGCTACCTGTTGAACGTCCTTAAAGCGGTCTTGGTCAATTACTCCATCCTTAAAAGCTTGTTCATAGCGTTGAGCTTTTTCTTGAGAACCAAGCAAAGCTATGTTTGCTTCTTTTTGAGCAGCCTTACTAGAATCAATAGCTTGTTTTGCCTGTTTTAGCTGGGCTAATTTTTCGTCTTTTTGTGACTGATAAAGAGCTTGGAGAGTATCCAGATTTTGTTGAGCTTGATCTAGTTGCGACTGTTTTTCTAGTTGTCGTGATTGATTCTGTTGTTCTTGAGTAGTTAAAGTTGTTATTGATTGGTTTTGCATCAGTTCAAGCTGAGTTAATCGCTGTAGTAAACCTGAACGTTTTTCGTTTAACTGTTCTAGTTCTGAATTTGCCAAATCTGATTCTAATTCAGCTAAAATAGCCCCAGCCTTGACTGCATCTCCTTCTTTGACTAAAATAGCTTCAACTTTGCCAGCCACAGGGGCATCTAAACGAATAATTTTATCTTTCGGCTCTAGTCTACCGCGAGCCGTACCAGTCTGGTCTACTTCCGTCAGAATTGACCAAGGCAAAATAATCGCCGTACCAATGATTAACATATATAGTAAACTTCTCGTCCAAATCTGGGGCAGAGCATCAAGTAAATCTTTGGTAGCTGCGGACCAATCTTCTCGCTCTGCCACTACTGCTGGTAATTGGGTAGGTATATGAACTATTTCCGAACTTTCAGAGGCAGAATAGTTACTCCGTGCGATTGCCTTTTCTTCGGTGGATGTTAATTGCAGCTGTAAATTATTAGAACTCACAGAGGTTATGGCGCGAATGACGTTTTTAACCTCTTCTGTATGAGAATTTTTAAACAGAAAACCGTTAGCTCCCAAGCTCAAAGCTTGATTGAGATGATCCGATTGATTGCGATTGGTAAAAACGACAATTTTGATTTCAGGAAAGTGACGGTGAATTTTCTGAGTTATGCTGTACCCATTAATTCCTGGCATTTCAAAATCAATCGCCACTAAATCTGGAACGAGCTGTTGTATGGCTGTAAAAGCTTCGGCTTCAGTTGCTGCCGTACCGACTATAGCCATGGTTGGTTCCGGCTTTAACTGAGTTTTCAGTAGTTTGCCGCTTAAACTGTGGTCATCAACAAGTAAAATACGAGTCGGTTTTCTAACTATACCGTTGGCTAAAGCAACAGATTTTTCTGGTTGTGAATATGACATGAGCTTTTAATAAATTGAGATGTTAAATTCCTATCTGGGATACCGCTAATTGTTGCTGATTTAGGTAGAAATAGTGGCCTTGTTTTGCCATCAAGTCGTCATGAGTGCCTTTCTCAACCAAAACGCCTTTGTCAAGAACGAGAATTAAATCTGCTTGGCGAATTGTGGAGAGTCGATGAGCAATGATAATTGTGGTTCTATTTTTAATAATTGTATTGAGATTTCTTTGAATAATCCGTTCTGATTCGGCATCGAGACTACTGGTAGCTTCATCTAAAATCAGTAGACGGGGATTCCCTAGGAGGGCGCGAGCGATCGCCAGACGTTGACGTTGTCCTCCTGAAAGTAAGCCGCCTCTCTCTCCTACTAGGGTTTCGTATTTGAGGGGCAGTTCTTCAATAAATTCATCTGCTCCTGCCTGTTCAGCTGCCTCTCTAATTTCTGCCAAAGTAGCTTCAGGATGTTTAACGCTAAGATTTTCGCGAATTGTGCCGCCAAACAAGAAGTTTGCCTGATCGACAACACCAGTCTGTTCCCTCAAAGATGGTAGAGAAATATTAGCTAAGTCATGGCCGTCAACCAGCACTTTTCCTTCTGTGGGCGCATAAAGGGCTAAAATCAGCTTGGCAATGGTGGTTTTGCCTGAGCCACTCCGACCAACAATGGCGACCGTTTGCCCAGGCTGGACTTCAAAACTAAGATTTTCCAAGACATTAGTTTTATCATCTGGATGGTAACGAAAAGTCACCTCTTCAAAGCGTAAGTGACCATTGATAGAAGGTAAAAATTGACGAGGATTGGTTTGCCAGTCTTCTTCAGGTTCTGCTTCTAGGACATCGTTAATTCGCTCAACCGAGATAATCACCTCTTGCAGTTGATTCCACAATACGGTTAGTCGCTGAAAAGGTCTAATTACATTTCCCAATAACATATTGAAAGCGATCAGTTGCCCAATAGTCAGCTGATCTTGAATTACCTGCCAAGCTCCAAACCACAAAACTGCGGTAGTTGCGGTTATTTCAATCATCGAGCTAACCACTTGCAGTTTGTTACTAATAATTTGTCCTTGAAAGTTGGTCGTAACTGATTTGTTGAGTAATTCTTCCCAACGCCAGCGGACACGGTGTTCTACAGCCATTGATTTAACTGTAGAAATACCCGAAAGAGCCTCGATTATGTAGCTTTGTTGTTCGGTCGCCGCGTTAAATATTTTGCGTGAAATCCTTTGCAAAAATGGTGTTGCTACCAAAGCCAAGATAAAAAAGGGCGGCACTATGACCAATGCCAAAAGAGCCATCTTCCAGCTATACCAGAACATCAAGCCGACATAGACAAATATGGTTAAGAAATCGAGAAAAATTGATAGTGCTTCCCCTGTCAAAAAACGCTGGATTTTTTGATTTTCTTGGAGACGAGCGACGATATCACCCACATAACGAGACTCAAAAAAGCTCAACGGCAATTTGAAGCTATGGCGAACAAAACCGACAATCAGAGCTACATCGACCTTCTGAGAAACATGATCTAGTAGATACTGGCGTAAGCCTGAGACTGCCACACGGAAAATACCAAAAATCATTAATCCCATGCCCACTGCCATGAGAGTTAGACTACTCCGCTGTACTATGACTCGGTCTAACAGTAGCTGAGTTAATAAAGGAGTAACTAAACCAAAGATTTGAATGACAATCGAAGCAACTAAAACCTCCATCAAAACTACGGTGTGGGGTTTCATCAACTCTAAAAACCGCCAGATAGGAACAGCAGATTTTGAAGTTTCATCTAGCCACATAGTCGGTTCTAGCATGAGTGCATAACCAGTCCAGCCAGCTTGAAATTCTCGATGGGTGAGAGTTCTTTGTCCAATGGCTGGATCACAGACTATGACGTGCTTACGAGTCACTTCATAAACCACAATGTAGTGGTTGTTATCCCAGTGAGCGATCGCAGGTAATTTTTGTTGGGATAAACGATCTAAAGTCGCCTTGACTGGTCTGGTAATAAACCCAATTGTTTCTCCTGCCGAAGCCAAACCCCTTAAAGTAGAACCATTGCGATTAACGTTAGCTAAATCTCGTAGTCGATTGAGACTAAATCGTTTTCCCCAATACTGTCCAACCATAATCAGACAAGCTGCCCCGCAGTCTGTGACGCTTTGCTGGGCATGATAAGGATAACGGCGAATTAGTCGCTGCCAGAGATGACCGACTTGCTGGGTCGAAGAGGGAAAATATTCTCTGCTTTCTGGTTTTGAAGACTTGGGCTTGACACTAGTTGAAGAGGGCGATAAGTCAATTGGTGCAACCGTTTCGATTTTAACTGGCGCGATAAGGCGATCGCCTTTGCTCGCTTTTTCGACTGCAACTGTGGTTGAGGATTCCTTCAGATCAGGGGAATATAGTTGAACAAGATCACGATTCTCATGGCTCAGACTATATAACTCTGTTGATTCATTTACTTGCCAAAATTTATCCGAACTTGATTGACCAGGGAAGTAAATTTTGCCAGCTACGAGTTTTTGACCGTTCTGATTTTCTATTTCTCCTTTTCTAACTAACCACAGATATTGTTCTGACAACGATGAAGGAATTAGTTGTCCTTGGTTTAGGTAATGCGGTTCTAGTAGAGGAATAATCGGCTTGAGTTTCTCTAGAGAAATATTTCTCAGTTCGGATGTCTGACGACAAAGCAACAATAGTTCTTGAAAAAGTGCTTGCTGTTTGAGGTGTTCACCTAAATCGGCATCTTTAGCGATCAGATTGTGCAGTAAATCTCCTGGAATGAAGCCAAGTTTAAGTTCAAAAGAAGCTCTGGCTACATAAGGACGAAAAGATTCGTTGGGAAATAAACTCGATTCCCCGAAAGATGCTCCTTCCCCTAAGGATGTGAGTAGATGGCCATAGGTATTAAACAACCTTACTTTCCCAGACAGAATTAGATATATACCTGTTAGTGAGCCAGTAGATTGCCAAAATTGCTTACCAGGAGATGGTTCAACTAGCCTGATTGCTGATAAGTATGCACCTAATTCTCGCTCTGATAGTTCTCGTCCTAAAGTTTGCTGGAGCTGTTGTTGTAAATGTTTTTGAAAGGCGGATTGAGATAGTGAATTTGTATACATGATTTAAGACCAAGCAACATTAGTTAATTAAGCGTTTAGCTGAAGTGGAAGGGACTAAAATTAACTGATTTAGGGATACTGTTTGTATTTAAATTACGAATCACAATGTTGGAGGTATTGGACTGTTTCTGTTCCTGTTCTTGTTCTACAGCTTGATTGAGATGCGTAAGCCCTGGCCCCCCTTGTGAGGCGCATCTCAAGGGTCTGGTTGATAACCCCATTTGTTTGAGTAAACGATTGACGTGGCGTTCACTGACTTCGATACCTAGCTCTTGAGCTAGGTGTTTGCTCAACCAGTTTGCTGTCCAGCGTCGGAAAGGATAGCCAAAATCACGAGGGCTTTGACTAACTAAATCTTGTAACCGATTGAGATATTTTTCGTTGACCGTTTTTGGTCTACCGATTGGTAGCTCTTTCCACTTATGTGCTTCTCCTGTTTGAGCTATATGTGTCCAATATCTGGCTGTTTCATGAGAACAATTTAAAATCGCACAAATTTCAGTTTGAGACTGTCCCCGATCTGCTAGCAACATGATTTCAATTCGACGACGATATTCTGGTCGTAAATTCGTCTTGAGTTTTCCTTGGAGTAATTTTTCCTGAAAAGGTGATAGTATTCTCTTCTGAATATATTCTTGGCAGTCGGAAAATTCAGGATTAGAATTGTTTTGTTTTAAATTTTGATTAAACATAGGTAGATTTTTCTCAAACAACGTTTTATTAGCTCAAGAACTTATTTTGAACTTTATTTGAATTTCAGCTTAAGGAGTTAACAGCTTTTCACTGGTAAACTTTAGTACTTTTATTTCAGTACGTATTTAAACCAGATTTTCTCAAAGCAAGATAGCTATAAAGTATTTCGTTATGTAACCTCAGTTCCTTATCTTAGTGAAAGCTACACAATTTGTCTATTTTGCTATTAACTTAACTAAAATTTATCTATCAAGTTCTTTTTTGTTCTTTTTGTAAAATTAATAGTCGCTTTCTCATACCTCATCTACGCAGTGTACACTTTGTTTAGCATCGTGAATCGAAAAACAGAAGTATCTTTATTAAACTTTTAAAAACTAGAGTGGCTTTGTAAAGTATAAATAAAGTTCATCTCTTGATGAGCATTTGTGCGTCATAATTTTAACTTTGACACACTATAAAAACCTGCTTAAATCAAACTCTTCATCGGTAGATTCTACTTTAAACCTCTGTGCACTGAGAATTAATAGCAGTCTTTCTGTATAATCTACTGCGCCGCGTAATTCATCTCGCAATTTCCCTAAGCCACCATTGGCATATTCCTCAAAAATCAAGACTCTTTCTGCTTCTGCTTGAGTGTCGTGAGTTGAAAGAATTTTAAGATCTTGGGTTTCGGTAACTGCAATTAATTTAATCAGGCGATCATAACCACGAGAACTAAATACTTCCAGACTAATAGGTGCAGGCTCGCTATTCGATACCTCTTTAAATGAGACTCGCTTGTGGTATTTTGCTCCTAAACTAGCAGCAAAGGCGATCGCATCAGCATAAGTCTGAAACGCCCCAGTTGTTCCTTTAGCATCTAACAATTTTTGGACTAACTCCGCTTTATCTTTAGCTACTTTAATTCGAGGTAGTGCCATGATTTTTCCCTAATTGACTGTTTATCTATAGCTTAACTTGTTACCAATCTGCGATCGCAATTCAGTAATATGAGTTCACGATATATAAACTGCGATTTTTTTGTATCATAATTAAAACATTGATACAAAAGGAGAAATGCGATCGCGATGATTATTGAGGGAGAGAAATATACCTATCGTCAACTTATGGAAGAAACTGGGTTATCCAGAAGTACTTTGCACAGAAGAATTAAAGCCTTAAAAGAATCTGGAGTGCCTTTAACGTTAGGTGCAATTGTACAGTTTCCTACCACCTGGGCTTTTCATGATCGACAAGGGACTTATTATTCTTCTAAGACAGATTACGCAGTCAAAAAAAGTATTCCTTACTATGAAATGTTTCAAAATTCTAATTCTGAGACAAAAACATAACTAGTATCATGTCTAGTAGCAATAAATCCAAATGTATCATAACTTTAAAATTGACACTTTTGACTGCTGCTCAATCAAGTTAAATAAAAACATTGCGATCGCTACTTATGGCTATGAAACAGAGTAACTTGGTTAATACTCAAATAAATCAGCAATTAAAGCTAAAAAGTTGGAAATCCTTGGTTGATAAAAGAATAATCTAATACCCATAACAGTAATTATCGGTATTAGAGGTAAACAATACAATGCTTCGCTTCATTACATCGAGAGCACTACCCAGCAAGCTAAGGTTTAAGATAAATGCTCAAACTTGAGCCAAACTGTGACTTAGACCTGGCGGGGGGACAACCAGCCTAATCTATATATGACAAAGGCTTGACGGAATATTGTAACAAAGTAAAAATACAAAATAGTGTTGAATCATGAGTCAATACTCAAAGGACAATAATTGACAGAATCA
>Ga0209082_1000541_pt1 | contig 12460 bp, 12 predicted proteins | sample ColdCreekSource_FD_184127 | JGI IMG/M metagenome (GOLD analysis project Ga0209082, IMG submission 184127) | Groundwater microbial communities from Cold Creek, Nevada to study Microbial Dark Matter (Phase II) - Cold Creek Source (SPAdes) (version 3) | ecosystem: Environmental > Aquatic > Deep...
TACTCCAAAATGGCCTTTTGGGCATATAAGCGATTTTTTGCTTGTTCGAAAATAACCGAACGAGTGCCTTTCACCACCTCGTCCGTGATCTCTTCCCCGCGGTGAATCGGCATACAATGCAGGATCATTACATCCGGCTTTGCCTTCGTAAGAAGTGCGGTATTGATCTGGTACGCCTCGAAAATAGGCGCACGCCCCCGCATCTGAAAAGGCGAATTCCGTTTGTGCCCCGGGAGATTCTTTGGATCGAATCGCGACGGACGCCCCATTGAAAGCCAAACGTCGGTATAGAGAATATCTGCATCCTGGGCACCCTCCATCGGATCTGTGATGACACGAATACTGCCACCCGAATCCCTTGCAAAGCCTTCTGTATCTTCTAAAATAGTCCTATTCGGGCTATACTTCTCTGGGCAGGCAAGTGTCACCTTCATCCCCATTTTGGCCCCTCCTTCCATGAGAGAATGCGCCATGTTGTTTTTCCCGTCACCCAGATAAGTCATCTTTAATCCCTCCAATTTCCCCTTCTTTTCCGAGATGGTGAAAAGATCGGAGAGGACTTGGCAAGGATGGTGCAGGTCGGTCAGGCCGTTGATGACCGGAACGGTCGCCTGTTGACACCATTCCTCCAACTTCGAATGCTCGAAAGTTCGCACGATCAATCCATCCAGATATCCAGACAGCACGCGAGCAGTATCGGCAATGGTCTCCCCACGCCCCACCTGTGTATCCTGCGCCGAGAGAAAAATCGTCTGTCCCCCCATCTGCATGATCGCAGCCTCAAAAGAGACCCGCGTCCGGGTGGACGGTTTTTCAAAAAAGAGGCCGATGATCTTTCCGGAGAGCACCCCGCTTCTCCTGGCGCCCTCCCCTTTGTAAAACTTGGCCCGCTGGAGAAGTGATTCTATTTCCGTTTGCGACAGTGCCCCAAGGGTGGTCAGATTACGTTTTTGCATCTTAGAATGTCGGTTAAGATAGAAATCATTTTATCTATTTCAATTTTTTTGATTACCAGAGGTGGAATAAAACGAAGCGTCTCATCCGATGTCCTATTCAACAATAATCCCTGTTCCATCGCCTTTGTCACGATACTTGCTGCAATAGGTTGGGTAATGTCCACTGCAACGATCAGCCCCATCCCTCGGACCGCTTTGATGAGAGGGATCGTTTTTTGCAGCTGCATCAGGCGATCCATCAGATAGGCCCCTTGCAGGCGCACCGCTTCCAAGAAGAGGGCATTTTTTGTCAGCCGCTTTAACACCACCGTCCCCGCTGCGCAAACGAGTGGATTTCCTCCAAACGTGGCAGCGTGGCTCCCCGGCGTAAAGAGGGCGGCCACCTCGTCGCGGGCGAGCATCGCGCCAATCGGAACCCCACCGCCCAACCCCTTCGCGAGCGTGATGATGTCCGGCTGAATCCCCTCGTGTTCATACGCAAAAAGTCGCCCCGTGCGACCGATGCCAGTCTGAACCTCGTCCAACACCAGCAACAGCCGATGCCGATCACAAATTTTCCTGACCTCAGTGAGAAACCCCTTTTGCGGAATTCGCACCCCTCCTTCTCCTTGAATCGGCTCCAGAAAGACGCCGGCAGTCTGGGGGGTGACTGCCCGTTCTATAGCATCGGGATCATCAAACGGCACTTGCTTAAAACCGGGCAGGAGCGGCTCAAAACCCTTGTGATATTTTTCCTGACCGGTGGCGGTCATCATTCCAAAGGTGCGGCCATGAAACGCCCCCTGCATGGTGATGACCTCGTAACAGTCCGGGCCGCGCTGCGCCTTCGCATATTTTCGGGTCAATTTGATTGCCGCTTCGTTCGCTTCCACACCGCTGTTACAGAAAAAGACCTTGTCAGCAAACGAGTGTTCCACCAAAAGGCGGGCCAATTCAATCTGAGTCGGATGGTAATAGAGATTGGATACATGAACGAGCTTGCCGGCCTGTTTCCGAACCGTTTTCACCCATTCGGTATCACCATGTCCAAAGAGATTGACCGCGATGCCACTGACAAAATCTAAATAACGTCTTCCATCCACATCCCAAACATAGGCACCCCGTCCCTTTCTCAAAACCAATGGGAAGCGGGCATAGTTACCCATCAAAAAGCGATTCCCCTGCTCTATCCACCGCTTAGACGGTGCCTGTTCTTTCATCTTTCAAAGTCACCACAGGGCGGTGTCTTACAACTTGTCATTCAGATAAGATGGTGCTCTCGAAAACTGAAGTGTCGTCCGTTTCCGATAATCAGATGGTCATGCACCGTGATACCGATGGTCTTTGCCGCTTCCACCAATTTTCGGGTCAAAGCCTTGTCTTCCAAAGAAGGGGTGGGGTCTCCTGACGGATGGTTGTGGACAAAGATCAGCGCAGCCGCATTGGCACGAAGTGCCCCCTCAATCAGCCGTCTTGGATAAACCGCCGCCTGATCAATGGTTCCCTCCGCAACTTTCTCCGAGCTAATCAGACGATTTTTTGAAGAAAGGTAGAGGACATAAAAAACTTCTTTTTTCTCTGCCTCAACGGTTGCCCTGCAATAGTTCAAAACGGAGGCAGGTGAACTCAGCAGGTCGGTTTCGGCGGCAGAAAGTTCAAAATAATGCTGCATGATGGCGTGGATCAGCTTGAAAAAAGACTGACTCTCCGGCCCAATCCCCTCTATTTTACCCAGCATCACAGGATCTGCATCCAGAACGCCTTTTAAGGTTTTGAACTGCGCCACCAGCCGTTTTGCAATCGGTTTTACATCTTTTCTAAGGATGGCGTAGGTCAAGAGCAGCTCGAGCGTCTCATACTCCGCCAGTCCCGAAAGACCGCTCTTGAGGAATCGCTCCCGCAGCCGCTGTCTATGGCCGACGAGGTCCGGTTTTTCATTTGATTGTCCATTCTGTTTTTGGGAGGGAATATCAGGGGAGTCTATAGAGGTCTTGCCTATCGGCTCAAACGAAAGGTTGGGCATCTCATTCATAGTGGGTCCACATGCGAAGAACGCGAACGATGTGCTCACTTTCCTCCAGAAGGTGAGGAGAGTACGTAAATGCGTACGAAATATCAAGGGTGCCTTCGTGTCTACGGGTTGGCGCGTAAATTGGGAATTGACAGCCTTATCAGCCTATGTGATAATCTCGGAGGTTTCTGGCGGAGGCTGTGTATGCCCATTTTGGGGTACGGTCGGCTGGCACAGCGCGAGTGGTTCTAGCATCACCATCATAAGAAAAACGAAGAATTTTAGAATGAAAATATCAGGGGCACATATTTTTGTTGAGTGTTTGAAAAAAGAAGGGGTGACCGTCGTCTTTGGTTATCCAGGGGGGGTAAATCTTCCCATTTTCGATGCACTGTACGATGAAAAAGAGATCGAAGTCATCCTTTGTCGTCATGAACAGGGGGGGACCCATATGGCAGAAGGTTATGCGCGCGCCACCGGCAGGCCGGGGGTGGTTCTGGTCACTTCCGGTCCCGGCGCGACGAATACCGTTACCGGCATTGTGGATGCTTATATGGACTCTACCCCGTTGATTGTCTTCACCGGTCAAGTCCCCACCAAAATGATCGGAAACGATGCCTTCCAGGAGGCCGACATGACCGGTATTACAAGACCCTGCACCAAATACAATATCCTGGTCAAAGAGGTCAGCGAGCTTGCCGGGGCAATCAAGGAAGCATTCCATATCGCTTCGTCAGGCCGACCCGGCCCAGTCCTCGTTGACCTTCCCAAGGATGTTGTTCAAGCAAAGTGTGAGTTTTTCTATCCTGAAAAGGTGCATATTAGGAGTTATTCACCGGTCTACACCGGTAACAAGTTGCAAATCAAACACGCTGCAGATGAGATTCTCAAGGCAAAACAGCCGGTCATTTACGCGGGGGGAGGGGTCTTGTCTTCGGATGCCTGTGAGGAACTGGGTGCCCTTGCGGAGATCACAAAAATTCCAGTTACCTTAACCGTCATGGGGCTCGGCGCCTTTCCTGGGACCCATCCCCTTTCTTTGGGCATGCTGGGGATGCACGGGACATACTGGGCCAATATGGCGATGCATCAGGCCGATCTAATCATTGCCATCGGTGCCAGGTTTGATGATCGTGTGACTGGAAAGACAGATGCCTTTGCCCCACATGCACGGGTCGTTCACATAGACATTGATCCAACCTCCATTCACAAAAATAAGAAGGCCGATGTTCCGATTGTTGGAGACGCGAAATGGGTCTTGGGACAATTGAACAAACTCTTGAAGGCGATGGACAACGGCTCGCTCGGGCCGCACGAATCATGGATGGCGAAAATCGAGGGGTGGAAGCAGGAACATCCGATGACCTATCCAAAAAGTACGACCATGATCAAGCCGCAATATGTAATCGAAAGAATTTACCATCTCACGGAAGGGGATGCTATTGTCACAACCGACGTGGGACAGCACCAGATGTGGACAGCGCAGTATTACATATTTGATCGTCCGAGGCGGTTTCTCAATTCGGGTGGATTGGGGACGATGGGATATGGTTTCCCCGCAGCCATAGGCGCTCAGAAGGCTTGTCCGGACGCACAGGTGGTTTGCATCAGCGGAGACGGCAGTATCGTGATGAACATTCAGGAATTGGCGACGGCCGTTATTTACAAAATTCCCATCAAAATCATGGTGGTGAATAACCACTATTTGGGAATGGTTCGGCAGTGGCAACAGCTTTTCTATAAAGGGCGTTATTCTTCAAGTTATATGGGGGGAAGCCCCGATTTTGTGAAATTGGCAGAGGCGTTCGGCGCGGTTGGGTTGCGGGCAACGAAGGTATCTGAAGTGGACGGTGTGATTCGTGCGGCGCTGGAGATGGAAGGCCCCGTTCTTGTGGATTTTCACGTTGATCCAACCGAAAATTGCTATCCAATGATTCCAGCCGGTGCAGCCCATAACGAGATGGTTTTTTGCGATCCGAAGCCGGTGGTTGGGGCCGACGAGCGTGCCATGAAGGAAACACCTGAAGGCGTTTTAACGGCGTGATTTCGCATCATGAGTGATAGGTACTTCGTAACTGCTCAGGTCGCTTCTATTTTGGCCCAGGACAAGACGTGAGGAGCGCAGAACCGCAGCGTATATGGATATACGTGAGGATTCGAGCGCCACAGCAACGTAGTCATGGGCCAAAAGGGGAGTGACCTGAGTAGTTAGGGCACTTCTAAACAGCGTCGTGACGCATACCATGCAGCACATCATCTCTATTTTAGTTGAGAATAAATTTGGAGTCCTGGCCCGTGTGGCGGGGCTTTTCTCGGGCAGGGGTTTTAACATAGACAGCCTTTCCGTTGCGCCGACACTTGATCCAACCACCTCGTTTATGACAATTGTTACACATGGAGAAGATGCAATCATTGAACAAATTACGAAGCAACTGAACAAGCTCATTGATGTGATCAAGGTAGTGGATCTGACGGAAAAGGAGTGTGTAGAACGGGAAACCGCGCTGATTAAGGTGAACGCGCGGGGAGAGGCACGGGCAGAGGCGCTCCGGATTGTTGATATTTTCCGGGCCAAAGTCGTGGATACAACCGCCTCAACCTACACATTCGAGGTGACTGGGTCGGTCAAAAAGGTGGAAGCGATGATTGCCCTCATCAAACCGCTCGGTCTCAAAGAATTGATCCGAACCGGCCGAATTGCCATTGCACGGGAGGATCCACGAACGACCCTTGCTGTCCCCAAGATTGGACAGCGATGATTGTAGGGGAGGTTCTCCCCATGGGAGAGGGAGGTAAGGCTCTGGAAACCTTATTCTTTTCCAGAGCCTAAAACAGCTTCCCATTGTTTTATTTAAACCAGATTAACCAATATGAAATTCAAAAGGACCAGAAAATATATCGCCGTTTTGGTTGTGTCTATTTTGTTCTTTTCGCCTATTCTTTCTGCCGCAGTGGAAGTGGCTCCAAAAATTACAGACAGGGAGATTGTCGAACGGCTGGTCGGTTTGGAGAAGGGGCAGGAGGCGATTATCAGGGAGTTGGACAAGCAGTTCGAAGCCATTGACAAGCGGTTCGAAGCCATTGACAAACGGTTTGATGTCATTGACAAACGGTTTGATGCTGTTGATAAACGTGTTGATAAACAGTTTGAAGCCGTTGATATTCAGTTCAACCGGATGCATCAACTGATTTTGGGTATTCTCGGTGCGTTTGTAGCGTTGTCTGTGGGAACGATTGGGTTTGCCCTGTGGGATCGGCGTACGATGGTTCGCCCTTTTGAGGTCAAGATCACGGCTATCGAAAACGAAATTTCCACCCATCGTGACAAGCTGCATGCCCTGATTGAAGCCTTTCGGTCTCTGGGCCAAACGGATAAAAAGGCTGCGGAAATTCTGAAACGGTTCAACCTGCTGTAAAATCATTTATTGTTAACCAGAATTAGGAACCGCGCAAAGGCGCAGTTCCTGAGGACAAGCAAGGAGTAAAATATCATGAAAGCATATTATGATCAGGATGCCGATGTTTCGGTGTTGAATGGTAAAACCGTTGCGATGATTGGGTTTGGTAGTCAGGGACATGCCCATGCCCTGAACATGAACGACAGCGGGATAAAAATCGTCGTCGGTTTGCGAGAGGGAAGGTCGTGGGACAAGGCCGCACGAGCAGGATTGAAGGTCATGCCGGTGGCCGATGCCGTGAAAGCGGCCGACATCGTGATGATTGTGACGCCGGATGAACTGACCGGTGATCTGTACAAGCAAGAGATTGCGCCCCATATTAAGAAGGGGGCGTTTCTGGCATTTGCACATGGATTTAATATCCACTTCGGTCAGGTCGTTCCACGGAGTGACCTGAATGTCTTTATGGTGGCGCCCAAAGGGCCGGGCCACCTCGTTCGATCTGAATTTGTAAAAGGAATGGGGGTGCCGATGTTGATTGCCATTCATCAGGATCCTTCGACACAGACCAAGGCGATTGCCCTCGCATATGCCAAGGCGATTGGGGGGACACGTGCGGGGGTACTCGAAACCGACTTCAGGGAAGAGACTGAGACCGATCTCTTCGGCGAGCAATCGGTTCTGTGTGGGGGGATAACGGCACTCATTACGGCGGGATATGAGACGTTGGTCGAGGCGGGCTACTCGCCGGAGATGGCCTATTTTGAATGTCTGCACGAGGTGAAGTTGATTGTAGACCTCATCTACGAAGGGGGAATATCGAATATGCGTTACTCGATATCAAACACGGCTCGATATGGTGACCTCACGCGAGGCCCACGGATTGTGACCGACGAGACAAGAAAGGAGATGAAGCGGATTCTCGAAGCAATTCAGACTGGCCAATTTGCGAAGGAGTGGATATTGGAAAATCGTGCAAACAAGCCGGTTTTTAATGCCCTTTCCAAAAGGGCCGAAGCGCACCCCATCGAAAAGGTCGGGGCAAAACTGAGGGCGATGATGCCTTGGCTGGCAAAAGATCGCCTCGTTGACCAAGACAAAAATTAACCTGATGCAGTCGCCGACCCAAATCCCTTCTTCCGAGACGCAATTTCCGATTGCACAGGAGGGGTTTCTCTTTATTGGTATCGGTGCAAGTTTACTCCTCTACGGGGCTGCAGAGTGGGGATGGATCGGGGTGCTGTTGTTTGGTATCCCAACTCTCTTTTGCATTTATTTTTTTCGGGACCCCAGAAGAAAGGTGCCGCAATTGGAGGGACGGGTGCTCTCTCCGGCAGATGGCGTTGTCGTGAACGTTGCACAAGTTGAAGAGGGTCGGTTTCTCAAAAAACCGGCCATTCAGATCAGCATCTTCCTCAATGTCTTTAACGTCCATGTTAATCGCATACCGGTCACGGGCAAGATCATTGGAATTTTCTATCAGAAGGGGCAATTCCTGCCGGCCTATCTGCCCAAAGCCTCTCTCGATAATGAACACAATGCCTTGTTAATTGAAACCGCTTCAGGAAAGCGGGTGGTCTGCACTCAAATTGCCGGACTGATTGCAAGGCGCATTGTCTGTAGGGCAAAAGAGGGAATGGAGATGCATCAAGGTCAGCGATATGGGATAATCAAATTTGGTTCACGGGTTGACCTCTTCTTGCCGATCGAAACGCATATCAAGGTTTCCAAAGGGAGCAAGGTGGTGGGAGGGGAAACCATTTTGGGGGAATTAAAATGACGCGATTGGATTACCTGACGGCGCCTAAAAATAAGTGGGTTTATCTGATTCCAAATTTATTGACGAGTGTCAACATCTTTTTTGGGGTCTTCGCCATGATCTCCGCATTTAATGCGGAGTATGGCATGGCGGCGGTTGCGATTCTGATTGCCGGTGTGATGGACAACGTAGATGGCAAGATCGCGCGGATGACAAAAACAACCTCCCGGTTTGGCGGGGAGTATGACTCGTTGTCAGACTTGGTCTCTTTCGGTGTAGCGCCGGGGTTGCTGATCTACGCCTGGTCGGTCAATGCTTACGGCCGTCTTGGGTGGGTTGCAGTTTGTCTTTATATTGCCTGTGGGGCGTTGCGTCTGGCTCGCTACAATGTTCAGGGCGACGGGACAGAACATGCCGATTTTGTGGGATTGCCGATTCCGGCGGCGGCCAGCTTTATCGCTACGTCAGTCATATTAGACAATTACATCCTCCATTTTGGACGGGAAATCCGTCCGATTTTTATCCTGGTTATTACGTTTGTCTTGGCTTTTTTGATGGTCAGCCGAATCCGTTACCGTAGTCCCAAAAACATCCATTTCCGTACCCGATCGTTAGGATGGATACTGTTCGCTTCCATTGTATTTGCCATTTTCAAGTCACCTCAGGTGGTTCCTTTCCTGATAGTCGTTCTTTATATCCTTTCCGGCTTGATCGAAAGACCCCTGGTTGCCCTTTATTGCCGCTATTACAGGGCAGAGAGAAAATCGGGTGGAAGAGGAGATGAAGAAAAAGAGAAAAAGTTTCTTTTGGGGCACCCCTGAGGTGGCATGACATGTCTCGCATGATTAAAATATTTGATACCACGTTGCGGGATGGGGAGCAGTGCCCCGGCGCTGGCATGAATCGGGAAGCGAAGCGATCTGTTGCACGTATGTTGGAAAAACTCCACGTGGATGTCATCGAAGCCGGCTTTCCAGTTTCCTCTCCCGAAGATTTTGAGTCGGTCAAAATGATTGCCCAGTCTGTGACCTACCCCATCATTGCCGCTTTGGCGCGGGCAAAGGAGAAAGACATTGATGTGGCGTGGGAGGCATTGCGGCCCGCAAAGCGGGCACGGATTCATACTTTTCTTGCCACCTCTCCAATTCACATGCAGTACAAACTCAAGATGCAGCCTACCGATGTCTTGGATGCCGCTGTGGCGGCGGTCAAACATGCCAGGCGTTATACGGATGATGTTGAGTTCTCGCCGGAAGATGCGACCCGAAGCGATGAGGATTTTCTCTGTCGAGTGGTAGAGGCAGTGATTGTGGCAGGTGCCACCACCGTCAATATCCCCGACACAGTTGGCTACGCCATTCCAGACGAATTCTCCGCATTGATTCTGATGCTCAAAAACAGGGTGCCCAATATGGATCGTGCCGTTCTCTCTGTCCATTGTCATAACGATTTGGGGCTTGCCGTTTCCAACTCGCTCGCCGCCGTGTATGCAGGTGCAGGTCAGGTGGAGTGCACGATCAACGGCATTGGAGAACGGGCGGGCAATGCAGCGATGGAAGAGATTGTCATGGCCCTGAAGGTGCGAAAGAATTATTTCGATGTAGAAACCGGCATTCAAACGGACGAGATTGCCAAGGCGAGCCGGCTGGTCAGTGGGGTGACCGGCATTGTTGTCCAACCGAATAAAGCGATTGTGGGGGGGAACGCCTTTGCACATGAGGCAGGAATTCATCAGGATGGGTTACTCAAAGACAAACGGACTTACGAGATCATGACCCCGGAGTCGGTGGGGGTGGTTCAACATCGCCTGGTTTTGGGAAAACATTCGGGGCGACATGCCTTAACGGTGCGCCTGAAAGAGCTTGGCTTTGACCTGTCCGAAACGGTATTGGAAGCGATCTTTGAACGATTTAAGAAATTGTCCGATCAGAAAAGAGAGGTGACTGATGAAGACCTGCAGGCCATTGTGACGGAGACATCTTCCCCCGTTTCAGAAGTGTATGTTTTGGATGGCTTGCATGTTGAAAGTGGAACGTCTACCAAACCGACTGCCACGATTGAGCTATCCATTCGTGGGGAAAAGGTTCTGAAGGTAGGGCAGGGGGATGGGCCGGTGGATGCGGTTTATCATGCCATTGCCGAAATGACAGAGACGAAAAGCCGTCTCGAAAGCTATGTCGTCCATGCCATCACGGGAGGGACCGATGCACTGGGAGAGGTGACCGTGCGATTGGTCGAGGCAGGGCACACCGCCATTGGACATGGGGCCGACACCGATATCATTGTTGCGTCGGCCCGTGCTTACATCCATGCACTGAACGAATTGGAGCTGTTTAGGGGAACAAAATAATCAAGGAGGATTTATGCGAAAGGCGGTCTGGATTTTGGGGCTTATGTTGACGTTGGCATCTCCATCGTGGGCATACGATGAAGGAAACCTCTTTACTGGAAATGTCAATTTTGTCCTTGGAGTAAAAGAATTGAGTAAGGGGGCATGGGCACCCATAAATAGTCAGGGGGAGATGGGGATCAAGATGGATCTAAAACACGAGGATTGGCCGATCAGCGTGGTCATTGATTACTATCGGTCAGAGGCGAAAACGGATGGATCGTGCTTAAGTCATGACCGTCTTGTCCTCCCGCAGGTATGTACGGTTGGTAGTCCTGGTACTACCCATCTCGAAGGAGAGATAACGGAATTGAATCTAGGAATTCGGCATAGCTTTGAAGAAATTCCGTGGGGTGAATACTTGCCGGTCCAGCTTACGCATCTCCGTCCGTTCGTAGGAGCCGGTTTTTCTCTCCTTCGCTCCACGGTGCGTGGGACAGGACTTGGCATTAATGAATCAAAGTCCGAAAATGGGACAGGGATGTGGGGTGAAGTGGGGATTGCGTACCTCTTGTCCACCCATTTCAATATTGGGTTTAATGTCGTTGGATCGGGCGGCCTCACTTCCAGTGCCCAAGATGATGGAGGGGTTCATCTTGGCATCTTCGCGGGGTATCACTTCTAATGGTCATCAAAAAGATAGCGGTTCTCGCCGGTGATGGCGTCGGGGTAGAAATTGTCCCTCAAGCGGTTTCTCTGTTGAAAGTGGTCGGGGAGCGTTTCGGTCACTCGTTTGAGTTTGAAGATGTCCTCGTAGGTGGAGCTGCAATTGACCAATGTGGCGTTCCCCTTCCAGCCAGTACACTTCAATCGGCGCAATCAGCCGATGCGATTCTTCTGGGTGCAGTGGGTGGCCCAAAATGGGAGGGGTTGGACTACTCCATTCGTCCCGAACGCGCCCTTCTCAGCTTGCGTGAGTCTCTTGGGCTTTATGCCAACCTTCGTCCTGCTAAACTCTATCCGATGCTCCTTGACGCCTCCACCCTGAAACGAGAGGTGGTGGAAGGGGTGGATATGATGGTGGTGCGGGAATTGACTGGAGGCGTCTATTTTGGCAAGCCGCGTGGCGTTGAGAAATATGCCGGAGGGGAACGGGGTATCAACACAGAGGTCTATACCACGCTGGAGGTGTCTAGAATTGCACATGTTGCGTTTCAAACGGCTCGAAAGAGACGTAAGAAGGTGACATCGGTTGACAAGGCCAATGTTCTGGAGGTAAGTGAGCTTTGGCGCAAGGTGGTCACGGAGGTGCATCAACATTACCCCGATGTGGCTCTCTCGCATATCTATGTAGACAATTGTGCGATGCAGTTGGTGCGCAATCCCAGGCAATTTGATGTCCTGTTGGCCTCCAATTTATTCGGCGATATTTTATCAGACGAAGCGGCAATGCTCACAGGGTCCATTGGGATGCTCCCCTCCGCCAGCATGGGTGATGCGGCGGCTCAAGGAGGTGCTCTGAAGGGAATGTATGAGCCGATTCATGGCAGTGCCCCGGACATTGCCGGACAGGACATTGCCAACCCCATTGCAACGATTCTCTCTGTGGCGATGATGCTTCAATATAGTTTTAATCTGAATAAAGAGGCGGAGATCATTGAAGCGGCGGTGTTGCGTGTGTTGAATGAGGGTTATCGGACAGCTGATATTTATTCTGCAGGAACGATCAAAGTCGGAACAAAAGAAATGGGACGACGGATTATAGAAAGCTGTAGACTGTAGGGGTTTGTGACAAAATAAGGTTTACAAAAGTGGCTTTTCGAGTGAGGTTATGTCAATGGGTGTGTAAAAGTATTTTTCATTTTTTAGGCGGCGATCCTTTCTTGGGTCATTTCATTTCCTTTTCTTCCGAAACGCCATCAATACATCGTTGCCCCGCATAAACCGCAGGCAAAAGCTCATACCCCTTTAAGATACGGAATCGCTTCTCCGCAACCTTCAGTAACTTCCATACCATAGCCGTCGCAT
>Ga0209082_1000542_pt1 | contig 12459 bp, 5 predicted proteins | sample ColdCreekSource_FD_184127 | JGI IMG/M metagenome (GOLD analysis project Ga0209082, IMG submission 184127) | Groundwater microbial communities from Cold Creek, Nevada to study Microbial Dark Matter (Phase II) - Cold Creek Source (SPAdes) (version 3) | ecosystem: Environmental > Aquatic > Deep...
GCGATTTGCATCCGCGGCGGAACTTGAGACCACCCTGGATCGTTACTTGACCCTCTACAACCACCACATACCGCAACGCGCGTTGAACCACCAAACCCCAATCCAGGCGCTTCAGAAATGGCAAAACGACAAACCCGAATTATTCGTTAAACAAGTCTACAAACATACGGGACTTGACAGTTTGCTGCATCCGCTGGTTCGCGCAGCTTCACGCGCCAGCGGATGGCAATCCAGCAGCCGGCAGGATGAACAGCAGAAACATGCCTTCCTCATCGTTCGAGTTTGTGCTTTGATGGCTCATTAAAACTCGGGTTCATGCCATCCCGTTCAAACTTTCCAGAAAACACCGGATTGCCCGTGAATTCAGGAAGAAGTCCAACAGGCTGCTCGCTAAACAGACGACTTGAAAGCCACCCCTGTAAACCTTATTCTGTCACAAACCCTTATGGTTCAACAGATGACCCGATCCAAAAACGCATGGACCTCCTCTTGTATCTGAACCAGCCGCTCCGGCGTCGTCGCTTCAAATCGCAACGTCAGTGCCGGTTGCGTGTTAGAGGCCCGAACAAGTGCCCAACCCCCCTCGAAAAGAACCCGAACCCCGTCCACCGTCACAGTCTTATATCTCTCTGAAAAATAGACTCGGCAGGCATCGGCCACATCAAACTTCTTTTCATCCGGACAATCCAGCCGAATCTCCGGCGTGCTCAAACTTTTCGGAAGATGGGCGAAGTGAGACGAAAGGGGGCGATCACTTTGATCTAGAATTTCAATCAGACGGCAGGCCGCATAAACAGCGTCGTCATACCCAAAAAAACGATCTGCGAAAAAGATATGCCCACTCATCTCTCCGGCCAAAAGCGCCCCGGTCTCCCTCATCTTGGCCTTGATCAGTGAATGTCCCGCCTTCCACATGATCGCTCGTCCACCCAGCCGTTCTACTTCATCATAGAAAATTTGTGAGGCCTTGACTTCCGATAAGATGGTGGCACCCGGCTGTTTTTTTAAAATATCTGCCGCAAAAAGGAGGGTCAATTGGTCCCCCCAAAGAATCGTTCCTTTCTCATCCACCGCACCCAATCGGTCGGCATCTCCATCAAACGCAATCCCGACATCGGCCCGATGTTTCTTGACATGGGCAATGAGATCTACCATGTTTTTTTCGACGGAAGGATCGGGGTGATGGTTGGGGAATCTCCCATCCGGCTCGCAATAGAGGGGAATGATTTCGCAACCGAGACCCGATAAAATTTCTGGGGCGATCAGGCCGGCGGCGCCATTTCCACAATCGACCACCACCTTTTTAGATCGAAACCGATCGAAGTGGGTGAAGAAATAATCACGATAAACGGTTAGAAAAGATGCCGCATAGGACAGTTCTCCCCTGCCGTGGGCGTAGTCCTGTTGTTCAATCATCCGCCGAATTTTTTGTATATCGTCCCCATACAAGCTGATTTTTCCGCGACAGAGTTTGAACCCGTTGAACTCTGCTGGATTATGGCTTGCCGTGATCATCATCCCCCCATCCACCGGAAGATGAAAAAGCGAAAAATAAAGGGCAGGGGTGTGGCAGACGCCAATATCCATGACGTCCATTCCCGTTGAAAGGAGTCCTGAAAGTAATGCCCCGCGCAGGGAAGGTGTGCTGAGACGAATGTCGTGGCCGAGAGAGATTCGCTTCCCGCCCGATCGTAAGATGAACGTGCCAAACCCCTTTCCAATTGCCTCAGCAATCGGCTCGGTCAAGGCCGATCCGTAAACACCTCGAATGTCATACTCCCTAAAAATAGACATCAATAAGCTATGGGTACCTCTAAGAGCCCACTGTTAGAAGTGCCCTTATCCTGATTTGAATGGAACCGGCATAAAGGTGACGATAAAAAGTAAAACCGATCCGAACACAATCCACTGGTGTTTGAAATCAAGTGGAACCTCCTCATCCACAATCGGGGGATGTCGTACCCCCAGAACGAGGGAGAGGAACGCCCACGTGTACCAACCCGACCAACCGAACATTCCCAACAGAATCAAGACAAAAATCATGGTAATGGAGACCCACCGCTGCCTTCTCCCCAATAATGCGTAAACGATATGCCCGCCATCCAGTTGGCCGATTGGCAACAGATTGAGCGAGGTGACAAACAATCCAATCCAGCCGGCGAACGCAACGGAACCAATCGCGATGTCATATCCGGCAGGCGCTGTCTTTCCCAGAACAGTCGCAATGAAAGTAAAGGCCAACGGGTCTCCGAGTTGTAACCCTCCTGAAAATTGTTCCCGGATGACGGTCTCTGGGGAGGAGAGACCGACGACGATTGCCACAACCGAGACAACAAATCCTGCAATCGGGCCGGCTGCCCCAATATCTAACAATGCCTGTTTTCTAAGAATCGGGGATTGGATACGAATGAAGGCGCCAAACGTCCCAATACCAAACGGGAACCATGGTCCCGGGACGAAATAGGGAAGAGTTGTGGAAACGCCATATTGTTGGGCCGTCAGATAGTGACCCATCTCATGAACAAATAGAATGGACAACAATGTAAAAGAAAACGGGATGCCCTTGATTATGTCCTCTGGATGGGACCATGGACGGCCACCCTCCTGATACGCTCCCGCCAACAGAGTCGTTCCAATCGTGAGAAGAAAGAGAACAACGGGAACAATCAGGCGTCGCCCCCCCTCTTTTCCTTCTACAACAGCGACATCAATTATGTCACCAGACTCTTCTTCATGAGAAGAAAGGGAAGGCAGAGGATCTTCATTTTGGTTCATACCCCTCCCTCATGTCCGATACATCTGACATCGGTAAGATCACAACACAATCACCTGTTTTAAGGTGAAGGGAGGTTTCATCGGCATCAACAAGAACCCCTTTATAGAGAACCCCCTGATAAACGATTTCAACTTGTTTGCCTTTCAGGATTTGTAATGGACTCATCAAGCGACTGTACCCCAATTGTCTCTCAAGTGAATTTGTAGCCTGTGAGAAAAGAAGTAGAACTGGATATAGAGAAAAAACCCTGTGTTTGGTCGGGGCGAGAGGATTTGAACCTCCGACCCCATGGTCCCGAACCATGTGCGCTACCAAGCTGCGCTACGCCCCGTTCTTTCAAAAGAACATTTCTGGCAACAACTCAAGGGCGTCTCCAAAAACCGCGCAACGCAACAATCGGATCGTGCAGCAGGTTTTTAGAGGTGCCCTCAAGCAGATAGGCTTACTACTGCATCCTCCGGACTTTTCTCATTATCCAGTGTCGGACGAAGCTCGTCCTTCAGATAGGGCGATCTCGCATACGCAGCACGGTACTCTGGAAAACCGGTCCCTGCAGGAATGAGCCTTCCGACAATCACGTTTTCTTTTAGCCCCAACAGATCATCTGTCTTCCCCAATATCGCCGTCTCCGTCAGGACCCGCGTCGTTTCCTGGAAAGAGGCCGCAGAGATAAAACTCTCGGTCGAAAGCGCCGCCTTCGTAATTCCCATAAAGATCGGTTTTCCAATGGCCGGCCTCTGTCCCTGCATGATCACTCGTTCGTTCTCGTCGGCAAACGAAAACTTGTCCACATGGGCCCCTACCAGAAATTCGGTCTCCCCTGGATCTTCGATCTTCACCTTGCGAAGCATCTGGCGCACAATAATCTCAATATGCTTGTCGTTGATGGAAACCCCCTGTAAGTGATAGACCTTTTGAACTTCGTCCACAAGATATTTTTGAAGCTCCATCGGCCCGAGAATATCCAAAATATCGTGTGGGTTGGCAGAGCCGTCCATCAACGCCTCCCCCGCATGAACCCAATCCCCCTCATGGACATTCACATGCTTTCCTTTGGGGATTGTGTATTCTCGGATATCGCCCATTTCATTTTTTACCATGATCTTTCGCATCCCTTTTACAACCCCCCCATACTCCACCGTGCCATCAATCTCTGAAATCACCGCCTGTTCTTTCGGTTTTCTGGCTTCAAACAGTTCGGCAACACGGGGCAACCCACCCGTAATATCCTTCGTCTTCGTCGTCTCACGTGGAATTTTTGCGATGACATCCCCTGGAAAAACCTCCTGTCTCTTCTCAACCAGAATATGAGCGCCGGCCGGAAGGAGATACCGCGCTATGGCCCCAGAAGCCGCGATCTTCAGGGTCTTCCCTGCGTCATCTTTGATGGAGACACGGGGCCTTAAATTGGAGCCAGGGTAATCCACCACCACCTTCCTGGAAAGCCCTGTCACTGTGTCCACCTCATCCCGCATCGTCTGGCCTTCAATAATGTCACCAAACGCCGTCTTCCCAGCCACCTCGGTCAAGATTGAGAGGGAATACGGATCCCACTGAACCAGCTTCTGATCCACCTGCACATTGGCGTTGTCTTTTACCTTGATCTTTGCCCCGTAGACAACGGAGTACTTCTCCTTCTCACGGCCGGCTTTGTCATAGATCGCGATCTTGCCGTTCCGGTTCATTACCACCATGTCTCCATCTTTGTTTTTCACCGTATTCAGGTTAAGATACTTGAGAATCCCCGTATTTTTTGCCGTCAGAACCGTTTGCTCAATGATTTTGCTGGCCGTTCCACCAATATGAAACGTTCGCATGGTCAACTGTGTCCCCGGTTCTCCAATGGATTGAGCCGCTACAATTCCGACCGCTTCTCCCCGTTCAACCAAACGACCTCGTGAGAGATCCCGCCCGTAACACCTGGCACAAACTCCACGTTTCGCTTGGCAGGTGACCACAGAACGAATCCGGACCTGATCAATACCGGCATCAATCACTGCACGCGTCTTTTCTTCGTCCAACTCCTCCTGATCGGAGCAGAGCAGCTCCCCCGTAACGGGATCACGAATATCCTCTGCGGCAATACGACCCAACAACCGATCCTCAATGGGTTGAATCACCTCTCCTCCCTCCACCAAGGCCGACACCGTAATCCCATCCATCGTCCCACAATCATCCTGATTTACAATGATATCCTGCGCCACATCCACCAAACGGCGGGTCAGATAGCCGGAATTGGCAGTCTTCAAGGCAGTATCGGCCAACCCCTTTCTTGCCCCATGTGTGGAGATAAAATATTCCAACACGGTCAACCCCTCTCTAAAGTTGGCCGTAATCGGGGTCTCAATAATTTCGCCGGATGGCTTTGCCATCAGACCCCTCATCCCACCCAACTGACGAATCTGCTGGGCACTCCCACGCGCACCCGAATCGGCCATCATGTAAATCGAATTGAACGCCCTCTCTTGTCTTGTTCCCGGCCCTTTTGCGGGGGTCTCGCCCCTTTTAACCATCTCTTCTTCGTCTGCCAATCCTTTCATCATCTCGCCCGCAACCGCTTCGGTCACATGTGCCCAAATATCAACAGTCTTGTTATACCGTTCCCCATGGGTAATCAACCCCTCCGCATATTGCTTCTCGGTATCGCGCACGTCCATCCTCGCTTTACTGAGAATCACCTCCTTATTCACTGGAATCCGCATATCGTCGATACAGATTGAAAGGCCGGCACGGGTGGCATACAGATACCCTGTTTTTTTGATACGATCGAGAAGCAGAACGGTATGACGCTGTCCTGAGAGACGATAAACGATGTCAATCAATTTCACCATCTCTTTCTTGGTCATGACTTTATTGACCCAGGCAAATGGAACCCCTTCCGGAAGCAACGCTCCAAAAATGATCCGCCCCACAGTGGTATCTACCATCACCCCATCCATCCTCACTTTGATCGGGGCATGCTCCTCAACCGCTTCGTGATAAAAGGCAACCTCCACTTCTTGCGGAGAGGAGAAAATTTGGCCCGATCCCTTCGCCCCAGCCCGTTCTTTGGTGAGCCAATAGCACCCCAATACCATATCCTGTGAAGGAACCATAATCGGCTTTCCATTGGCAGGAGAGAGGAGGTTATTGACCGACATCATTAAAACACGCATCTCCACTTGCGCCTCCACGGAAAGCGGGACATGAACCGCCATCTGGTCTCCATCAAAATCAGCGTTGAAAGCGGCGCACACCAAGGGATGAAGCTGGATGGCCTTCCCCTCCACCAACACCGGATCAAATGCCTGAATTCCCAAACGATGCAGCGTCGGCGCACGGTTTAAGAGCACCGGATGTTCCCGGACCACCTCATCCAGAATATCCCATACCTCAGGCCTTTCCTCTTCCACCATTTTCTTCGCCGCCTTGATGGTACTCACAAAGCCACGCCCCTCTAGCTTGCTGAAGATGAACGGTTTGAACAATTCTATCGCCATCTTCTTGGGCAAACCACATTGATGAAGTTTCAGCTCCGGCCCCACCACAATCACCGACCGCCCTGAATAGTCCACCCGTTTTCCAAGCAGGTTTTGCCGAAAACGACCTTGCTTACCACGCAACAGGTCGGAAAGCGATTTAAGAGGGCGTTTATTCTGTCCGCGAATGGCTCGGCCCCGCCGGCCATTATCGAAGAGGGCATCCACCGCTTCTTGCAACATTCGTTTTTCGTTATAGATAATGACAGAAGGTGCCTTTAGCTCCATCAGTCGCTTCAGACGATTATTACGGTTGATGACACGCCGATAGAGATCGTTCAGATCGGAAGCTGCAAACCGTCCACCGTCTAGTGGAACCAGTGGCCTGAGATCAGGGGGGAGAACAGGGATAACATCCAAGATCATCCATTTCGGATCGTTTCCGGATTTTCGGAACGCTTCGATCACCTTGAGCCGTTTTGCCAATTTCTTTTTTACCGCAGCCGAAGAGGCCTCGCTGATTCGCGTATGCAGTTTGGTCCACTCCCCTTCCAAGTCAATTTTATTCAACAATGCCCGAATCGCCTCGGCGCCCATTTCCGCGACAAATCCGTTCTGACCATATTCATCAATTGCAGCATGGTACTCGGCTTCATCCAATAATTCTTTTTCTACAAGATTGCTTTCTTTAGGATCAATGACCACATAATGATCAAAATAAAGAACCCGTTCCAGATTTTTAAGTGTCATATCCAAGAGGAGTCCAATCCGGCTCGGCACCCCCTTCAAAAACCAGATATGCGCGACAGGAGAAGCCAGCTCAATATGTCCCATCCGTTCCCGGCGAACTTTTGCCTGAATAACCTCGACCCCGCATTTTTCGCATACAATACCGCGGTGCTTCATCCGTTTATATTTTCCGCAGTTGCATTCCCAATCCTTAACAGGGCCAAAGATACGCGCGCAGAAAAGACCGTCCCGTTCCGGCTTGAAGGAACGATAGTTGATTGTCTCCGGCTTTTTCACCTCTCCATATGACCACGAACGGATCTTTTCAGATGAGGCAACACAGATGCGGATACGCTCAAAAGAGAGCGCCTCTTGTGATTTCTTAAACACACTGTTTAACGCTTGCCACCTATCTACCTTCGCAATGGTTTCCATATTTTTTATTCCCCAAGTTATGAGTTGACAGATTTGCCTAGAAGCGTCTCTTTCCGACTCAATTCAACATCAAGCCCCAGACTTTGAAGCTCCTTGACCAGGACATTAAACGATTCAGGCAGTCCCGGCTCCAAAAACGGTTCTCCTTTTACAATTGCCTCATAAATCAACGACCGACCCGGAACGTCATCCGACTTCACCGTCAAAAACTCTTGTAACGTATAAGCAGCCCCATATGCCTGTAATGCCCAGACCTCCATTTCTCCCAACCGCTGACCCCCGAATTGTGCCTTACCACCCAATGGCTGCTGCGTCACCAGTGAATACGGCCCGATAGACCTCGCATGTAGTTTATCATCCACCATGTGGTGCAGCTTCATCATATACATAGAACCCACCGTCACCGGCCGCTTAAACGGCTCTCCAGTTCTCCCATCACGCAATATGATTTGTCCACTCTCTGGAAGACCCGCTTCCACCAACATCGCTTTGATCTCTTTTTCCGTCGCGCCATCAAAAACAGGGGTCTCTACCATGATACCGAGCGTATGTGCCGCCCACCCCAAGTGGGCCTCCAAAATCTGCCCCACATTCATACGGGATGGAACACCCAGTGGGTTGAGAACCATATCCACCGGCGTGCCATCCGGCATGTAAGGCATCTCCTCCTCCGGCAGTACACGAGACACAACCCCCTTGTTCCCATGCCGTCCAGCCATTTTGTCCCCCACCTGGATTTTTCGTTTGACCGCGACATAGACCTTTACCAATTTGAGAACGCCGGGGGGCAACTCATCTCCCCGCTTTAGCCGTCCTGCCCGCTCATCATAGACCGCCTGAATCTCCTCCACCGTTTCTTTGGCAAACGCCTCAAGCCGATCAACCCGTTCCTGTTCGTCAGACTCCAACAAAAAGAGATCTCTTAGATCTGCATCAGGAATGGTTTTCAACACTGTTTCGGTTATTTTCGATTTCTTTTTGAGGAGAATCCCCCCCGTCTCTGAATTAAGGACATCCACCCCAACCGCCCGATCCAACAGAAACTCCCTAATCTTTTTATTCTTTTCTTCTGCGATGATCCGCAACTCGTCATGATGATCCCGCTGAAGCTGGATGAGGTTTTCGTGGCCAATGACTTGGGCATGATCTTCCCTTTCAACATTCCGACGTGAAGAAATCTTGACGTCCACCACCACCCCCTCTACTCCGGGAGGAACATAGAGAGAAGCATCCTTAACATCTCCCGCCTTTTCTCCAAAAATAGCCCGCAACAATTTCTCCTCCGGTGTCACGGGAGTCTCTCCTTTGGGGGTGACCTTTCCAATCAAAATATCCCCTTGTTTGATTTCTGCCCCGATCCGAACAATCCCTGATTCATCGAGATCTTTAATCGCATCCTCGCTAATATTGGGAATGTCTTGCGTGATCTCCTCCTTCCCCAGCTTCGTCTCTCGGGCTTCTAGATCAAACACTTCTATGTGAATAGAAGAAAAGCGGTCTTCCTTGACCAACCGTTCTGAAATAAGGATGGCATCTTCAAAATTGTATCCACCCCACGGCATAAAGGCGACCAAGATATTCTGTCCAAGCGCCAAATTTCCTCTCGAAATGGAAGGCCCATCGGCCAGAAGATCACCCGCCTCCACAATATCTCCCACATCCACCAACGGTTTCTGGTGAATACAGGTGCTCTGATTTGACCTCTGGAACTTCGCCATCCGATAAATGTCGAACCCTGTAATCGCATCTTCTTCCGACTTCCGTTTTCTTCCCTCCGCCACTTTTATAGAGATCCGCGTTGCGTCTACACTCTCAACCACCCCCCCCCGCTTTGCAAAAATGACATGTCCCGAATCACGGGCAATCACCTGTTCCATCCCGGTGCCAACCAATGGCGCTTCCGCTCTAATCAGTGGAACCGCTTGCCGCTGCATGTTCGATCCCATCAATGCCCTGTTGGCATCATCATGTTCCAAAAAGGGAATGAGCGCCGTCACAACACTCACTATCTGCTTGGGGGAAACGTCCATATAGTCAACCTTTTCCGGCGGGACAGCCACAAATTCTCCCATATGACGAGCCGAAACAGACTCGGCCAATATTTTTCCACGACCATCCATCGGGGTGTTAAACTGGCCCACAAATCCTCTGTCACTGTCAATAGCGGAGAGGTAAACCACTTCATCCGATACCCGGCCATTCACCACTTTCCGGTGCGGCGATTCAATAAACCCAAACTCGTTGATCCTGCCATATGTCGCAAGTGACATAATCAGACCAATATTCGGGCCTTCCGGTGTCTCAATCGGACAAATCCGACCATAGTGACTGGGATGCACATCGCGTACCTCAAAGCCGGCCCGCTCTCGCGTTAGCCCCCCTGGTCCCAAGGCAGACATACGCCGCTTATGAGTAATCTCGGCCAACGGATTGGTCTGGTCCATGAATTGGGAAAGCTGGCTGCTCATAAAAAACTCTCTGATGGCCGACAGCACCGGCTTGGCATTGATGAGGTCATGGGGGAGGACCGTCTCCATCTCCATGGTGTTCATCCGTTCCTTAACCGTCCGCTCCATCCGAATCAACCCGACCCGAAATTGGTTCTCAAGCAACTCCCCCACCGACCGAACGCGCCGATTTCCCAAGTGATCAATGTCATCAATTTCACCCTTCCCTGCCCTCAATTGCACCAGATAGCGCACGACTTCTATCACATCAAGATCCGTCATTGTTCGTGTGGTCAAAGGAACATCCAGCGAAAGTTTTTTGTTCAGTTTCATTCGCCCCACAGATGAAAGATCATATTGTTTGAAATTAAAAAACAGATTTTCAAACAGCAGTCTCGCAGCATCCACGGTCGGAGTCTCTCCAGGGCGAACCCTTCTGTAAATCTCGACTTTTGCCTCGTCTGGAGAAACAATCTTTTCCGTCATCATCGTGTCCCGGATGACGGGAAGTGTATTGATGTTGTCTATGTGGAGCAGCTTGAATGCCCGAACACCGGAAGCCACAATCCGGTCCACATCATCGTCTGTGATGTTTTTTCTCTTTTCAAGAATAAGATCGCCAGTCTCGGGATGAAGAATATCTTCTAATGTCGTCTTTCCAACCAATTCTTCACGTGGGTAAAGCACTTCTTTGATTCCCTCACTCCGCATCCGCCGAATGATCGCCTTGGTCAGCCCCCCCCCTTTCTTCACCAAAACTTCTTTTTCCCTGTCCAGAAAATTAATAGGGGCCTGGATACCGGTATGGATCTCAGGATCCAGTCGTCTGAATACCGATCCCTCCACAACACTCACTTCTTCAATCGGATAAAACAGCTTTAAGATAGTCTCTTCGATCGTTTTCCCTTCTATTTTCCCTTCTCGTCCCTCTACCACAAATCGTTTGTCGTCTTTTTTGCCCTCCTCTTTTATAAAGGCCTTCAGAAATGCGGTGACAGGGAATTTTCTTCGGCGATCAATTCGGACGTACAGTATGTCCTTCGCGTCAAATTCAAAATCAAGCCACGACCCCCGATACGGAATGATTCGAGCCGAATAAAGAACCTTTCCGCTGGGATGAACTTTCCCTTTGTCGTGTGTAAAAAAGGCTCCCGAGGAACGCTGGAGCTGGCTCACCACAACCCGTTCAATTCCGTTCACCAGAAAGGTCCCGTTCTCAGTCATCAACGGAAGCTCCCCCATGTAAATCTCCTGTTCCCGAATATCCTTGACCGTTTTGCCCCCCCCCGGCTCTTTGTCCCACACCACCAGCCGAACACGAATCTTCAACGAGGCGGCGTAGGTCATCCCCCTCTCCAAACACTCTGATAGGTCATACTTAGGATCTCCAATCGAGTACTCTATAAACTCAACCAAGACAGATTGATTATAGTCTGAGATGGGGAAAACACTGGTAAAAGCAGCTTGAAGACCAATGTCTTTGCGTTGGGCAGTGGGAATTCCTCTTTGGAGAAACCATAGATACGATTGTTTTTGAATCTCAAGGAGATTGCGAATCTCGATTTTTGTGTCAAACTTCGAAAAACTTCTGCGTACAATGCTTCCCTTCGGATTGGACATCTGACTATTACCCTCCTAGCTGGATCATCTCGATCTTTTTATAATTTCCTGTATGAAATCCTGCGGGGGATAAAATCGCCTCTGCCCGTTTCTCAGAATAGCGATCTTCCCGTTTTTCCCAAATCGCCCGAATTTCCTGTTCAATCTCTCCATCGGTGGCGCCCCCCCGTATCAGGGGCCTGAGGTCGTGGCCTTGCTGCGAAAAGAGGCAGGTAACGACCCTCCCATCCGCTGTGAGCCGCGCCCTCATACAATCAGAACAGAACGGCTCCGTCACCGACGCGATCACCTCAATACAACCCGCACCTTCTAGCTCGTACGCAATAGCCGTCCCCCCCACCTTCTCTCGGCCCAGTTCTCTCAAGCGATAACGGGTTTTTATGATCTGTACGATTTCTTTTTTGGAAACAATCTGATCCGACGCCCACCCGTTTGTATTCCCAACGTCCATGTATTCAATGAAGCGAATGGTAAACCGATTTTCAGTCGCAAAATCAACCAAACGGAGGATATCCTCTTCATGCCCCCCGCGGGTCACCACCGCATTGAGCTTAATGTTCGTGAAACCAGCCTCGCGAGCTGCCATCAACCCACTGATGACGTCGGCTAACCGTCCCCTCTTCGTCGTTCGATGAAATTTGTCTGGATCAAGCGTATCCAAACTTACATTGATCCGTTTCAGTCCAGCCCTCCAGAGGGAGAGAGCCTGCGCCGCCAAATAAGAACCGTTTGTAGTGATGGACAGGTCCTTTATTTCTGAAATGATTGAAAGACGCTCGACCAACACCGCCAAGTTTTTCCGAACCAACGGTTCCCCACCCGTCAGCCGAACCTTCGTGACCCCCAATCGGGTAGAGATCAGAACCACCCGTTCAATCTCTTCGTACGTCAGAAGTTCCGATCGCTCCACTAACGTATACCGGTCATCCGGCATACAATAGAAACAACGAAAATTACAACGATCCGTGACAGAGACCCGTAACTCCCCGAACAA
>Ga0209082_1000544_pt1 | contig 12443 bp, 10 predicted proteins | sample ColdCreekSource_FD_184127 | JGI IMG/M metagenome (GOLD analysis project Ga0209082, IMG submission 184127) | Groundwater microbial communities from Cold Creek, Nevada to study Microbial Dark Matter (Phase II) - Cold Creek Source (SPAdes) (version 3) | ecosystem: Environmental > Aquatic > Deep...
GGAAGATACAACGATATGGGATGCAGGCGGGGTAGGGAAGTGGGGGGATGGATAAAAAGAGGGAGTAAAGGACAGGAAACAAGGGGATTTCAAGAGGAGATTGACGGAGAATGACATTGCGAGTATAAGAAAAACAGATAGATCCTTCTAAAAAATGAGCAAAAGGAAGAATGGCAATCCATGAAAAGGATTTATTTACAGTCTCGTTAGGCTGAACGTGTCCAGATATATATGACCTCTCACATACCCTACACACCACCGGCATTTAGATCAGACGCGTTCAACTGCCCGTTCTGCCATGCCTACGCCAAACAAGCTTGGGGACGCCCTGTGAAGGATGCCGGAGGCACCAACTACGGCCGAGGAGATGATCTCGTAATTGCCCGTTGCGACCGTTGTGGCCGCTTCTCGATCTGGGTAGACGGTCACATGATTTACCCTCTCTCGCACACGGTTGCACCCCCAAACCTTGATCTCTCGAAGGAGGTCGCGGGCGACTATGAAGAAGCACGCGCCATCCTCTCGCGATCCTCTCGCGGAGCTTCTGCGCTTCTCCGGCTCGCGATTCAGAAAATGTGTAAGGAACTCGGGGAACAGGGGCACAACATCAACGACGATATTGCCAGCCTTGTGAAGAAAGGGTTGCCTGTGAAGGTACAAAAGGCTCTGGACACCGTTCGCGTAGTTGGCAACAACAGCGTTCACCCTGGCCAAATTGACTTACGCGACAATGCCGAGGTTTCTAAGCAGCTCTTCGGCCTGGTCAACATCATCGCGGACGTTATGATAACTCAGCCAAAGCACATTGAAGAGCTATACAACTCCACAGTTCCTGACGCTCAGCGCAACGCTATCAAGAGGAGGGACTCGTCAGACTAACATGCGCTTGGGAACGGGGTCCGTGCTTGCGTTATTGCATTGTTATTGTGTTAAGTAGATTGGCCTCTGCGTGAAATCCGTGGTAGTTGGCGGTCAAGCTCTTTTGACAAATTGAGTCGGTTTGTTATAGGGTTGCCAGTCGGGTAATTGGGGCATCTAAATTATTGTGCCTTGTGTTTGTAGACATTGCCTGTGGAGCCTAACCATGCAATGGAGCCGACCGCAAATAGCGTGGTTTTTTTAGTCCATGTCTTTTCGCGGCGGCTCATTTTAATCGTTGAAGTTGTAGGAAAACCTTCAAAACCCTTTAAAATAGGGGAAAAAGCATCAAGAAGTGCTTTTTGTTTTTTTCATGCAACATTCTCCCATAAAGAATGTTGCACTTGGAACTAGAGCGCGCCCCTATTCCTTTAAAAATCCAGCAAAGAACTAAAACACTTGAATCACAATAACTTATTCACCACTTTGCCGTAGCCCTGATTGGAAGAGACTGTAATTTGACAATTTTCTTTTTGTTGTGATAGTGTCCGCTGCTGTTTACTTTAGCGAATGAAACGGGAGGCGTATCATGAAAAAATATCTTTTGGCCCCAGGCCCCACACAGGTTTCGCCCGAGGTTCTCTTGGCCATGGCCCAGCCGATTATTCACCACCGTGCCCCCGAATTCGCCACCCTGCTTGATCGGGTTAAGCAAGACCTCAAATGGCTCTTCCAAACACAAAATGATGTCCTCATTATTGTCTCAACTGGTACCGGCGCGATGGAAGGATCGGTCACCAACTTTTTGTCACCGGGTGATAAGGCGCTGGTGGTCAACGGTGGAAAATTTGGCGAACGGTGGCTCAAGATATGTCAGGCCTACGGTGTTAAGACGGAAGAACTCAAAGTAGAATGGGGGTATGGTGTCAGTCCAGCCGCTGTGCAGGCTGCCCTGCAAAAAGATTCTTCTATCAAGGCTGTCTTCACGCAGGCGTCAGAGACCTCCACCGGTGTAGCCCACCCCATCCAGCAAATCGCCGAGATTGTTCGGGGATATGAGAATTGTCTGATGGTGGTAGATGCGGTTTCGGCCATGGGCGCATTCGACATTCAAACCGATGCGTGGGGGCTGGATGTGGTCGTTACCGGGTCTCAGAAGGCATTGGCGCTTCCCCCCGGACTTGCCTTCGTTTCCATCTCCGAAAAGGGATGGCGACAGGCAGAGAAGGCAAAGAACTCAAAATTTTATTTCAATTTCAAAAAAGAACGGGATGCGTTATCAAAAAATCAAACCGCCTTCACTGCAGCCGTCTCCATGGTTGTTGCCTTGGATCGCTCTCTTTCCATGCTCAAACAAGAAGGGCTTCCCAACGTTTTCGCTCGGCATCGCCTGTTGGCGCGGGCGACGCAGGAGGCCATGAAGGCGATTGGTCTTTCGCTCTTTCCAAAGGAATATCCGAGTGACGCCGTGACAGCCATCTCGTCGCCCGAAGGATACGATGGGCAGACGATCTACAAAGATCTCCGGGTAAAGTATGGGATCACTGCAGCCGGTGGACAAGACCATTTGAAAGGCAAGGTTTTTCGGATTGCCAACATGGGATACATTGATGTGTTCGATGTGATTATCGCAGTGGCTGCGGTCGAAATGGTGCTGAAGGGAATGGGGTATCCGGTTAAACTGGGGACGGGTGTCGGGGTTGCTCAGGAAATTTTATTAAAGAAATAGGAAGCAATGAAAGTTTTAGTCAGTGACTCCCTTTCCGATTCTGGGATAGAGATATTAACACAAGCGGGCCTTTCGGTCTCCGTCAAGACGAAACTCACGCCGGCCCAGCTCATAGAAGAGATCGGGGAATACGATGGATTGATTATTCGGAGTGGGACCAAGGTTACAGCCGATGTCGCGAAGGCTGCGAAGCGCCTTAAAATCATCGGCCGGGCTGGCTCCGGTCTCGACAATGTGGACCTCCCCGCCGCAACCAAGCAGGGGATCGTTGTCATGAACACCCCCGGTGGCAATACCATCACAACGGCCGAGCATACCTTTTCTTTGATCTTTTCGATGGCGCGTCAAATTCCCCAGGCCAACGCCTCTGTCAAATCAGGGAAATGGGAAAAGAATCGGTTTATGGGGATGGAGCTTTTCAACAAGACGTTGGGTGTGATTGGGGTTGGTCAGATTGGAAGTCACGTTGCCAAGATCGCACTGGGGGCGGGGATGCGCGTGATTGCTTATGATGCGTACCTTTCACAAGAACGGGCGAGCAAAATTGGGGTACGGATGGTGGACATGAAGACCCTTTATGCCGAGTCGGATATCATCACGCTTCATACACCCCTCACGGCTGAAACAAAATACCTCATTGATGCGGATGCCATTGGAAAAATGAAGACAGGGGTTCGGATTGTCAATTGCGCACGCGGTGGTATCGTCAACGAAAAGGATTTGTATGATGCAATGGTTTCTGGAAGGGTGGCGGCGGCGGCGTTTGATGTGTTTGAAAAGGAACCGGTAGACCCTGCCCATCCTCTCTTGACGCTTGATAACTTTATCTGTGCGCCCCACTTGGGTGCCGCCACGTTAGAGGCACAGGAAAACGTTGCGACGGCGATCGCGGAGCAGGTGGTTGATTTTCTGGTTCGTGGGGTGGTGCGGTTTGCTGTCAACCTCCCCTCCATTCCGGCAGACCTGCTCTCCACGGTAACCCCCTATGTCTATTTGGCGGAGAAGATCGGATCGTTCATTGGTCAGACAATTGGGGGGGCACTGTCAAAAATCTCTATTGAATATGCCGGAGAGGTCTCTGCCCTTCAGTTTGCCCCCATGACAGTTGCGGCGATCAAAGCGATTCTCTCTCCAGTGCTCCAGGAAACGGTGAACGTTGTGAATGCACCGGCCCTCTGCAAGGAACGGGGGATAGCGGTCACGGAGACAAAAGGTAATGAATCCGGCAACTTTACCAGTCTGATCCGAATTACGGTGGAGGCGGGGAATCAAACGAGGTCGGTCTCCGGTGCGATTTTTAATAAAAATGAGCCGCGATTTGTGGAGATTGATCAGGTGGCGTTGGAGGTCATCCCCGATGGAGCGATGCTTTATCTTCTGAACGAGGACAGGCCGGGAGTGATCGGTGGGATTGGACAACTTCTCGCCAAAAATCAGATCAACATTTCTCGTATGCAGTTAGGGCGAGAGCGGCCAGGGGGAAAGGCCATCTCGGTGGTGGGAGTTGATTCGATCGTCACGGATGATCTGATTGCTGAAATCAGAAAACTCCCTTTTCTCATTTCTGTTAGGCAGGTACAGTTGTAATCGGAGGGATGAAGAATGGATGATGTCGTGATCGCGCAGCGGAGGCCCTATGTCAGTAAAACGGAGACGGGGAGTTATTGGTGGTGCCAATGTGGCCGATCAAAAAGTCAGCCGTTTTGTGATGGTTCGCATGTTGGAACAGGGTTGGAGCCTGTGGAAGTAAAAATCACGGAACCGAAATCTATTGCTTGGTGTGGATGCAAAAAGACCGGCACCCCTCCTTTCTGTGATGGGACCCACTCCAGCCTCCCTCTGTAAGTGTCTGTAAAGGGCTTTGCGAGCGCGTCCCAGAACATCATCAAGGTCGGTCGCCACGTGTCTCTGGGGGGCCTTCTTTTTCCGCTCGCAAGGTGTCGATGTAATAGACAATCGCAAGGGCATCCCGATCCCGGAGCTGAAAATTGGGCATCTTGGTGTCCGGCTTGATAGACTGTGGATTTTTAATCCACCGATAAACGTAATCAGGTCTTAACCGAAATCCAGCACGACTGAGTGACGGCCCCACAACACCCCCTACCCCATTCACGGAATGACAACCGGTACAACCGTACTTCTCTTCAAAGAGACGCCGTCCAATCCGAACGAGCTTCTGTTTTGCCTCCTCCGGACTCACGACCTCGCCACCCTCCCCTTCCTCCGCAGGAATCTCCAAACTCACCTTGTGTATTGCAGGAAATTTCGGACGCTCTCTTCCGGCACCAGAGGGAAGCACCACCTTTGACTGGCTGTTCTTATGAAGTGTTCTTAAATAAGCCACCAATGCCCACCGTTCCTCTTCCGAGAAGAGACCCCCAAAGGGGGGCATAAAGGGCGACTTGCTGATGCCCGCTCCCCCTTTTGTGATCGCCTCAAAGAGTTCCTCGTTTGTTCTGCCAGCCATGTACGGCTCATTGCCATCAGTATGATCGCGAGGCTTCGGATCAAGGTTAATCGCATTAAACCCATCCCCCTGTCCCGACGTTCCGTGACAATGGGTACAGTAATAGCCGTACAAATGCTTCCCCTGACTCTCCAGAGAGTTGCCCCCCAACAATCCACACCCAGAGGTCAACGAGATCAGAAAAAGCCCCACCCAAATACCAACTCGATTCGTTCTGCTCATTTCTTTTTCCGTGCTCTTTTAATGAAGAATATCTCCAGCGCCCCGGCAATGACAACAGCCAATCCGGAGTAGACATAGACCGCCGGTGGGACACTTTTTTCAATAAATAAAAAATACCAGGAAGAAACTGATCGCCGAAGCCCCACCTCTCCGTTAAAACCGTCCCACGCATGAAATGAAATCGGCACCATCGTACCCGACTCAATTGGCGTAAACGTGGCGGGGTCGTCAGAGACCATCGGCCGCTTCATCACCACCTTCCAATGCCCGTTACTATATGCTCCCTTTCCAGAAACACTTTGTGTCTTGATCGGGGTCACCGGATTTTTATGGCCGTTCGCCATCAATACTTCAACGGAGTTTCCAAGTGTCGGATCGTCGTCCACATCAGCCTTCCAGTAATAAAGATTGACTGGCTTCTCTTTGCTGCCGAGTAAAAAGTGGGGAAGCTCTGGGCTGTCTGGGATTTTCACCGCCACCTGGATTGCGACTGCATCTCTGTACGGCCCCTGAGGCCGAATGTCCGGCGGATAAAGAACCGGATAGGTTTCATACGATTTTGTCTTCCGCTTTTCCTTCGCCTCCGGCTCTACCCCTTCCGTCATAAATGAGAAACCGGGTAAAGGTTCTTCGTGGATGGTGTTGGGCCGACGGTCGTCATACTCCAACAAAAAGGCAACATCCTTGCCATTGTAAATCGTTCGGACAGAAAGCAGGTCAATGGAAGGGTGCTGGTTTCTGGGGGGGGCTGTCACCTGGCCACTCAACGGGACATCAATATAGTCCACCCCATCCCATATTTTGTCGTTCGGATCCAGTGAAATTTCCCCTGCCACAAGCTTCGGCTTGATGATCACGTCCTTGAATTCTTTTAACTGTTTCTGCAACGACTTCACATAGTGCGCCACATCCCATCTCTGCTCATCACTCAATTTAATCGGATTGTCTGGGCGCTTGTCGGAGAAAGAAGGCATCCCACTGGAAAAAATTCCGGTGGTGATTCGGGTAAAAATCTGTTTCGCCTCGTTTCCCCCTTTGTACTTCCACGACTGGGTCAGATTGCGCGGCAAGACAGGGTTCCCCCATATATCCTTTAACGCAACAATCATGGCCCCATCCCCACGCCCCTCACTTCCATGACAGATAAAGCAATTGGCCACTTTCTCAAAAATCTCTTTCCCCTTCGCAATCCCCTCGGGAGTTGTGGGAGGCTCGGCCGGAACTGTAATCGCTTCACGTGGCGTGTTGGGATCAAATTCCTTTGGGAAAAAAGAGGCCTGTTCGTAGAAGACCACCTGCCATCGTTCTTCTTCGGAGAGGAGCGCCTTCCATGACGGCATGGCCGTTCCTGGGATACCACGCGTCAAGATACGAAAGTGGTCTTCGTCTGTGGGGAAGGCGTCCCACACGGTCGTCTTTATTTTCAAGATGCCACGCCTGAAATCCCGTGGACGAGGATCGAGGAAAACTGCGACCGGGCCATCACTTGCCCCGTTTTCTCCATGACAGGGGAGACACCGCTTGATATAGATGGCTTTTCCTTTTGCAATGTTTTCCGCCGTGCGGGCAGGCTTGCTGACAGGAGGTTCCTCCGGAATGAAGGGAAGCGACTCCTGAGCAAAAACGCCCGTTGAGGTGAACGCCGACAACAACAAACCCAAAACACAAGCATGTTTATATGAATTTAGCATCTCTTTAATCCCTTGCAACTACTCAGGTCGCTATCCCTTAGCAGATTACTCTTTATGTTTTTCCGGTTTTCTGGGCTCAACTCCAGCCGTGCTGTAATCAGCCAGGATGATCCTCCACATATCTTCTTCCTCAATCTCACCCTTCCATGCGGGCATCGCCGAATCCCATGGACTGGACTCTGCAGGCAACCCAAATGCCCCTTCGTTCACACGCCAGAAGAGGAACGGCTCCACCACCGTCGCAATCGTGCCGGGATCGGTAAAATCCGCAGGACGCAACCGGAATCCCCATGCCATCGGGCCATTCCCATCTGCCTTCGACCCATGACAGGGCCGACAATTCAGTTGAAAGAGATCCCGCCCCTCCGCCGTCATCTCCTCCACAAACATCTCCTTCGCCTCAGCCACAGGGACCGCCAGTCCCTTCTCCTCCATATATTTTTTTACCCGCTCCTCGCTCGGATCGCGCAATGGGTTGACCAACTTTTCGAATCGCCCCGGAATGGTTGGGTGCTGCACCCGAATGCCGGTACGAGACTGTACCTTCGGGACATTTTTTGAATAGGTTCCCCATCCCACCAAAAGCGGAATCATGACAAGAACCAAGCCACGCAACATCCCAAAGAGACCCTTCTGTCCACCTCTGAGAAAGGCATGAATCGGCTCCATAAATGCATCCATCTTTTGATCGCTGGTGGTAATGAAAATGGCAAGCCCGATCGTCGTCAGGACGAGGTAGATAAACATCAAGCTCGCAGGAAGAGGCAAAACACGATCCCTTCCCACAATCTTCATTGAAACGTAGGGGGCCAGAAACTTGAAGATCAAATAGACAATCAGAAGCGTCAGGACACTCCCTAAAAACAGCGAGAATCCTTTATTTTTCTTTTCAGCCATGAAACACATCTCCTTTTTTTACGTCAGCGACACCAGAAACGCCACCAGATCGTGGAACTGCTGCATGGTTAAAATTTCCTTGAAATTCCCCGGCATGATGGATAATTTCTGCGGAACCACCTTCTCTATATTTTCTTTTTCGATTTTACGGATCTCACCCTCATCGTCCATCAGCTCAATCCCCGTGCTATCCTCCGCCCTTTTTACGCCGGTCACAAATTCATTGTCTTTTGTTATCACCAGGTAAGGCTCAAAACCGGAGGCAATCACTTTAGAAGGCTCAAGGATGGATTCCATGATGTACTCAGCCGACCGCGTTCCACCGACATTCGTCAATTCCGGCCCGACCTTCCCCCCGTTCCCTTTCACCGTATGACACTTACCACACGGTACCGGACTGGAAGGATCAAAAAAGAAAGCCTCCCCTTGCGCAGGGTCCCCGACCAGAAGCGGCTTCGCTGCCCCGCCAGAATCTCCGCTCTCTGCCTGAAGCGCCTTAACATTTTTCTTTAGTTCGGCAAAGATCGGACTGTTTGCAATGGCCGCAAGATCCACCTCACCGCCATAACTCTGTAAAAACGCATCGACCGCCATCTCTTCGTCAAGGTTCAATCCAATTGGCGGTTTCCAGATTACCGGCATTTCGTTCTTGAACCCCTCCACGACATAGGCGCTCGGATTGAAATGGCTTTCAATGATGTAATCGGTTGGCGTGTACGATTTACCCGTCTTGGCCTTTATTTCTTCAGCACGCAAGGCGGCCCGCTGAATAATCGGACGATCAAACGGGGCGTCGGCGCCCTCCACGATCCCAAGGTTGGGACACCGAATCGCGCTCCCCTCGTTTCCAAGGCTGTGACAGGTAGAGCATTTCCCCTTTCCAAAAAAGATCTCTTTTCCCATCTCCGGCCCCACTGCGGTAGAAACCGCTCCGCGATGCCCCTGACCCGATATGTCGGTAATGACCTCCGCAACGTAGATGTAGACCCCTAATATACAGAGGACAAAGAACAGACTCCGCAGGAAGGCATGCCCTCCACCCCCTTCCCTTTTTATCTCCTCAGACATGACACCTCTCCTTACCAAACAGGGTGGCACAAGCCACAGCCCCTACGTCACCGTCGTACGATGGGCACCTTGTGTGATCCCCAACGCAGGGGTCAACGGTATTTTACTTGCTTCTATTCTAGGGCCTTCCGCAGGGGCACCCCCAGCGTGATCTCCCTTTTCCTCACTCAGACCGGTTAACCAGAAGACAAACGACACAATGCCTAGAAACGTGAGCAGACAGGCACTCACCATTTTTGCCATCGTTGCATTGGTCGGTGTGAATGACCACTCCGACGTATCCCGCAACACACCATAGATGTGCCAATCCTCACGCAGACCGGATCGGATAAATCCCATCAGACCAATGTTCAAGACAATCGCGATACACAATAATATCAGGACATACTGCGCACGTACCGGCATCTTTCCCCAGACGATGGCGCCATACTCCTCTGCCCCCTTGAAGAGATAAACATCAATGGTCGAGATGAGGATTAAACAAGTCATCATCATGGACCATTGTGTAAACGCGATGTTCCTGAGGAGCGGGTTGGCCACCGCCATAACAATGAACCCATACACCCCCAGAAAAAATGTAATGGAGAAGACGCCCATTACAAAATAAATTGCCTGTCCTATCTTCCCTTTGTTGATGAAGGTAAGGCCGATGGCAACCCAGACCATACAGATCTGAATCATCAACAAAATGGCCGGGGGTTTGGAGTATTTGGCTCGATCGGCAGGAAGGTCCAGCACCGCCGGATTCAGATGCCAGAGATAATTGGCATACCAGCCCATGATAAAGGTGCAGAGCAATCCGACACCACAGAGGACGATTTTGGCGCTCATTCCCTGTTTTGAAAATGGAATTCCATCCTTTTTATTGGCCCGACGGTATAACAAAAAACTGACAAATGTCGAAAGGATGATGAAGTTGATCACCGCATTTTTCGCCGACATCAACCCCAGAAACTTAAACGTCGGGTGATATTGTCCGCCCAAAGCGACCTGCTCCTCCGCATTGAGCGGTAGATTGTGCGGGGTCAGCCAAATGGCAAAACAGATGAGGATGATCCCCTCAATAAATTTAATGTAGCGGCTGTACCGCTCTGACCCCGGAATCCGCTCCATCCCGATCCAGAGATAATAGTTGCTCCCGATAAAGAGGGTCCCAACCAGAATCGCCTGCAAGATGAATGTCCATGAAAAGGCCCCCCCCATCATGTTGTTCCCCATCACAGAACTAACGCTGTAGACTTCACGCCCCATCCAGTAGCCGGCAAACGGGAGCGGGATGAGACCGGCCACACCGATGAAATTGGAGATATATCCCATCCAGTCGTAGTGGGCCTTTTCCGCCTGATTGGTCGCGCCGAGATATTTTACGGCCGCATAGGCCCCGCCAATGAAGCCGCCAAAGGCAACATTCCCCAAGATACGATGAATGTTGATCGGATGCCAGAGTGGGTTGTTCATTGCCTGCCATGTCGTCCCCTCAAATGCACGGGTCTCCGGATTGATTCCGACCGGGCTCATCATAAAACCGGCCCATGTATTGGCAATCATCATGAGGATCAGCCCCCAGACATTTAACAGAACCCCCAACCAGACATGCAGCCACTTTCCCTTGCCCTGCAGTTTGTCCCAAGTGTAATAGTAGAGATAAAGTGTAAACGACTCCGCAAAGAAGAGGAGGGCATAACCATAAAAGACATCGTGAAAGATATTCGACATATAGGACATGAATTTTGGATAAAGGCCAAAGAGCGAGAAGGCCAAAAGCCCTCCCAATGCCGCCGTCGTAGAAAAGGCGGCCGAGAGGAGCTTGACAAACTCGTGTGCGAGACGGTCAAATCTCGGGTCTTTTGTCTTGGCGCCGATCGCTTCGAGCGTGACGGCAAACATAGGCACCCCCAATACGAATGCGCCAAACATCAGGTGGACCTCCGCAACAAACCAGATGACCCTGCGGGAATCGAATCCAAAAAATGTTCGGTACTCGTCTTTGATGACGGTGCCATCCACTGCGAAGGCAACGCCGGATACCAGCAGGAAGGCGATGATTCCAAGATAAAGCACCGCCCCCGTCTTGATCCAGCTTTTACTTTTTTTCAAATCCATGTTATTCCTCCTTCGGTCTTCCACGTTTTGGAAGTGGGCATGACCGACTCATTGTTTCAAACCAGCGACGATAAGGAGCGCATTGTACTTGAATCGTTTTTTGAATTTCAAGTCTTCGTGTCAAACCACCGAATGAGAACCTGTTAGAGAAACGTTTCCTAAAATCGGGGTATTCTTTACTCACTTTCGAGTCGCTTTATTTCATTTTCGATGGCCCGCTCCGCCATAGACGGAAGCCTCTCATGTACCCATTTTTCGATCATCTCCTCCAGCATTTCCTGTGTTAGTACGGTTGCAATGGCCTGAGGAAGCAATTTTCTTACCAAGGGTTCAACCCTTTCTTCTACTTGCTTACAGGTTTCTTGAAGCACCTCTTTCTTTAACGAAACAGTCAAAGAAGGAAGAAATGTCTCGGCCAATGGGGCCGCATCCGAAGATATCGCAGGGTCAGGCGTGTCAACCACGGGAGGCAACGCTTCTAACGACTGTGCCGCCACTTCGGGGAGAGGAGTGATTTTGATATATCTTTTGACTACATCAATCAGTTCACGAGAATCAACAGGCATTTTTACAAAGCCCATGACACCCACCGGCCGACGTTGCACCGTGATACTTTCATCTCCCTTGGAAGAGAGCAGAATAATGGGAATGGCGCTACATTCTGGATGCCGTTGCAGTTGTTCGAGAAAACCTGAAACCGCCACTCCGTCAAGGTGTGAGTTGACCAGAATTAAATTCGGCAGCGGCTGAAAGACCAGATCGGTCAGCGACGGAAACCGTGCAACACTCAAGACATCTATCCCCTCCCTCCGAAGGGTCCACTCGGCCAGTTTTTGCAGAACCAGATTGTCGTTAATCAACAAAACACGTGCCGTTTCAGACATTGCTCATTCCTCATTATCTTACATTGTTTCAAGGTTCACGATGGGCGGGGCCATCATAGCACGGAAGGGGAAAGCTCGTGAAGCACCCCTCCTTTTAGTATGCCTGCCCGATCCGATATTTCCGCGCGCTTTGTTGGATTGTGTGCCGACATCAAAATGGCCGATCCCTCTTTTTTGAATTCCCAGATGAGGGAATGCGCCATCTCGACCCCCTGTTCGTCCAGAGAAGCAGATAGCTCATCCAGTAACAGGACAGTCGGTCGGATTAAAATTACCTTGGCGATGACCACCCGCTTTTTCATCCCGGCCGATAACACCCGGCTTTGTAGGTGTGCAAATGCCCCCATTCCCACCCGATCCAGCGCGATCTTCGCCTCTCGATTGGAGGGATAGACGCCGCGAAGGGCACAGGCAAAGAAAATATTTTCCATGACACTCAGGTCGTCGTAAAGACAGGATCCATGTCCCATATAAAAAAGATCAGACCGAACCCTTCCTTTTTCTTTGACCCCGTCATGTCCCAT
>Ga0209082_1000548_pt1 | contig 12360 bp, 13 predicted proteins | sample ColdCreekSource_FD_184127 | JGI IMG/M metagenome (GOLD analysis project Ga0209082, IMG submission 184127) | Groundwater microbial communities from Cold Creek, Nevada to study Microbial Dark Matter (Phase II) - Cold Creek Source (SPAdes) (version 3) | ecosystem: Environmental > Aquatic > Deep...
ACAACACAACTGTTGAGTCCAAGTGAGCAAAGGTTGTCGCAGGTGATGGATCGGTCAAGTCATCCGCTGGCACGTAAACGGCTTGGATAGAAGTAATAGAACCCACCTTAGTAGACGTAATACGCTCTTGCAAACGGCCCATTTCTTCAGCCAGTGTTGGCTGGTAGCCCACAGCTGAAGGCATACGACCTAACAAAGCGGACACTTCGGTACCGGCCAAGGTGTAACGGTAGATGTTGTCAACGAAGAACAAAACGTCTTTACCTTCGTCACGGAAGGATTCAGCGATGGTCAAACCTGTCAAAGCCACGCGCAAACGGTTGCCTGGCGGCTCGTTCATCTGGCCGTAAACCATCGCGACTTTAGAGTCTTCCAAGTTTTCCAAGTTCACCACGCCAGAGTCTGCCATCTCGTGGTAGAAGTCATTACCTTCACGCGTACGCTCACCCACACCCGCAAACACGGACAAACCGCTGTGTGCTTTGGCGATGTTGTTGATCAGTTCCATCATGTTTACGGTCTTGCCCACACCCGCGCCACCGAACAAACCAACTTTACCGCCCTTAGCGAACGGGCAAACCAAGTCAATCACCTTGATGCCTGTTTCCAGCAATTCTTGTGAAGGGCTGAGTTCGTCGTAAGCGGGTGCTTTACGGTGAATAGAAGCTGTCAAAGTTGAAGCAACAGGACCACGCTCGTCAATCGGCGCACCCAACACGTCCATGATACGACCCAAGGTGGCTTTGCCCACGGGGACCATGATAGGCTGAGCTGTGTTTTGCACAATCATGCCACGGCGCAAGCCGTCAGACGAACCGAGCGCAATGGTACGCACAATGCCGTCACCCAACTGTTGCTGAACTTCCAGCGTCAGTGTGGAGCCATCCATCTTGAGGGCGTCATAAATTTTTGGCATTTGGTCACGTGGAAATTCCACGTCAACCACCGCGCCGATACACTGAACAATTTTGCCTTGGACTTGAGCCATTTTTTGCTCCAAAAAATTAATACAAAAACTTAAATAACTAGGGTATTGCTTGTTGACTTGGTCTTACGACACCGCAGCAGCACCAGAGACGATTTCAGACAGCTCTTTGGTAATCGCTGCTTGACGGGTTTTGTTGTAAATCAACTTCAACTCAGCAATCACATTGCCTGCATTGTCGGTTGCTGCCTTCATCGCCACCATACGCGCCGCATGCTCGGAAGCTATGTTTTCAGCAACGGCTTGGTACACCAACGCTTCAGCGTAGCGTACTAACAAGTCGTCAATCACCGCTTGAGCGTCTGGCTCATAGATGTAATCCCAGCCATGCTTCACGCCACTTGCAGCTTCGCTTTTTTGAGCTTGCTCTTGCAATTTAGCTTGTGACAGCGGCAGCAACTGCTCAGTCACAGGCTCTTGGCGCATGGTGCTGACAAACTTGTTGTAGCAAAGCACAACAGAGCTGATCTCGCCACGGGTATAAGCATCCAACAACACCTTGACCGGCCCAATGAGCTTGTCCAGATGCGGTTTATCTCCCAAATGCGTCACATGTGACACCACTTTAGCGCCCATACGTGTCAAAAAGCCCAAACCTTTGCCGCCAATGGCGACAGACTGTGCTGTTTGACCTGCTGCTTGCGCGTCGCGCAACTGGATGGTCAAAGCACGGAACAGGTTGGTATTTAAGCCGCCGCACAAACCTTTGTCCGTACTCACCACAATGTAGCCCACCGATTTAGCATCGTTGGTTTTCATGAAAGCGTGCACGTACTCAGGATTGGCTTCACCCAAATTGGCTGCAATGTTGCGAATTTTTTCGCTGTAGGGGCGCGCCGCGCGCATGCGCTCTTGCGCCTTGCGCATCTTAGAGACGGAAATCATTTCCATCGCCTTGGTGATCTTTTTGGTGTTTTCCACCGATTTGATCTTGGTGCGTAGTTCCTTGCCTGATGCCATAGTTGCCTCTTATTAGTGCTGTCTGTTTTAGTGACTAAATAGCAACTTAAGCAAATGACTTCTTGAAAGCGGTCGTTGCTGTGGTCAATTCAGCTTCCGCTTCTTTGTCCATGGCTTTTGCAGCTTCCAATTTAGCCAACAAACCAGCGTGCTTGTCTTTGAGGTAGCCGTGTAAGCCATGCTCAAATGCCAACACCTTGTTGACGGCGATGTCGTCCATGAAACCTTTGTTCACGGCAAACAATGTCGCACCCATCAAGCTGATAGGCTGTGGGCTGTACTGAGCTTGCTTGAGCAACTCAGTCACGCGGGCACCGCGGTCGAGCTGTTTACGTGTGGCTTCGTCCAAATCAGAAGCGAACTGCGCAAACGCAGCCAATTCACGGTACTGCGCCAAGTCGGTACGGATACCGCCAGACAAGCTCTTGATGATCTTGGTTTGTGCAGCGCCACCGACGCGAGACACAGAGATACCAGCGTTAATCGCAGGACGGATACCGGCGTTGAACAATGATGTTTCCAAGAAAATCTGACCGTCAGTGATAGAAATCACATTGGTTGGCACGAATGCAGACACGTCACCGGCTTGGGTTTCAATGATTGGCAAAGCCGTCAAAGAACCTGTTTTACCTTTGACTTCACCTTTGGTGAAATCTTCAACGTATTTTTCGTTCACGCGAGCAGCGCGCTCTAACAAACGGCTGTGGAGATAAAACACGTCGCCAGGGTAAGCTTCACGGCCTGGTGGACGGCGCAACAGCAAAGACACTTGGCGATAAGCCACGGCTTGCTTGGACAAATCGTCATACACGATGAGCGCGTCTTGACCGCGATCGCGGAAATACTCACCCATGGTGCAGCCAGAGTAGGCGCTGACGTACTGCATCGCTGCAGACTCAGACGCTGTAGCAGCAACCACAATGGTGTATTCCATCGCGCCGGCTTGCTCTAAAGAGCGCACCACGTTTTTAACGCTGGATGCTTTTTGACCAATCGCCACATAGATACATGGGACGTTTTGGCCTTTTTGGTTGATGATGGCGTCAATCGCGACAGCAGTTTTACCTGTCTGGCGGTCACCAATGATCAATTCGCGCTGACCACGGCCAATTGGCACCATGGAGTCGATTGACTTCAAGCCAGTTTGCATAGGCTGGTCAACTGATTTACGTGCAATCACACCTGGCGCGACTTTTTCGATCACGTCGGTCATTTTGGCGTTGATCGGACCTTTGCCGTCGATAGGCTGACCCAAAGCGTTCACCACACGGCCGAGCAACTCAGGACCGACGGGAACTTCGAGAATACGACCGGTACATTTGACGGTGTCGCCTTCAGAGATGTGCTCGTACTCACCCAAAATCACGGAACCTACAGAGTCACGCTCCAAGTTCAATGCCAAACCGTAAGTGGGCAAACCATCGCTACCGGCTGGGAATTCCAACATCTCGCCCTGCATCACGTCTGACAGACCGTGGATGCGGCAAATGCCGTCGGTCACTGAAACCACAGTGCCTTGGTTGCGAATGTTCGCGCTGGCTGAGAGGCCTTCGATACGGCTCTTGATCAGTTCAGAGATTTCTGCTGGATTGAGTTGCATGACTCTTTCCTTCTTTCTTTAGTTAGCTAGATAAATTGACTTTTGACTGCTTTACGCTGTCAAAGCCACTTTCATTTGTTCCAAACGGGCTTTGACAGACGTGTCGAGCACCTCGTCACCCACCACCACACGAATACTGCCTATCAACTCAGGCTGCAGAACAACCGACAGGTTGAGTTTGCGCTTGAATTGCTTTTCCAAAGTGGTCGCCAAGTCAGCCAAAGCTGCACCGTCGATAGGAAAGGCGGTGTGCACAACAGCATCTGACGAACCGCTTTGCGCATTTTTCAAAGCGCGAAACTGTGTTGCCATTTCGGGCAACGCACTCAAGCGACCATTTTCAATGACGGTACGCAGAAAGTTTTTCGCTGCGTCAGGCAAGTCAACTTTAGCCACGCCAGCGATCAGATCAAAAACTTGGTCTGTACTTGCTTTGGGACTATCAGCAAATTGCTGCAATTGTGCGTTTTGCGCAACGGCAGACAAGGCGTCCACCCAAACGGCAGCGCCGTTCAAATCCTTAGAAGTTGCCTTGAAAAGCGCCTCCGCGTAGGGACGGGCGATGGTTGCTAATTCAGCCATAAAGTGCTCGTGTAGTTTTAGGTTTAATGTTCAGTCAAAGATCGAGATTAAAGTCGGTCTCAAAGCTCAGTTTTAAGACGACCCAACAAATCCGCATGAACACCAGCATTAACTTCTTTACGAAGAATCTGCTCAGCACCCTTCACAGCCAATGCAGCGACTTGCTCACGCAGCGTCTCACGGGCTTTCACAGTTTGTTGCTCGGCTTCAGCTTTGGCGGCAGCAATGATTTTATTGCCTTCGTCCGTTGCTTTAGCTTTCGCCTCTTCGACAATCGCTTGACCACGACGCTCAGCATCCGCCAAGCGAGTTGCAGTTTCCGTGCGCGATTTAGCCAACTCGTCTTCAACACGCTTGTTAGCGTTGCTGAGCTCAGACTTGGCCTTATCGGCAGCAGCGAGACCGCTTGCTATTTTTTCTGCCCGCTCGTCGAGCGCTTTTGTAATTGGTGGCCATACGAATTTCATCGTAAACCAAGCCAAAATTAAAAAGACGATCAGCTGCAGGAATAAGGTTGCATTAATGCTCACAGCTTACTTCCTTTCAAGCTTGAAAACTTGATCAAAATTAGATAGCGAAAGGTTTTGCAAATGCAAACAACAGTGCAATAGCGACGCCGATCAAGAACGCAGCATCAATCAAACCAGCCAAAATAAACATTTTGGTTTGGAGTTCGTTCATCAATTCAGGCTGGCGAGCTGAAGACTCTAGGAATTTTCCACCCATGATGGCGATACCAATAGAAGCACCCAAAGCACCCAAACCAACGATCAAACCGCACGCCAAAGCTACCAAGCCGAGAATATTTTCCATGATTACTCCTAAAAATTAAAAAACGAAAACAAAAAACTAAAAACAAAAAACTAAAAGATTAGTGTGAATCGTGAGCTTGTCCCACATAAATCAACGTCAACATCATAAAGATGAAGGCTTGCAAGGTGATCACCAGAATATGGAAGATACTCCAAGCAGTACCAGCCACCACATGCCCAAATCCTAACCAGAATCCACCCGATAGAGGGTTAAACTGCCAGGCCCATGCGCCGCCCATCAAGGCAATCAACATGAAAATCAATTCACCAGCAAACATATTACCGAACAACCGCATACCGTGAGACACGGTTTTCGCGGCAAATTCAATCATTTGCATCAAGAAATTAATAGGGTACAAATAAAACTTGTCGCCAAACGGAGCAGCCACCAGCTCGTGCGTCCAACCGCCCAAACCTTTGATTTTTACGCTGTAAAACAAGCACAGCAACAAAACACCAAACGACATACCTAGCGTGGACGAAAGATCGGCCGTAGGCACGACGCGCATGTAATCCTTAAAGCCCAGCGCAGGACCAGCTAAATGCCAAGCTGCAGGCAGCAAATCAACCGGCAACATGTCCATAGCATTCATCAGGAAAATCCAAACAAACACCGTCAAAGCCAAAGGCGCCACCAGTTTGCGGCTATTTGCATTGTGGATAACACCCTTAGCTTGGTTATCAACCATTTCAACCAAAATTTCTACAGCAGCCTGAAAACGACCAGGCACACCCGCCGTCGCCTTGCGGGCAGCACGCCAGAGCAAGAAGCAACCAATGACACCAAGAATAATTGAATAAACAATTGAATCTAAGTTGAAGATAGAAAAATCAACAAGACTTGTTTGCTTCACACTCTCAAAAGAAAAATCTTTTTGCAAATGCTGCAAGTGATGCTGGATGTATTCACCAGCATTTGGGGCTTTTGTAGTTGCGATTTCAGCAGACATGCGTCACCAATGTAATCAATTATTAAAAGAATTCTTACGTATTGGATACAACCAAACAGCAATCCAATACACCTTCATAGTCACCACAAAGCCGGCCAATAAAGCCAGCCAATTTAAATTCACAATTAAGACAGGTGCAGCAAACAACAGCGCCACCGTTAAAACCACCTTAACTGCCTCCCAAACAAAAAACCCTAAGCTCGCGAGCAACGGAGACTTCGCCCCCTCACTTCGCTTCAAACCCCAAGCAAATACGCTTGCAGGCAGAATCACCGCTAGTGCACCATACGCCACAGACAAGGCAGCGGGCACACCATCAAACCCAATGTACGCAAAAACAGTTGCCACAACACCCACAAGCATCTGCCACCGTATTAGCCGCCATGGCGATAATAACGATGCAGACTTACGCAAGCCTTGTATCACCAGTTGCGCTTGCTCAAAACTTAGTGGCTCAAAATGATCTGCATCATCCTGCTCCAGCACCTCATCTTTAAGCGACTCTGGTTTTGTTTTTGCCTCAACCTTAACTTCCACGCGAACCCTAGGCTGCACCCTAGACTGTTGAGCCCGGGCACGCCATGCCAAATACTTGGTTAAAAGCCTAGTGGTTAGCATATGTTACTTAGAAAAGCTCCCCATTATACGTATAAACCCGCACCCATGTCTACCCCCACCCGCCAATTTGCACCAAAAATAGGCTCACTGATAATGACTGAGACGAAGAAACCGTCTAAGGTGCAGAATACAGGCACATCTTGAAAGCACAGCATGATTTACATTTTCTCCAAATTCTTACACCTTGCAGGTGCCATCACGTGGATTGGCGGCATGACATTTATGCTGTGGATATTGCGTCCGGTTATCACAGCCCAACTGCAGCCGCCACAGCGTTTGCCCTTGATGGCGGGCGTGATGGGGCGGTTTTTCCCGCTGGTTTGGCTCAGTATTGCGGTTTTACTCATCACAGGCACAGGCATGCTGATGGCTGTTGGCATGAAAGCAGCGCCTGCCGGCTGGCACGTGATGCTGGGTATTGGTTTACTGATGTTTGCATTGTTTGGCCATGTGTATTTTGGACCCTTTAAGCGCTTAAAACTCGCCGTTGCGGCGTCTGACTGGCCTGAAGCGGGACGACGCTTGGGACAAATTCAGGCCATTGTGAAAACAAATTTCATGCTCGGTTGGTTGGCCATTGCTGCTGTGCTGTTTCTTCACTAAACCTTTAAACATCTAATTTTACATGCGAAATTGGCCTCTAGCCGGTATAAATACTGCCTTAGCAGCTATCATAAGCATAGCAATATTGTTGTTTTTTAACAACTCAACTGCGCAAAACGGCAGCTCGCCCAAAGCGCACCACACACCGACTGGCTTTAAAAACAATTACACGCAACAGGTCTCGCGTTCGTTTGGCGACTTCATGCGCTGGCAGTGGGAGTCTTGGAACCTAGACAAAACGGCTAGCAGCCCCACGCCCAGTGTTCAAGCTGATTTGGCTGCGCTCAAAGCGCCCACCGTACCAACTGTCACTTGGATAGGCCACGCCACCGCTTTGGTTCAAGCCAGCGGTTTGAACGTGCTGGTCGACCCGATTTTCTCGGACCGCGCTTCGCCTGTGCAGATTTTTGGCCCCAAACGAGCCCAAGCGCCCGGTGTTGCTATGGCAGATTTGCCCCATATTGACGCGGTGCTGATTTCACACAACCATTACGACCATTTAGACCGCGCCAGTGTGGCTTTGTTAGACGAAAAAGCCAAAGCCGCAGGTAAAACAACCCAGTTTATCGTGCCCTTGGGACTCAAAGCATGGTTCAACGGCATCGGTATTGACAGCGTGGTCGAACTGGATTGGTGGGAGCAACACACGATTCAAGGCGTGGAATTCCACCTAACCCCCGTACAACACTGGTCTGCGCGCAGCATCAACGACAGAAGCGCCACTCTGTGGGGTGGCTGGGCGGTACTAGGCGCTGATTTTCACTGGTATTACGCTGGCGACACCGGTTACAGCCGCGATTTTGCCGACACGGCCAAGCACTTCGCAGCACGCCAAACCGAGGCCTTGGGCGGCGGATTTGACCTTGCGCTGGTTCCAGTAGGCGCGTATGAGCCGCGTTGGTTCATGACGCAGCAGCACGTCAACCCCATGGAATCGTTGCGGATTCACCAAGATGTGGGTGCGAAACGCAGCATTGGCATGCATTGGGGCACGTTTTCGCTTACCGACGAACCACTGGACCAGCCCCCGCGCGATTTGGCCATTGCACGCCAAGCGTTGAACGTGATAGAGGCCGATTTTGGCGTTTTAGCCATTGGCGAGTCCAAGCAATTTGCCAAACGCCCTGTCTCTGCAGCTACTACACAGCTTGCAGCGCGATAATTGCAGCATGAATCCTGAAAAACCTGTCGTCTCAGCCTCTTCCGTTCCGACCGCCCCTGTCGTCGAAGAATCCCTCATCGTCTACCCCTGCGTTTTCCCCATCAAAGTCATGGGCGCAAAAGCTGATGGCTTTGTCCACGCCATCACTGCCGTTGCCCGCGAGTTTGACCCCACGTTTGACGCCAAAACCTTGGAACTGCGGGAGAGCAAAGGCGGCAACTACTTAGGCATCACCCTCAACATCACCGCCACCAGCCGCGAGCAGCTGGATGAGTTGTACCGCACGCTGTCAACGCATCCGATGGTGAAGATGGTGCTTTAGCCAGATGAGTATGGATGACAGCATGACCGCCAAAGACTTACAAGCCTTTATCAAAGCGCAGTTTTCTAAGGAAAACGAGTGCTTTGAGTGGAAGGAGTGGCGTAGCCTGAAATCAAACATCTCTGGCCGCAAGGGTGAAGACCTGGTGTCGTATGTCTCTGCCTTATCCAATATGGATGGGGGCTGCATCGTCATTGGTGTGCAAGACAAAACGCTGGCTGTTACAGGCATTCAAGACTTTGCAGACTACAACACAGAAAACGTCATCCACCGAATTTTGGGCAAAACACCAAGCCTGCCGTCTATGGGGCTGCGCGTTGAAGCCTTGCAGGCCAGTGACACAGGCGCTGTCGTCTGGCTAGTCCACGTGCCGCGCCATGCGCCTAGGCAACCCGTTTACGCACACGATAAAGCTTGGCAACGCGATGGTGACAGTCTGGTGGAACTACGCGCCGACCGTTTGGAAGCCATTTTGTGTGAGCCTTTGAATGGCGAAGACTGGAGTGCCGTTTTAGTGCCCCAAGCCAGTTGGCAAGACCTTGACCCAACTGCACTGGCCCTAGCCCGCAAACAATATGGGGACGGCAATGCCAGCAAACCTTGGGCAAGTCAAATTACCAGTTGGTCAGATACTGCCTTTTTAGACAAAGCGAGACTCTCGATTAACGGCGTATTAACGCGTGCCGCCTTGCTTTTATTAGGCAAGGCTGAATGTGTGCATCTGCTGTCTGGACACCCTGCTGAAATTGCCTGGAAGTTACCGGCAAAGCGAGTCTTGCAGCCTTATGGGACACCATTTTTATTGACGGTCAATGAGGTATTGGCCAATATTCGACGGCACAACATCAAGTTGTTTCCAAGCAACCAGCTCATGGCCACTGAAGTGCCCAATTACGATGTCCGCGTTATCTTAGAGGCGCTCAACAATTGCATTGCACATCAAGACTATGAGCGACATGCCAGAATTCTGGTGATTGAGCATGACTCGCACCTTGAATTTCATAGCGAAGGCGCTTTTTTTGATGGTAAACCAGCCGATTACTACTCGCATAACCGCACGCCGAATCGCTATCGAAACAAATATTTAACTGATGCCATGCGTGAGTTGGGGTTGATCGACCGTGGCGGATTTGGTATCAGCGAGATGTATGTTTTGCAACGGAAACGTTTTTTACCGTTGCCAGACTACGAGTTGTCAGAGCCTTTGAAGGTGGTGGTGCGGGTATTTGGGCAAACCATTGACGAAAATTATGCCCGTTTACTCATGGAGCGAGCTGATTTGCCGCTTGAACAGGCCATTTGGTTAGACAGGGTGCAAAAAAAATCAAAAGTAGATAATGCGCATATCACCGAGCTACGCAAAGCAAAACTGATTGAGGGGCGCAAACCCAATTGGACTGTATCTGCCAGCATTGCAGCTATAACCAACTCACAAAACGAATACATACTGAACAAAGGTTTTGACGACAATTACTACAAGCGTCGGATGCTTCAAAGGTTAGAAGAATTCGGACCCACTTCGGGAAAAGAGCTACGCGCTTTGATTCTGGATCAATTACCTAGAATTTTGAGTGCCGAAGCCAAGGAAACCAAGATTAAAAACTTGCGCACCGCTCTTCGCCTCCAAGGTATAGATGGTAAAAAAATTGAAATTTCCCCTGATGGCCCCGCGCGTGGAACGAGTGCCATTTGGCGAATTCGACGAGGAAATTGAGTTGTTTACATTCACCTCAAAAAACAACTTAAGCAATTAAGAGATAATTTAACTCAATTAAATCAATGACTTAAGTTGTTTAACCATCAAATTCATAAACAACATTAAACAATTAAAGTCAAACAAACCATGCTTCCTACCGCCCGCAGCACCCACCAATGTATTGCTCCAGACGCCATTATTTTGCTCAGATGGTAACTCAAAAAGTAATCAATAGATTGAATAAAGCCTGTTTAGGTAATTGATGCCTTGCTCGCTTAGCGTCGCTTAAATTACCAGGAATATGACCATGAATATTCAGCATTTAGGCCGCGTAGATTACCTGCAAACCTACGAATCCATGCAGCTGTACACGGCGCAGCGGCAAGCTGAGAAGATATCTGAAAACGAAACAGAAAACAATCTGCAACCCGCATATTTACTGCCTGACCAGCTATTAATTTGCGAGCATAACCCCGTATTTACACAAGGCTTAGCAGGCAAGAATGAGCACATCTTGAATGCTGGTGACATCCCCATCGTGCAATCCAACCGAGGCGGGCAAGTGACTTACCACGGGCCAGGGCAGGTGGTGGCTTACCCGATGATCGACTTGAAAGCTGCGGGCTATTTCGTCAAAGAATATGTTTATCGCATTGAAGAAGCAGTCATTCGCACACTAGATCACTTTGGTGTGACCGGTCACCGCGTGGCAGGTGCGCCTGGGATTTATGTGCGGCTCGATGACCCATCCTCGCACGCTTTGTTACCCCAAAGACCGCAAAAACACAGCAGTGAAACCATTAACTTCACCGGTTTAGGCAAAATCGCTGCTTTAGGCATCAAAGTCAGCCGTCATTTCACCTACCACGGCGTGGCGTTGAACGTTGATATGGATTTAGAACCCTTTTCCCGCATCAACCCATGTGGTTATTCTGGGCTGCAGACCGTGGATCTTTCTACAATAGGGGTATCTTGCTCGTGGGACGAGGCGGCTGACGTGTTGAGCCGAAAGCTTGTGTCCTATTTAGAGCCTTGAGTTGAATGCCTTGAGTTAAACGCCTTGAATGGTGTCCTGAAAGAACAATGATTATGAGCACCGTCGAAACTAGCCCTTCCGCATCCAACCCCGTCATTCGGGAATCACAATCGCAAGCCGATTACAACCCGCTGGCCAAGCAAAAAGCGGGGGCAAAGCTGTCGCGCATTCCCGTCAAAGTGGTGCAAGGTGAGGTGCTGAAGAAGCCGGATTGGATTCGTGTCAAAGCCGGTTCACCTTCGACCCGATTTTACGAAATCAAAGATATCTTGCGTGCCAACAAGCTCGTCACCGTGTGCGAAGAAGCCAGTTGCCCGAATATTGGTGAGTGTTTTGGCAAAGGCACGGCGACTTTCATGATCATGGGCGACAAATGCACGCGCCGCTGTCCGTTTTGCGACGTTGGCCACGGCCGACCCGACCCGTTGGATGTCAACGAGCCGATGAATTTGGCTAAAACCATCGCGGCACTCAAACTCAAATACGTGGTGATCACTTCGGTCGACCGTGATGATTTGCGTGACGGCGGAGCGCAGCATTTTGTAGATTGCATCAAAAACATCCGCGAACTGTCTCCAACGACTGAAATTGAAGTGCTGGTACCCGATTTCCGTGGGCGCGATGACCGCGCTTTGGAGATTTTGAAAGCTGCTCCACCAGACGTGATGAACCACAACCTAGAAACCGCGCCGCGTCTGTATAAAGAAGCGCGACCAGGTTCTGACTATCAATTCAGCTTGAATTTGCTCAAGAAGTTCAAAGAATTGCACCCGAATGTGCCAACCAAGAGCGGCATCATGGTCGGTTTGGGAGAAACGGACGAAGAAGTGCTGCAAGTGATGCAGGACATGCGTGACCACAACATTGATATGCTCACCATCGGGCAATACCTAGCGCCATCCATGTCGCATTTGACGGTGAAGCGCTATGTTCACCCTGATACGTTCAAAATGTTTGAAGCCAAAGCCTATGAAATGGGTTTTAGCCATGCGGCTGTGGGTGCCATGGTTCGATCGAGCTATCACGCAGATATT
>Ga0209082_1000552_pt1 | contig 12330 bp, 20 predicted proteins | sample ColdCreekSource_FD_184127 | JGI IMG/M metagenome (GOLD analysis project Ga0209082, IMG submission 184127) | Groundwater microbial communities from Cold Creek, Nevada to study Microbial Dark Matter (Phase II) - Cold Creek Source (SPAdes) (version 3) | ecosystem: Environmental > Aquatic > Deep...
TCGCCTGTGGTGCTGTCGCCAACGACAAAGGCAGGGCGGTACACCGTCCAAGCGCTTTTGTACTCTTTACGCACGATTTTTTCGCTCTCGTGCTTGGTTTTGAAGTAGGGGTGGTCGTAGTTTTCAGCCTCGTCAAACATGTCCTCTCGGAACACGCCTTCGTACAAGCCCGCCGCTGCAATGCTGCTGACGTGGTGAAAATGCCCCACGTCGATGGCTTTGGCAAACTCAATCGTGTTGCGCGTGCCGTCGATGTTGACGGCGATTTGGCTGGCTTCATCGGCGCTTAGGTCATATACCGCTGCCAGGTGATAAAAGTGGTCGATTTTGCCTTTGATGGCTTTTACTGCATCTGCTGCAACACCCAGTTTCTTGCTGGTTAAATCGCCGTAAACAGGGATGGTGCGTTTCGCATCCGCATTCCAATAGTCACGCAAACCAGCAACTTTGCCTTCGCTTTCTTGGCGGATCAAAAAGTGAACGACCGCGCCTTTGCGCTCCAGCAGTTTTTTGACCAGCCGTTTACCGATAAAACCAGTTGCACCCGTGACGAAATATTGCATAGTAAAGCTCCAGATTAATCAAACATTTTTGCCCACTTTGAGCTACGTTGTATTCAGCGTAAACCCGCAGTTAAAGCATTTTTTGCTAGTTCAATCCCTCTAGATTTCTAGTACCCAGCACCTAAACACTTGTCGTTTCTAAGGTTAAAGTTACTCCACGCACAACGCATTCAGCGTTAGTCACCCTTTTGGTTTTGCTTTACTTTTAACATTGGAGGCCCTATGGTCAAGAAATTACAAAAATCCGCTACTCAAACAGAAGCAACCGCGACAGGCGCACAGTTGGCTAGCAGCGTGAAAGATTCTGCGCAGCAAATCTGGCTGGCGGGTTTGGGCGCTTTCTCCAAAGCACAAGCTGAAGGCGGCAAAGTGTTTGAAACTTTGGTGAAAGACGGCATGGGCTTGCAGCGTAAGACGCAAGCGGCTGCAGAGGAGAAAATCTCAGAAGCCACCAGCAAAATGACCACCATGGCCAATGGCATTACCGCCAAAGCAACTGGCGTGGCAACTGACATCACTGCCAAAGCCACCGGCCAGTGGGACAAATTGGAAAACATCTTTGAAGAGCGCGTCGCCAAAGCTTTGAGCAAAATGGGCATGCCGACTGCCAAGGAGGTGCAGGCCTTGGCCAAGCGCGTTGACGAATTGAGCGCTCAGTTGAAAAAAACACCGGCTAAACCTGCCACCAAGCCTGCTGCAGCGCCAAAGGCTGCGGTTAAAGCCGTTGTTAAAAAGGTCGTTGCCGCTAAAAAAGTGGCAGTTAAAGCTGTAAAAGTAGCGACAAAACGCGTTCCAGCAAGCAAATAAAGCTGCAAAATTTACCGACTTTGGTCGGTAAGAGTAAAAAAGAGCGCTGCGGCGCTCTTTTTTATGCCTGTTTACATTTGAATGATGTAAATCGTCTAAAATAGTGGCTAGATATGACGCTAGCCGTTGTATTTATTGCCTAAGCCGCTATCATAAATATAGCAATTTAGCGCAATAAATACTGAATCAACGTGGCTATTTAGCCTAAATCCTCCAAATACATATCCGCAAAGGCTCTCAAGTGTTCAAAAACGCCCTCATTTACCGCATTGCACCGACTTGGAAGGCTGATTTAGAGCTGATTGAGGCGAGCTTAGAGACGGCGCGCTATGTTGAATGTGGCGCTAGCCAAGAGAAAGCTGTTGGTTGGACGGAGCCTAGGGGCGAGGAGAATGGTTTGCTGGCGGAGTCCGTCGCTGGGCAAATCGTGCTGAAGCTCACGGTGGAGGTGAAAGCCGTGCCTAGCTCGGTGGTGAACCGCAAAGCCAAGGAAGAATTGTTGAAAATTGAGGCTGCAACTGGCCGCAAACCAAGCAAACGCGAAACCAAAGAGATCAAAGAAGACATCAAGCTGTCACTGATGCCCCTGGCGTTCACCAAGCTGTCCGGCGTACTGGTCTGGATTGATGCCAAGGCGCAACTGCTGACGATTGGCGCTTCCAGCACTTCTAAAGCGGACGAGGTGATCACGTATTTGGTGAAATGTTTAGATGGTTTCTCGGTGATGCCGCTGAACACCCAAACCTCAAGCGCTGTGGCGATGGGGGAGTGGTTGTCGACACAAGCGCCACCTGCGGGTTTCACGATTGACCGCGAATGCGAATTGAAATCGCCCGATGAAAGCAAAGCTGTGGTGCGGTATTCACGTCATCCTTTGAATATTGAGGAAGTGAGTGCTCACATAACCAGTGGAAAAGTACCGACTAAATTGGCGTTGACCTGGATGGATAGGGTGTCGTTCGTGCTGACGGATACGTTGCAAATCAAGAAGATTGCCTTCTTAGATGGTGTGTTTGACGGTACGTCGCAGGGAAATGACGTTGGAGAAGATGGTTTTGATGCGGATACGGCGATTGCGACAGGTGAATTGCGGCAGTTGATTCCTGAGTTGCTCGCAGCTTTGGGTGGTGAAATGCCGCTCGGAGTCTGAAAATATTTTAAAAAGCAAAAATTTAGACACTTCACCCCATAAAAGCTTGAAAAGAGTTAAAGATAGTTTGCAGGGGCGCTAAATCTATGCCATAATCGAGGGCTCGGTTAATACAAAGTTGCAAAACGCGTAGTGACCGAGTATCTGCCTAACGGAAGTGCTGCGAGTGGTTTGCAGTGTGGACGACAGGCCCAAGACTGATCGATAGCATTCAATTGTGGATGCAATTGGGAAAGTTGGGAATAAACGAAATGATCCAAACAGAAACACGATTAGATGTTGCCGATAACACCGGCGCAAAGTCCGTACTGTGCATTAAAGTGCTCGGTGGTTCTAAGCGTCGCTACGCTAGCGTAGGTGATGTTATCAAGGTAAGTATTAAAGAAGCTGCTCCTCGCGGTCGCGTCAAAAAAGGCGAGATCTATAGCGCGGTAGTGGTGCGTACGGCCAAAGGTATTCGTCGCGCTGACGGATCATTGGTTAAATTTGATGGCAATGCAGCAGTTTTGCTCAATGCCAAGTTAGAGCCTATCGGCACTCGCATCTTTGGACCAGTGACGCGCGAATTGCGCACTGAGAAGTTCATGAAGATCGTGTCTTTGGCTCCTGAAGTTTTGTAAGGACGCATCATGAACAAAATTCGTACAGGCGACGAAGTTGTTGTGCTCACAGGGCGTGACAAAGGTAAGCGCGGTAAAGTATCGGTTCGCCATAGTGATACACACGTCATTGTTGACGGGATCAACTTGGTTAAAAAGCATGCCAAGCCAAACCCAATGAAGGGTGTTACTGGTGGCATCGTTGAAAAGACTATGCCTATTCACCAGTCTAACGTGGCTATTTTCAATGCTGCTAGCGGCAAGGCTGATCGCGTGGGTATCAAATTAACTGCTGATGCTAATGGCAAAGTAGTGCGCGCACGCGTCTACAAGTCAACTGGCTTAGAAATCAAGGCGGCATAAGAATGGCACGTTTACAACAACAATACCGCGAAACAGTTGCACCGGCGATGATGGCCAAGTTTGGTTACACATCCGCTATGCAAGTGCCTCGCTTGACAAAAATCACGCTCAATATGGGTGTGAGTGAAGCCGTCTCTGACAAGAAAGTCATGGATAACGCTGTTGCTGACCTTACAAAAATCGCTGGTCAAAAGCCTGTGGTGACTGTGGCTAAGAAGCCAATCGCTGGTTTTAAAATCCGCGAAGGCCAAGCGATTGGTTGCATGGTTACTTTGCGTGGTGTGCAGATGTGGGAATTCTTGGATCGTTTCGTAACTGTGGCTTTGCCTCGCGTACGTGACTTTCGTGGTATCTCTGGTCGTGCATTCGACGGTCGTGGTAACTACAATATCGGCGTTAAAGAGCAAATCATTTTTCCTGAAATTGAATACGACAAAGTTGATGCTTTGCGTGGTCTCAATATCAGCATCACCACAACGGCTAAAACTGATGAAGAGTGCAAAGCACTGCTCACAGCGTTCCGTTTCCCGTTCAAAAACTGAGGTGACACGTGGCTAAACAAGCATTAATCCAGCGCGAACTCAAACGCGACAAATTGGTTGCTAAGTACGCAAAAGTACACGCAGACAATAAAGCAATAGCTAATGATGCAAAAGCAACCGAAGAGCAGCGTGCTGCCGCTCGTTTGGTTTTGCAAAAACTCCCGCGCAATGCGAACCCAACTCGTCAACGTAACCGTTGCGCGATCACAGGTCGTCCACGTGGTACGTTCCGTCAGTTCGGCTTGGCTCGCGCCAAGATCCGTGAGATGGCTTTCGCTGGGAATATTCCCGGTATCACCAAAGCCAGCTGGTAAGTCAGGAGATTAAACATGAGCATGAGTGATCCAATCGCCGACTTGCTAACTCGCATTCGTAATGCGCAGATGGTGGCGAAGCCCGCAGTAGCGGTGCCCTCTTCTAAAGTAAAAGTGGCTATTGCCCAAGTCTTAAAAGACGAAGGCTATATCGATAGTTTTGAAGTGAAAACTGAAGGCGGTAAAGCTGAACTTCAAATCACTTTGAAATACTATGCTGGTCGTCCAGTGATTGAGCGCATCGAGCGCGTCAGTCGCCCAGGTCTACGTGTCTATAAAGGCCGTGATGACATTCCTCAAGTCCAAAACGGCATGGGTGTTGCCATTGTGACTACGCCACAAGGCGTTATGACAGATCGCAAAGCACGCGCTACCGGTATCGGTGGTGAAGTGTTGTGCTACGTCGCTTAATTTAATTAATGCACGGCACACAGGAGAAATAACAAATGTCACGAATTGGAAAAATGCCAGTATCCATCCCAGCGGGTGTGGATGTGGCGATTAATAACGGTAGCATCAATGTCAAAGGTACGGGCGGCACACTGTCACTCGCGCAAAATGCATTGGTGAGTGTTGTCAACAACGCGGGTGCGCTTTCTTTTGCTCCGGCAAATGAGTCACGCGAAGCGAATGCCATGACTGGCACGATGCGTCAGTTGGTTAACAACATGGTTGTTGGTGTTACTAAGGGTTTTGAGAAAAAATTGACCTTGATTGGCGTCGGTTACAAGGCAGCAGCCTCTGGCAACAAACTCAATTTGGCGGTTGGTTACTCTCATCCTGTCAATAAAGACATGCCAGCTGGCATCACGGTGGCAACACCTTTGCCAACGGAAATTATCATCAAAGGTGCAGATCGCCAACGTGTTGGTCAAATTGCAGCCGAGATTCGTGCTATTCGTCCACCAGAGCCTTACAAAGGCAAAGGTATCCGTTATTCGGATGAGAAGATCACAATCAAAGAGACTAAGAAGAAATAAGGAACTGCATCATGTTGACCAAAAAACAGCAGCGACTACGTCGTTCACGTCAGACTCGAATTCGTATTGCCATCCAAGGCGTCGCGCGTCTGACTGTCAATCGTACAAATTTGCACATTTATGCCAGCGTTATTTCTGGCGACGGCACAAAAGTATTGGCTTCAGTATCAACGGCAGCGGCTGATGTTCGTGCCAAATTGGGTGAATCTGGCAAAGGTAGCAATGTTGCAGCGGCGCAAGCTGTTGGCACCATGATTGCTGAAAAAGCAAAAGCTGCCGGTGTTGAAAAAGTTGCGTTTGATCGCGCAGGCTTTGCTTACCACGGTCGTGTTAAAGCACTCGCTGAAGCTGCGCGTGCAGCTGGCTTGCAGTTCTAAATTGCACTATTAAGCGGATTGGAAAAATATAATGGCTAAAGTTCAAGCAAAAATGCAAGGTAAAGCAGACGGTCCTGAAGACGGTATGCGCGAAAAAATGATCGCGATCAACCGCGTAACCAAAGTGGTTAAGGGTGGTCGGATCTTGGGTTTCGCAGCTTTGACAGTTGTAGGTGATGGTGATGGTCGCGTTGGTATGGGTAAAGGCAAATCAAAAGAAGTGCCTGCAGCTGTGCAAAAAGCGATGGAAGAATCACGTCGCCAATTGGTTAAAGTTTCGTTGAAAAACGGTACGATTCACCACAAAGTCATGGGTCACCACGGCGCTGCAAGCGTGATGGTTGCTCCTGCACCTAAAGGTACTGGCATTATTGCTGGCGGCCCAATGCGTGCAGTATTTGAAGTGGTGGGTATCACTGACATCGTGGCAAAAAGCCATGGTTCCAGTAATCCTTACAACATGGTGCGCGCCACTTTGGACGCCCTGAAAAAAGTAACAACACCTTCAGATGTTGCTGCCAAGCGTGGCAAAAGCATTGAAGACATTTTTGCTTAAATTGAGAGTAATAACATGACGACGCAACAAACAGTCAAACTCCAATTGGTACGTAGCCCTATTGGATGCAAAGAAACTCACCGCGCCACAGTGCGTGGCTTGGGTTTGCGCAAAGTTAACAGCACCAGCGAGCTGGTGGATTCTCCCGCAGTTCGCGGCATGATTAACAAGATCAGTTACCTGATCAAAGTACTATAAGAGGCCAGTGATGGAATTAAATAACATCAAGCCTGCTGATGGCGCAAAACATTACAAACGCCGCGTAGGTCGCGGTATTGGCTCTGGCATCGGTAAAACCGCTGGCCGTGGTCACAAAGGTCAAAAGTCTCGCACTGGCGGCTACCACAAAGTCGGTTTTGAAGGCGGTCAAATGCCTATGCAACGCCGTTTGCCTAAGCGTGGCTTTAAATCTCATTTGCTGAAATTCAACGCTGAAGTCACTTTGTCTGCACTCGAATTGCTCGGTGCGCCAGAAGTTGACATCTTGTCATTGAAGCAAGCTGGTTTGATTGGTGAATTGGCTAAAGTTGTCAAAGTCATCAAGTCTGGTGCTATCACACGTGCTGTTAAGCTCAATGGCATTGGCGCAACTGTTGGTGCAAAAGCAGCTATCGAAGCCGCTGGTGGCAGCATTGCTTAATCGCATTGCAATAAACATCAAGACATTTAAGGCATAAGCGTGGCAACTGGTTCCAATCAATTAGCAAAAAACGGTAAGTTCGGCGATTTGCGTCGTCGGCTTATGTTTTTGTTGCTAGCCTTGGTGGTCTATCGCATCGGTGCTCACATACCTGTCCCGGGTATTGATCCAGCACAATTGCAGCAGTTCTTCAAAGGGCAAGAAGGCGGCATATTGAATTTGATCAATATGTTCTCTGGCGGAGCTTTGTCGCGTTTTACTATTTTTGCGCTTGGTATCATGCCGTACATTTCGGCATCGATCATCATGCAATTGTTGGCGTATGTCGTTCCAGCATTTGAGCAAATGAAAAAAGAAGGTGAATCGGGTCGCCGTAAGATTACGCAATATACCCGTTATGGCACTTTGGGTTTGGCTTTATTTCAGACCATCAGTATTGCCTTGGCTTTAGAAAGCTCTCCTGGCATGGTTATTGAACCAGGCTTCGGATTCAGAGTTACAGCAGTCATTACTTTAACGGCTGGTACCATGTTTTTGATGTGGCTGGGTGAGCAAATTACCGAGCGTGGTTTAGGTAATGGCATTTCAATTTTGATTTTTGCTGGTATTGCAGCTGGTCTGCCAAGTGCAGTAGGTGGTTTACTTGAATTAGTTCGCACTGGTGCGATGAATATTTTAGTTGCTATTGTTATAGTTGCATTGGTTGTTGCAGTTACTTATCTTGTCGTATTTGTTGAACGCGGCCAACGCAAAATTTTGGTCAACTACGCAAGGCGTCAGGTTGGTAATAAAGTATATGGTGGGCAATCTTCTCACTTGCCGTTAAAGTTGAACATGGCAGGTGTTATTCCTCCAATTTTTGCTTCATCAATTATTCTTCTTCCTGCTACCCTGGTAAGCTGGCTAAGCACAGGTGATTCAATGCGTTGGCTTAAAGACATTGCTGGTATGCTTACTCCTGGTCAGCCCATCTATGTTATGTTCTATGCTGCAGCAATCGTATTTTTTTGCTTTTTCTATACCGCTTTGGTATTTAATAGTCGTGAAACGGCAGACAACTTGAAAAAGAGTGGTGCATTTGTGCCCGGTATTCGTCCTGGTGATCAAACTGCAAAATACATAGATAAAATCCTTTTGCGCTTGACATTTGTGGGTGCAATTTACATCACACTAGTCTGTTTGTTGCCAGAGATCCTAATTCTGAAATATAATGTGCCCTTCTACTTTGGCGGTACATCACTCTTGATTATTGTGATTGTGACTATGGATTTCATGGCACAAGTTCAAAACTATATGATGTCTCAGCAGTACGATTCGCTCCTCAAAAAGGCAAATTTCAAGTCATCTTTAGGTGCTTGAGTAAATTATGTCTAAAGATGATGTTATCCAAATGGCGGGCGAGGTTGTTGAAAACTTACCCAACGCAACTTTCCGGGTTAAATTGGAAAATGGGCATATCGTACTAGGTCATATTTCTGGAAAAATGCGGATGCACTATATTCGTATTTTGCCTGGTGACAAAGTAACAGTTGAGTTAACTCCCTACGATTTAACGCGGGCGAGAATTGTGTTTCGTGCTAAATAAATTAGATTATTTAGTTATATTTAGTACTTTGGTTTTTTATAGATATTTGGGAGAATGAAATGAAAGTTTCGGCTTCGGTCAAGAAAATTTGCCGCAACTGCAAAATCATCCGTCGTAAGGGTGTAGTGCGTGTTATCTGTACAGATCCGCGTCACAAGCAGCGCCAAGGTTAATTTAGAAAGTTTTAGAGGACGCATATGGCACGTATAGCAGGTATTAATATTCCTCAGCATCAACATGCTGAAATCGGATTGACCGCAATTTTCGGTATTGGTCGTACACGCGCTCGCAAAATTTGCGAAGCATGTGATATTGCTTATTCAAAGAAAATCAAGGATCTCACTGACGGCGACTTAGAAAAAATTCGCGATCAAATCGCAGTTTTTACTATCGAAGGTGATTTGCGCCGTGAGACAACTATGAACATCAAGCGTTTGATGGATATTGGTTGCTACCGCGGATTCCGTCACCGTCGTGGTCTGCCTATGCGTGGGCAAAGAACACGTACCAATGCGCGTACGCGAAAAGGTCCGCGCAAAGCGGCGGCATCGTTGAAAAAATAATCAGATAGAACACTATTATGGCAAAAGCACCATCCAATAGCGCGGCTCAACGCGTACGTAAAAAAGTCCGCAAGAACGTTGCGGATGGCATTGCACACGTGCATGCATCGTTTAACAACACCATCATTACCATCACTGATCGTCAAGGCAATTCACTGGCTTGGGCATCATCTGGTGGTCAAGGTTTCAAGGGTTCACGTAAGTCAACACCATACGCTGCTCAAGTAGCGTCTGAAGTTGCTGGTCGTGCAGCCATGGAGCAAGGCATCAAAAACGTTGATGTTGAAATCAAAGGTCCAGGTCCAGGTCGCGAATCTTCAGTTCGTGCACTAGGCGCATTGGGTATTCGTATCAACTCCATTGCTGATGTCACGCCTGTACCGCACAACGGTTGCAGGCCACAAAAACGTCGCCGTATTTAATTTTCTAACTTAGCATGTTCTTGAACATGCTTTAGTTTTGAAGTTGATTCGGCAATCAATCTAAGCCCACCGCTATTGACAACTTGTTGATAGCTCCCACAGCTAGCCTGTGGCAGATGAAATAAAAGGAAACTCCCGTGGCACGTTATTTAGGCCCTAAGGCCAAGCTCTCCCGCCGTGAAGGTACTGATCTTTTCTTGAAGAGTGCACGCCGCTCTATCAGCGATAAAGCTAAATTCGATTCAAAACCAGGCCAACACGGTCGCACTTCTGGTGCTCGTACCTCTGACTTCGGTTTGCAATTGCGCGAAAAACAAAAAGTAAAACGCATGTACGGTATCTTGGAGCGCCAGTTCCGCCGTTATTTTGCAGAAGCTGATCGTCGCAAGGGCAATACAGGTGCAAACTTGTTGTCATTGCTTGAATCACGTTTGGACAATGTTGTTTACCGTATGGGTTTTGGCTCAACACGTGCTGAAGCGCGTCAGTTGGTGTCACACAAAGCCATGACTGTCAATGGTCAGTCTGTCAACATTCCGTCTTACATGGTTAAGGCTGGTGATGTGGTCGCTGTCCGTGACAAATCTAAAGCGCAAACACGTATTGCTGAAGCCTTGCAATTGGCTCAACAAGTTGGCATGCCAGCTTGGGTTGAAGTTAACATCGAAAAAGCAACTGGTACTTTCAAGAAGTCACCTGATCGTGATGAATTCGGTGCTGACATCAACGAATCACTCATCGTTGAGTTGTATTCTCGCTAAAAATCATTTTAATTGGTTCTCAAACTTGCTTCGCATTGCAAGTTTGAGCGCTTCACCAGCCTTACCGGCGTAACGAGCTGGGGGTATTGAGAGGAAATTAATATGCAAGCAAATCTATTAAAACCAAAAGCTATTCACGTAGAGCAACTCAGCGCTAACCGCGCCAAGGTGACTTTAGAGCCTTTTGAACGTGGTTATGGTCACACGCTAGGTAATGCCTTGCGCCGCGTTTTACTGTCTTCTATGGTTGGCTATGCAGCGACTGAAGTGACGATTGCTGGTGTATTGCACGAGTACTCATCGATTGATGGCGTTCAAGAAGATGTTGTCAACATTTTGTTGAACCTCAAAGGTGTGGTTTTCAAACTACATAACCGTGATGAAGTCACTTTGAGCTTGCGTAAAGACGGCGAAGGCCCAGTGACTGCTGCTGATATTCAAACACCGCACGATGTTGAAATCGTGAATCCTGATCACATCATTGCTCACTTGTCACAAGGTGGCAAGTTGGATATGCAGATCAAGGTTGAAAAAGGCCGTGGCTATGTTCCAGGTACGATGCGTAGGTTTGGTGATGAGCCAAACAAGTCTATTGGTCGTATCGTTTTGGATGCCTCTTTTTCTCCAGTTTCACGCGTCAGCTACGCCGTTGAAAATGCTCGCGTTGAGCAGCGTACTGATTTGGACAAATTGGTGATCGAAATTGAAACCAATGGTGCCATCAATGCTGAAGATGCTGTGCGTTCATCTGCCAAAATTTTGGTTGAACAATTGGCTGTATTTGCACAATTAGAAGGTAGCGAATTGGCTGCTTTCGATGCACCAAGCTCTGCACGTAATGCGCAGCAGTTTGACCCATTGTTGTTGCGTCCAGTTGATGAGTTAGAACTCACCGTTCGCTCAGCTAACTGTCTCAAAGCAGAAAACATTTACTACATTGGTGATTTGATCCAGCGCTCTGAAAACGAGTTGCTCAAAACACCAAACTTGGGTCGTAAATCACTCAATGAAATCAAAGAAGTTTTGGCTTCTCGCGGTTTGACATTGGGCATGAAGCTCGAGAGCTGGCCACCAGCTGGCTTGGATAAACAAGGTTAATTATCAAAAAACCAAACCACAAAACTGATCTAATCAAGGTTGTGGTTTTAAATCGGATAGTACCTGATACGGCTATCTACTAATAAAAGGAAAACACCATGCGTCACGGACACGGACTACGTAAACTAAACAGAACCAGCGAACACCGCTTAGCGATGCTTCGCAATATGATGAATTCGCTCATTGAGCATGAAGTCATCAAAACAACTTTGCCAAAAGCAAAAGAACTCCGCCGCGTTGTGGAACCAATGATCACTTTGGCTAAAAATCCAAGTTTGGCAAACAAGCGTATGGCTTTTGACCGTTTGCGTGACCGCAACTCTGTTGTGAAATTGTTTGCTGATCTGGGACCGCGCTTTGCTGCACGTCCAGGTGGCTACACACGTATCTTGAAAATGGGTTTCCGCGTGGGTGACAATGCACCTATGGCTTTGGTCGAATTGGTTGACCGCCCTGATACAACTGCACCAGCTGCAGAAGTTAAAGCATAAATTTAAATATATATAATTTCTTTTTAACTCGCAGAGTTAGATAAGTAAGTTATAATAGAGTTCTTAACGCGCGATGGAGCAGCCTGGTAGCTCGTTGGGCTCATAACCCAAAGGTCGTAGGTTCAAATCCTGCTCGCGCAACCAATATAAAGCCCTCAGAATTTAGGTTCTGAGGGCTTTTTTATGTCTGGCGTTATTACGTTATTGCTGCCGCAGCGTTTCAATCACAGGCCTGCGCAATACAGATCGCAGCACATAAGTTCCAGCTACCAGCGCTAAGACCGATCCCGCCATCGCACCCGCAAGCGGCACCCACAGCTTGATGCTCCATGTGAACTCAAACACATAGCGTGCCATCGCCCAACCAATCGCCACGGCGATGATACTGGCCAAGAAGCCCGCTAGCAAGCCCACACCCGCCAGCTCAGCACCTTGGACTTGGCGTAGCAGCTTGCCGCTCGCACCCAGCGAGCGCATCACTGCAAATTCTTTAGCACGCTCATCCTTGGTTGCTGTAAT